>CETU01015619.1_pt1 | contig 11605 bp, 10 predicted proteins | sample 356531 | NCBI WGS metagenome assembly CETU01 (sample SAMEA2623488, study PRJEB7988) | marine metagenome | isolation source: saline water (ENVO:00002010), including
TATTTTTCCCTCCTAAAATCAGGATGATAGGATTATCAAAACTATTTGTTGCAACTATAACTGAGTGGATATTTGTCGCTTTTGAATCATTAATATATGTTACGCCATTTAATTTTCTGACAGTTTGAAGCCTATGATTAATCCCACTGTAATTTCTCATAGTATTTATTATTTTATTGTCATCTACTTTTAATATTTTAGCAACAGTGGCTGCTGCAATTAGGTTTGATAAGTTATGTTTTCCTCTTAAAAGTATCTCATCTAATGAACAAAATATTTCATTTTTTTCATCATAAATTTTTGTTTTGTTGACACTAAAAAACTGTGTCTTATTTTTTATACTAAATGCAATTTCATTCGGTTTGTGGCCGCTAAATTCTTTTCTAAAAGTATCATCATCTTCATTATAAACAATTTTATCATCTTCTTTTGAATTAATAATCATCTTCAACTTCATTTTTATGTATTCGTCCATATTTCTATGGCGATCTAAATGATCCGGGGAAATATTCAAAAAGACACTAATTTTTGGTCTAAATTGATTTATAAATTCCAATTGGAAGCTAGATATTTCTAATATCAGAATATTACCAATTGCTGGATTTTGTATTTCTTCTAAGATTATTTTTGACAATGGTATTCCAATATTACCGGCGATTATGGGATTTATGCTTTCTGTTTTTAACATATTATGCATTATACTTACAGTTGTCGATTTACCATTCGAACCGGTAACAGCAATTATAGGAAGCTTTGTAAGTTTACTTGCGAATTCAATTTCTCCAATGATTGGAATATTTATTTTTTTCGCTTTTTCAATTATACCAATATCACTAGGTACCCCAGGGGAGATAACCCAATAATCTGCATCATAAATTCTATTAGTATGTATTCCTAGCTCGCATTCAATACCTTTATTAATTAATGCATTTCTATTATTTGTTATTTCCTCATTATTATTTAAATCACTAACAAAAATTTTAGCCCCTAGTTCATTGCCCAGTAAAGCGGCTGCATAGCCGCTTTTTTTCAAGCCAATTATTGTAATTTTTTTTCCTTTCTGATTTTTTCTGGTAATATTTTCAATCATCGTTATCTTATTTTGAAAGTTGTTAATGAAAAAAGTGCCAAAAGAATTCCAACTATCCAGAATCTTACAACAATTTTGCTTTCTTTTATCCCTGCGAGCTCATAATGATGATGTATAGGTGCCATATTAAAAAATCGCTCACCTTTTCCGTATTTGAATCTTGTATACCTAAAAAATAAAACTTGAATAATGACTGATATTGTTTCAAAAACAAAAACACCTCCAATAATAAATAATAAGAGCTCCTTTTTCAGGACTATAGCAAGTGTTCCAAGAGCAGCACCTGTTGATAAAGACCCGGTATCACCCATGAAAATCTCAGCTGGAGAAGTATTAAACCAAAGAAACCCTAGGCAAGCACCAACCATTGCACTAGAAAAAACACTCAATTCACCAGCATTAGGTAGATATAAGATATTCAAATAATCAGAAAAATCAATTCTCCCAGTTATGTAAGAAACTGCAGCAAATACAGAAAAGCAAATAGCTAAAAGTCCAATAGCTAAACCATCTAAGCCATCTGTAAGGTTAACAGCATTAGATGCTGCACAAATAACAATAATAACCAAAAGAGGATACATATAACCCAAATCTATTTCTATATTTTTTAAAAATGGCACTGTGGTCTTTGTATTGAAATCCATAAAATCATTACTGTTTACTATCCAATAGCTAATTATAATTCCCAAAGTAATCTGACCAATCATTTTATATCGGGCAATCATTCCCTTTTCAACTTTTTTAATTACTTTCAAGTAGTCATCAATAAAGCCAATTATTCCCATCCATATTGTAGATATGACAACTATTTTTATCATTGCATTATCTAAATTAGAAAACATAAGGGTAGGGAGGAGTGCAGCTAAAATTATAATCACCCCTCCCATAGTAGGCGTGCCCCTTTTAACGATATGTGTCATGGGACCATTGTCCCGTATCTCTTCACCAATTTGATTTTCTTTTAATTTTTTGATTATAAATGGCCCAATTATAAATGATAACAAAAGAGCAGTTATTGCCGCTAGAGCGGAACGAAAAGTGATATATTCAAACAGATTGAAAATAGTAATTGATTCTTTTAAGGATAAAAAATATTTATTTAGCATTACGTTGCAAACACCCCAGACAATATATTTTCCATTTTCATTCCCCTAGATCCTTTAAATAGAATTTTATCATTATCCTTAAGCTCTGATTTCAAATGATAAATCAGAGCTTCCCTATCATCATAATGTATATTTATTGGCACCCCACTAATAGCTAATTGTGTATATTTCATTGCCTGACCAATTGTGTAAACAGCATGTAAACCTACTTCGGAACATTTAAGTCCTAGTTTTTCATGTTGCTCCTTAGAAGCATCACCTAATTCGAGCATATCACCGAATACAACTATCTTTCGTCCTTTTCCAGCAAATGCCATTAAATAATCTATTGCTGCAATGCAAGACTCTAGATTTGCATTGTATGTATCATCAATAATTGTTATTGATTTATAATTTAGTATTCTACATCTACCTTCAGGGGGTTTAAATGTTAATACTTTCTCTTGAAGCCACTCCCATTCCAGCCCAAGTGAAATTGATATTGCAGATACAGCTATAATATTTTTAGCAAAGGAAAGATTTTTTGATTTTGTCTTGATTTCCATAGAATCAATTGTCAGAACTATCGAGCCATCTTCATCATGGTGAATGTCCGCAGGAAAATCACACTCCGCATTTAGTCCGTAAGTTATTTTTTCTCCTTTTATTTTTATTGATCGCAATCTTTCATCTGCATAATTAACATATGCAATACCGCTCTCAAGATATTTGAAAAGTGCACTCTTGGTCTCTAAAATATTTTCGACTGAATGAAATCCCTCTAGGTGGGCTGAAGACACATTTGTTATTAGCCCATGAGTAGGTTCAGCAATTTTACATAGGTACTGAATATCTCCTGGTTGGTTGGCACCCATTTCAACTATAGACATATCGTGGTACTTATTTAATTCTAGTAGAGATAATGGTAGACCTATAGAAGTATTATAGTTGCCCTGAGTAGTATGAACATTATATTTATCATTTAACACATGATTGAGTAATTCTTTAGTTGATGTCTTACCGTTTGAGCCGGTAATTGCTATTACTGGGATATCAAAGTATTTTCTCCATATATTTGCAATCGACCCTAAAGTTTTTTTCGTATTTTCAACTAATATCTGCTTTATTTTAAGTTCATTGTTAACATTCAACTCGCTAACAAGAGCAGCTGTAGCATTTTTTCTTTCGACCTCATTAATATATTGATGGCCATCGCTTCGCATGCCAGTTAATGCTACATATAGGTCACCAGATTTACAATTTCTGCTATCAGTTGTTATACCAGTTATTGGATTATCTAAAGATGTACCCGTTAATGTTTTTAAGGTTTCGGCTAACCTTTTCGAATTTTTAATATCTAATCTCATTGCCACTCATTTATAATTTTATAATCAGAGTGAAATAATTTTTCACCTTTAACCTCTTGAAATTCTTCCCGACCCTTTCCAAGTATTACAACTATATCATTTTTTTCGGCTAATCTGAGAGCTGTGTTTAAAGCTTCTGCTCGATCATAAAATACTTCATAGCAGTTTTTAGTAAATCCAGAGACTATATCTTTATTGATTTTATTTATATCTTCATTTCTAGGGTTATCTGGAGTAATAAAGCATTTATGGCAAAACATTTCAGCGATTTTTGCCATTTCGGGCCTTTTATTTCGATCTCTATCTCCACCTGCTCCAAAGATTGCGTATATTTTATTATCTTCATTTATCAGTTTTCTCAGAGTGCCTAAAACTTTATCGTATGCGTCAGGCGTATGGGCATAGTCAATAACCACTTTTGCTCCGTTCAATAATTTAAAAATTTCTAATCTGCCAGGAACCGAGGTACAAGAGCTAATGCCATCAGCTATTGCTTTACTTCCTAATCCTATAGCATGCAAGACAGATACAGATGCAAGTATGTTTTCTTTATTAAAATCTCCAATAAAATTTGAATTTATATCGTAACTAAAATCTCCTGCTTTTATTGTTCCTTTGATTCCCTCTAATGTCGAATCTGCTTTTGAAAAATGTATTGTGTCTCCGTTTTCTCTGGAAAAAAATAAAACTGGGGCAACCGTTTCTCTCGCAATCCTTTCTCCATTTAGATCGCTGCTATTAATTATTGCCACTGCATCAATAGTTAACATTTTAAATAAACGAGATTTGGCCTGGTAATACGCTTCCATAGATGGATGATAGTCTAAATGCTCTGGGGTTAGGTTGGTAAAAACTGCAAAATTAAAACTAATGTCTGCAACTCGGTATTGATCTAGCGCATGTGAAGAAACCTCCATTACAATATGTGTAAATCCTGAATTTTTTAATTCAGACAATAATTTTTGGAGACTTACAGCATCTGGAGTAGTAAGTGTTTTTTTCTGATCAAAGCCTTCTGCAATGACACCAGTGGTACCTATCTGTGCTGTTTTATAGCCTGCTTTATTCAATGCATTTCTAATTAAATATGCTGTTGTAGTTTTTCCATTTGTGCCTGTAATACCGATTACTGTAATACCTTTAGATGGGCTATTAAATAATTTTGATGATACAAGGGAAGCTGCTCTTCTTGGATTAGCTACTTTTATCTGAGGTATAGCGCCAATATCCATATCTCTTCCATTTGTAATTATAGCGCTTGCACCATTACTTATTGCCTCCTTAACAAAATCATGACCATCATATTTCATTCCTGGAATTGCTACAAATAAATCTCCTGGGAGAATTTTATTTGAATCAGTTTTGATTCCAGAGATATTTATATTTTTGAAGCTAGCTTCAGGCTCAATTAAATCCTCAACTAAGTAAAATAAATTTCTGCTCATTTTAGTTTTATCAAACAAATATCCTTGGGCCTCAATATGGTTCCAGGACTAGGCTTTTGAGATACTACTCTACCAGAGCCTTCTATTTTTATTTTTAATCCGGTTTTGTTGATTATATCTATCGCTTTTTTAAGACTTCTACCTTTTAGATTTGGAACTTTAATGGTTTTTTTGCTCGCCTTTGTACTCAATGCAATAGGTGTTTGATTTGTGAAAATTTCTTGTTCTAATTCTTCCTTGAAATGATTATGTGCGATTATATCTTGTTTTTTTTCTGGCGGCCTTATTTTATCATCCATATTAATGACTCTATTTATTATTCTTTTAAAAGCTACTGCGGCTCCTTGGCCACCCCAATGCATTGGAGCATCTGGTTCATCTAGAATTATAGCAGCTAAAATTTGAGGCTCATTTGAAGGAAAGAATCCTACGAAGTTAGAAATAAACTCACTATCTGAATATTTTCCGTCAATATATTTTTGGGCAGTACCAGTTTTTCCAGCTATTTCCCATCCCGTAATATTGGCTTCTACTCCAGTTCCATCAGAAACAACTTTCCTAAGCATCTTTTTCACTTCATTCATAATTCTTTGGTTAGCAATTTTTCTTTTATATCGTTTTTTACTTTTCTTTTGTATTTTATTATCTGGGCTAACTATTTGTTCCACAATATATGGTTTAACCAAAAATCCCCCATTAGCAATGGCTGAAAATGCTGTGGCTAATTGTAAAGTACTTACCGCAACTTCATGCCCCATTGATATTTGTCCTACTGATATTCTACTCCAATTCTTGTATGGTTTTAGGCTACCTGATGCTTCTCCACTAATACCAATGTTTGTAGGTGAGCCAAAGCCAAAAAGTTTTGCATATTTGTGGATTGTCTTACTGCCTAATCTTTCTGCAATCTTTATTATCCCTATGTTACTTGAATGTTTTATTATTTGAGGAAGTGTAAGCTGGTCATAAGGTTCATGATCTTTTACAATTTGATTAAAATATTCATACTTGCCATTTTCACAATTAAATTCTTCTGTAAGGCTAATTTTATTTTCAGATAAAGCTGCGACTGCAGTAACAATTTTAAATGTAGATCCTGGCTCAAATTGATCTGTAATTACACGACAATGATGATTATTGATTTTATATTTAGAAAAATAATTATTATCGAAATCTGGCACAGACGCAATTGCAAGGATCGCACCAGTTTGAGGGTTCATAATAATACCCATTGCAGATAATGAATTTGTCTCTTTTCTTCTTTTTTTAAGTTCTTCTTGCAATATACTTTGATAATTTATATCTATTGTAAGCTTAACATTATTACCATCTACTGATGGAATGTAGGGAAGTCCACTTCTTGATTGGTATTTTCCTTGCCAGCCCTTGCTTTTTATGACTTGTCCTTGCGTCCCAGATAAAAATTTGTCATAATCCTTTTCTATACCTGAAATCCCTTTGTCTTCAGTGTCTGTATAGCCTAGTATTTGACTGGCTATTGAGCCATGAGGGTAAGTTCTTCTATAATGTTTTTCTACATTTATATTGTATGAAGATTGTAGCTCGCTTTTTCGGATATCATATTTGAGATTTCTCTCTAGATATTCAAAATATTTTTCCGAATTAAGCTTTTCAATATAGTATTGCTCAGGCCTGCCAGTAATCTTATGTAAATCTTTTGCTAAAGCTGTCTTGTCATTTATTTTATAAGGGTTAGCACTTATTGTAAAGTGAGCTATATTCCTAGTGAGAGCATCATCATTTCTATCAAAAATATTCCCTCTCTCTGCAGGAATCGACTCTTTTCGATGAGCTTGAGCAGTTAGTTTTTTTCTATTCTCATCTGCCTGTAATATTTGAACACTGATTAATTTTCCACAAAGTACGATCCAAAAAGAAATAATCACTAAACTTATTACTCTTATCCTAAATCTATATTTTGTGAATGATTTAGTCAAAGATCGCTACCCCTGTATTTATTGAATGCAACAATAAGGGTTTCTGGAGTGGCTACAATCATTCCTAATTCATCCTTCGCCCTGGAAGTGATTACATCTGATCTGCTTAGTTTTTCAATCTTATTTTTTAATTCGTCAATTTCATTTCTTAGTTCTCTTGCAGTAGTGTTTTGAATCTCAATTGCCAACATTGATTCATCTATGTATTTAAATATCCATAAATAAATAATCAAGCATACTATGCTACCAATTGTAAAAAGGAAGAATAATATACCTTGAATTAAATTTGTATTTTTAATAGATCGTCTTTGCTTTTTTTTCATTATATTTTTTCTGCACACCTCAGCTTAGCGCTCTTTGATCTACGATTCGCACTAACTTCTTCATCGCTCGCAATAATTGGTTTTTTAGTTAATATTTTCAAAAGACCGTTTTGACTAAAGTCTTTAAAATTTCTTTTTACTAATCTATCCTCAAGAGAATGAAAGCTAATTATTACAATTTTCCCTCCTTTCTCTAGATAGTCGATATAACTAGATAAAAATTTTGAAAGTCTTCCTAATTCATCATTTAATACGATTCTAAATGCTTGAAATACTCTTGCGATTGTACGGTTCCTTTTATTTGGAGGAGTACAGCTTGTTATTACTCTAACTAATTCCTGAACGTTGTCGATTGGTAATGACTGAGCAAGCTTTTTTGCTATAGCCCTGGATTTTCTTTCTTCGCCATTGTAGTAGATGATATCTGCTAATTCAGATTGTGTAGAATTATTGATTAGTCTCGCTGCTGTGGTTTTACTTGTTTGATCAAAACGCATATCGAGATGGCAATTATTTTTATAGCTGAATCCTCTGTCATTTGAATCAAGTTGCAAAGATGAGAGGCCAAGGTCTAATAATATTCCACTGACTTTATTTATATTCATTTTTTTTAATATTTTTGGAAGGCTCGAGTAGGAATTTTTTTTAATGTAAATTTTTCTTGAGTCACCATTTAATGAGTTCTTGCATATATCTAATGCTTCCTGATCAATATCAATACAAATTAATTTTCCTTTCTTCGAAAGATTTTTCAAAATAATCTTCGAGTGGCCACCAAGTCCACAAGTACCATCGACATATGTGCCATCTGGCTGAATATCTAGAAATGATATAACCTCATTTTTCATTACTGGAATATGAATTGGAGTATTATCGATTGAGACTCCTTGCATCATATCACAATTTTCTCCGATAGGGAATTGAATTCATTAGGGTCATCGTTAATGTTGTCTTTATCTACTTTTTCTAGTATATCTGGATCCCAAATTTCAATTTTGTTAATCATTCCAAGAATTAATGTTTCTTTCTTAAGTCTAGCATAAGATAACAGGGCCGGACTAATTAAAATCCGACCCTGTTTATCGCATGTGGAAGGGGTGGCAGACCTTGCAATCTGCCGGACAAAAGTTCTATGAATTCCTGAAATAGATGATAGCTTTCTAAGTTCATTTTCAATTTTTTTCCACTCTTTAATTGGATATATCCATATACAAGGATCCTGTCCTCTAGTTGCCACAAATGTATTATTATTATCTTTAGATAGTGATTGTCTGAATTTTGCAGGAATATTAATTCTGCCTTTTGAGTCTAAGGAGTACTGATACTCTCCAATAAAAGTATTTGATGTTAACGTCATGGTTTTACAAAAATAGGGAATCTTCCCCACAATTCACCACAATCTTAAATATTCAGGGAATAATTATCAATAAAATTTTAAAATTAATTAATATGAATAGGTATTTTATTAATCCTTCTATTGCAGATAGATAATAAACAAAATTATCTTAATACTATGGACTAATAAATCGGCTTATAGAGCTTAGCTGTGAAACTTGATGGTGAAGATCTAATAATTAACCTAAGGGGGTATGGGTAATTTTTTATTGGATTAAGTTCAACACCATTTAATCGAATTTTTAGTTTATTTGTATTTGTGAATAATAGTTCAGATTTTGAAATAAACCCTTCAAGATTTAACTCTGTACCGGGGTTAAGATATTTTACATAAGGATTTAGTGTGTCTTGCTCAATGCTAACGCCAATGTCGCTTCCAGATAAAAGAGTCAAAAAGAAAGGTGGTTCGATTGATAATGATTCTTCTATAAATTTGTCTTCAGTATAATTCGTTATTAGTAATTCTTCATTAATTATTTCTACTTTTCTGGTTTTATGATCGCTTGGCAATGTAGAATCATCAATTTTTTCATTTGATAGCTTTTTGATTATAATTATTGAGAATATAAATAGGATTGATAAAATTGTTACGGTGAATATATCTTTACGCAATTTGAGGTTGGTATCAGGAAAAAGACTACTAATATTTATTTTTTCAGATATTTTAGGCTCATCTTTTAATTCGCTATTTATATTTTTAGGTTTAACTGTTGGATTTGAATGACCAATAAATGAATCTAATTGTTCAAGAGACCTCTCCGCATCGCCACCAATTTCTAAGGCATATGCTCTTAGAAAAAGTCTGAGATAGGGTACTGGCAATATGTCAAAATTACCCTCTTCAATTGCCTTAAGATATTTAATGTTTATTTTTGTTCGAGTCTCTAATTCTTCTAAACTAATTTCTTTTGACAACCTAAGTTCTTTTAGCTCTTTATAAAATTGCGCCATATTTTTACTTTAAATTTAACTGCCCTGTATATTCTTAACTATAGCAAGTTTAGAATTATTCATAGTCAGGTTTTTTTCTTAACCGCTTTTTTATACTGTTTTTTCTTTTATCTTCTAGTCTTTTTTTAATCGATGATCTTTTTGGGGACGTTTTAATTCTATTCTTTTTGATGACCATAGAATTTTTAAAATATTCGATTAATCTTAAATTTGCCTGCAACTTATTTTTATTTTGTGATTTATAAGTATTTACTTTAATGATAATCTTTCCAGATTTAGTTAAATATTTATTTGGTGCATTCAAAAGTTTAGCTTTTATTTCATCAGATAAGGATTTACTATTTAAAATATCAAAATGAAGGGAAATAGCAGTAGAATTTTTATTAATATTTTGCCCTCCAGGTCCTGAAGACTTTATTGTTTTATACTTTAGCTCCTTGCTTTTTATTAAAATATTTTCATTGATTTTTAACATCATGTAATTCTTTTTTCACTTGATAATAATAGTAATAAAATTGCGATATAGGTAGTCCCATCACATTATAGTAGCATCCATTAATTTTTTTTATCCAAATTGAAAACCAGTCTTGAATTCCATAACCACCAGCCTTATCCAATGTTGAATAGTTTTCAATGTAATATAATAATTTTTCATGTGGGATTTTTCTAACTGTCACTTTAGTAATTTGGCTGAATGTTTTTTCAATACCTTTGTTTTTATGAGTTATTGATACTCCAGTAACTACTTTATGTGTTTTCCCTGAAAGGGATTTTAACATTTTATAATTCTCGTCTTTATCTCTAGGTTTTTCAAAAATTTCTTCCTCAAGGTAGACGATTGTGTCTGCTCCAATTATAATTTTATTTTGGTGCTTTTCTGAAACTTTCTCTGCTTTTTTTTTGCTTAAATATTCAGCTAAGCATACTGGGCTTAAATCAAATCCCAGATTTTCTGATATGTTACTAGGAATTATCTCAAATTCTAATCCAATATTTTTAAGAATATTCTGTCTCCTTGGAGATTTAGAAGCTAGGATTGTTGGTATTTTAGACATCAATAATTTTCTAGTTTATTTAAAAATTGCACATCTTCCAATATGCGAGACTTTATCGTTATTATTTTTTGCAATGATTTTGTATATGTATACCCCGTTTGCAGGTATTCTGCCAAATTCATTTTTTCCATCCCATGCAATTGAGTGAAAACCTTCAGATAACGCCTTTCTTTTCATATGTTTGATTTTCCTACCCCCAATGGTATATATGAAAATTTCAACTTCTGCTTCTGAAGATAGTTCAAAGGTAAATTTTGTGTTGTCAATTAATGGATTGGGAAAATTAAAAACATTATAAAGTCTGAGTTTATCATTTTTATTTACATAAAGATAAATCTCATTTTCATTGGGGTTATTTGCATTGTCCCATGCTGAAATTTTAATGTGAATATTTGAGTCACCGATGTTATTTAGAGTAATTTCTCCCGAAGTTATACTATTAGTATTATAATAAAATCTATCAGTAATATCTATCGATTCATTTGTATTTAGATTTTCTAAAATAATCGAGTGCCCAAGTTCTTTCGTTAGATTAATTCCTAGCGGGTCAGATAAGCCTAAAACTACAGTTTCATCTGAACCTTTGTGGTCCCCATTCCTTAATAACCTTCCAGTGGATGTTTTAAATTCAATTGTAGGCCCCTTATTATCTAAAGAGGTTTCACCACCAATTAAATGTATATTTTTTATTTCGCCAATAGCATCAACTTCATTATCATGTAAATAAACAAGAACTTTCGCTGGTAAATTTGAATAAGATATATCTTGAGGTACGCGCAATTGAAATGATAATTGAGGACCTGAAAAATCAAAATTACCTCTAAACAAAGTTGGTCCAGGAAGGGTGTAAGATATGCTTTGTTCTGTCGAAGCAATATTATAGGTTCTTGTAACTTCTCTATTTGCATCTTTTAGTACAATTATACCATTTCCCTC
>CETU01029703.1_pt1 | contig 11599 bp, 11 predicted proteins | sample 356531 | NCBI WGS metagenome assembly CETU01 (sample SAMEA2623488, study PRJEB7988) | marine metagenome | isolation source: saline water (ENVO:00002010), including
CATTAATTGTCCCTCCACCTAAAGCTAAAACTATTTTATCTTCTTCTTTTAAATCATTCATACAGATTTTCTCATATTTTCGAAAACTATCTTCTCCATCAGTTTGAAAAATATCTAAAATTGTTTTTTTAAATTTTTTCTCAATAAAAGAATCTAAATCAATGAATTTATATTTAAGCTTGTTAGATAAACCTTGAGCTACTGAAGTTTTACCCACTCCGGGCATACCTAATATTAATATATTTGAATTAAAATTTTCCACTTTGATGAATATGTTTTTTAAGCTGATCCATAGAATCTCCACCAAATTTAGAAAGCAATGCATCTGCCACCACAATGCATAATAAATTTTCTGCTATAATCGATGCTGCAGGCACTGCGCAAGAATCAGTCCTCTCTCTATGCGCTTTACTAGGGGTATTTGATTCAATATCTACACTATCCAATGGCTTTGTTAATGTGGGTATAGGTTTCATTGATAAGCGGATCACCAAAGGTTCAGTATTGCTCATTCCACCTTCAATTCCTCCTGCGTTATTTGTTTTTCTTTTTAAGCTTTCATCATCTTTAGCAATCTCATCATGGACATTACTGCCAAGCGTACTTGCCGCATTAAAACCCATTCCAAATTCAATACCTTTAAATGCATTTATAGATAGTAGCGATTCAGATATTTTTGATTGCAACTTCTTATCCCACTGAGTATAGCTTCCGATACCAAAAGGCAATCCACTACAATATATTTCTATTATTCCACCTACCGAATCGCCATCCTTTTTTGCAATGTTAATAGCATCAATCATCTTTATTTCAGCATCTTTATCTAAACATCGAACATCAGATTTGTCAATCATATCATTTAGTTTCGCTAAAGATTTAGAAAAATCAATTTTAGAATCATCTGATACATTATGAATTTGAATCACTCTACTGCAAAGCTCTATATTTAAATCTTCTAATATTTTTCTACATATGCTAGACAATGCAACTCTCATCGCTGTTTCTCTAGCTGAAGATCGTTCTATAACATCACGTATATCATCAAAACCAAACTTCATAACACCAGCTAAATCTGCGTGCCCTGGCCTGGGAAGTGTAATTTTTTTGCTGTAATTATTTTTTTCTACAGACATACATTCTGACCAATTTTTATAATCTTTATTTTCAATAATTAATCCTATAGGGCCGCCATTTGTCTTCCCCTGCCTAACACCACAATATAATTCAGCAAAGTCAGATTCAATTTTCATCCTATTGCTCCTACCATGACCCTTTTGCCTTCTAGATAGTTGTGCTCTAATATACTCTTCTGATATTTCTAAATTCGCTGGAATTCCATCTATAATACCAAGCAATCCTTTTCCGTGCGATTCTCCTGCTGTTAGATACCTTAATTTTTCTAACATTCTTCCTCCGATAAAAAATTATAAAGTTTAGAATATGTTATTTGCTGCTCTATTTTTTTCTCCATCCATATTTCATTTGATTTGATGCCCTGATAAATTAACATACTAAGACCATTAACTATTTTATCAGCTTTAATCTTAGCACATATTTGAGTATTAATATGATAATTAATATCTATATAATAATCCAATGATTTAAAATTATAATCTAAAGATTCTAAAATTTCAGAGGCATTCACTGAATAAGGGAGGGTATTAATAATCACATTATATTTTGATTCTAAAATTGAATCAGAAATAATACTCGCATAGCTAATACACTTAGTTTCACTCACTAATGATTGAGCATTTTCTAATGTTCTATTAGTAATGGAAAAATAAATATTATTATTAGCTAAATACACGCTAATTGCTCTTGATGCACCTCCAGCACCAATAAGTAATATTTTCTTATTTTTTAAATTTATACCATTAGAAAATATTAGTTTTTCAAACCCATAGTAGTCGGTATTATATCCTCTTAAAATACCATCTTTTGAATGGATGCAATTAATAGCTCCAATATTAGATACTAATTGATTTGATTTATCTAAAAAATCAATAAAAGTAGTTTTAAATGGAATGGTAATATTAACTCCATCTAAAACACCCTTTCTTAGTTTATCAACAATGCTATCAACTAAATCTTCACTCACATTAATAGCATCATATCGATGCTCTAAATTTAGCGAATGATAAATCCATTGATGCATTCTAGGGCTCAATGAGTTTTGAACATTTTCTCCAATAACAGCAAAATTCATCAGTTTACCAAAATTGTTTCTACTAATTCTTTAAAGTTAGGAAATGAAACCTTAATACAATCATCAAAATCAATTTTTTTGCCTTGAACAATTTGTGCACAAGATATAACCATAGCTAACCTGTGATCATTTAAATTATCTAAATTATTTGTATTATACAAATTTTTACCTCGTTTTATAGCCAATGATGAATTGTTATTAATATTAACACTTACACCCATAGTCTTTAATATATTATAAATCCCTATAAGTCTATCAGACTCCTTATAGCGCAACTCGTCTAAGCCACTAATAATGCTTTCTCCATCAATGTATGAACAGACTAATGCCAATATAGGTATTTCATCTATCATACTAGATATGCTATCATCTGTAATATTGCATGGAGATAATTTTTTATTACCTTTAACTGTAATTCTTCCAACCTGCTCATTATTAATGGTATTAATATTATCTACTTTAATATTTGCTCCCATAGATATAAGAGTATTTACAAATCCAAGTCTCAAGGGGTTTAATAAAATATCATTAATAACTAATTTAGAATTTTTTAGTAGTATAGCTAAAGCAATCAAATAACTTGCTGATGATATATCTCCAGGGATAGTCATATTAAATTTCTTTATATTTTTTTCACTTCCGTCAACTATAATTTCCTTACCTCTTGTTTCAATTATATCACCAAACAAACTATTTATCATTAATTCTAAGTGATCTCTAGTTTGGACATCTTGCTGAATAACTACTTTAGAGGGAAGATTAATTGAAGATAATATTAAGCATGATTTAACTTGAGCGCTTGGGACTAAAATTTTATGATTTATTGGTTTTAAATTGAAATCAATAAGCTTAATAGGGGCTTGATTCATATTCGAATCCAATATAACTCCCATATCACGTAGGGGGTCAAGAATTCTTCTCATTGGACGCTTACTTAAAGAATCATCTCCTTCTAGAGTAACTGGTAATTTTATTGAAGAGTATAATCCGGCCAATAATCTCATTGATGTCCCGGAGTTATTACAATTTAAATTAGATACAGGTTCTCTAAATGTATCCCCATTAATAACAGCACAATGATTATTGAATTCAATATTAATTCCTGTTTGACCTAAACAGCTTATTGTACTAAGGACATCATCTGAAGAAGATAAATTCTTTATTATTGATTCACCCCTACATAAAGAAGCTAAAATTAAAGCTCTATGCGAAATAGATTTATCACCTTCTAAATTAATTTGACCTGATATCTTCATGTAAAAAGTTTTTTATGATTTGAAAACCATATTCTGTTAATATTGATTCTGGATGAAATTGTAATCCGTAAAGTGGGTGCTCTATGTGTCGAATCCCCATTACTAAGTTATTTTCTGTTCTAGCAATTACTTCAAATTTATTTGGAAGGGATTCTTCGTTAATAATTAATGAATGATATCTAGTTGCACTAAATGGAGATGGAATATGATTAAATAATAAATTATTATTATGAATTATTTTTGAAACCTTTCCATGAAATATATCATCAGCATTTATAACTGACGAACCAAATGCGTATCCAATAGCTTGATGTCCTAAGCATACTCCTAGTATTGGAATTTTATCCTTTAAATTTTTAATAATCTCAACAGATATACCCGCATCTTCAGGGCGACCTGGACCAGGTGAAATAATGATACGTTTTGGGCTTAAAGAAATAATTTCATCAATTGTCGTAACATCATTCTTAAAAACTTTTATATTTTGATTAATTGTACCTATATACTGTACTAAGTTATAGGTGAATGAATCATAGTTATCAATAATAATATTCATGCTTTGAAGTTGCTTTAATTAACGAATAAAATTAACTAAGTTTTATGTGATAAAATACAATTTTGAGTAGATGATAAATTTAATTTATATATATTTTTTAATATCAATTCTTTTTAACCAAGAAAGGGGTTGGACGCACCCGGAAACAGGATGGGAAGTAATTAGCGGAACTCACATGGCAATCTATATGGTTTCTAATATATATATTGATAACCAAGAAGCCGAGGAAAATCATAGTGATGCTATTGGAGTTTTTTTTGAAAATCAATGTATTGGATGGGATTATTACAATAGTGGATTGACTATTATCCCAACTATAGGTGATGATGGCAATAATCCAAACTTCCCTATTGATGGAAGCTTGGTATCACTTTATATATATGATGATTCAGAAGATGTTATTCTAGAATTACAGTCATTAGAAGAAATTCCATTATGGAATGTGGATACATGGCAAAATATATCTAATCTATATAGCTGTCAACATAATATCCCTATAGATGAGAATGGCATTTGTATAGATAATTGTAATATTGATCCAAATTTAGATCAAAATATTGATATACTAGATATCATGACATTAATTGATATTGTTTTATACTGCTCTAATTGCGAAATAGATTGTGGAGATATTAATAATGACAATCAACTTGATTTACAGGATATTATAATTATTTTAGAAATTATTTTATCTAATTAATAAAATATTAATTACAATCTAATACTAATTGAGATTTGATACTATCTTGAGATAAACAAAAAGGGTAAGGTGGGCAAAACATATTTCCATCCATATTCATATTTATTTTTTTATAGGCACATAATTGAAATGGAACCTGTCCAGAAAGCTGATTATTTTGTAAAAATAAAAACTCTAATTCTAATAAATTTTTAATAGATAATGGAATATCTCCCGAAAGCTGATTACTAAATAATCTTAATGAGTTTAAATTAGTTAATCCGCCTAATTGATAAGGAATGGTACCAGTAAGTTGATTTAAAGATAAATCTAATTTAAATAAATTTACCAACTTACCCAATTCTATTGGAATCTGACCAGAAAGTTTATTTTTAAATAAATGTAAATATTCTAGGTTCTTTAAATTTCCAATTACAGTTGGAATGGAACCTGAAATTTTATTACTAGATAAAAATAATCGATTTAAGCTAACTAATTCACCTATACTAGATGGAATTTGACCAGAAAGTTCATTATCCTGAAGATATAAAAATTTTAAATTAACTAATTTTCCTATACTGGATGGAATTTCTCCGGAAAGTCTATTATTAGATAAATCTAAAATATATAAATTAATTAATTCCCCTATTTCTTCTGGAATCTTTCCTGATAACCCTACTCCTGATAAACTCAACTTAGCTGTCGACTCAATATTATAACACTGATCCCATAACAATACTTCAACTCTATCAATACAATTTTGATTAAATGAAAAAGAAATAACAGCTAAAGTAAATACTATTTTATAAATACGAATTAAAATGAGATTTCTTACCTATATAAGAATTAACGAAATAAAATTGAATACACCAATTTAGTAACATCAAGAATATTTAAATCATCAGAGTAATTTAAATCCATTGCCCAATAAATTTCAGGAGAAACCTGGTAATCATTTAAAACAATATCAATTAATGCCATAACATCCAATATATCAACATTATTATCAGAATTTGTATCTCCCTTTAAACCTACAAAGCCTAAATCTTCAACAATTCTATAGGTGCTATTAACATCAAATGGGCCATTATAAGTGATAACTTTTTGTTGATTTGAATTAGGATCTCTACTTGGCCATCTAACTATAATATTCTGTATTTGAGATGCATATCCTACACCATAATGCAGTTCAAGGGCATCCATACTTCCATGACCTTTACCTGATATGATTTCTCTTGTTTGAATTGAACCTTCAAAGATCGTTATAATAACTCTTGCCCCTATAGCTGATTTATTAGATTTATCAGACCATCCATCATTTGATATATTATTATTTGCACCTTCTAAATTAATTTTTACCCAGTTGTAATCGACTACTGATAATGTTGAGTCAGGGGTAACATTTTTATATAATAAACTTGTAAATTTAGCGCCATTAGGTGCGGGACTAGCCATTTGAAGCCCTGGAGTAAAAGCATCTAACCAGCCATCATTATTATAGTCTGCAGCAACAATATCTTGAGTAGCAGTTAAAAATCTTGGACTATAATCTTCATTCCATTCTACCTCTCCATCATTTAAAAATAAATCATCTCTATTTCGAATATTCCCTGCCCATAAATCCAATGTACCATCGTTATTAAAATCACCCCAAGCAGCCCCATTACTTAATGAGTCTGAATATACATTATAAATATTAGTTACATCAGTAAATCCATTTCCATCATTTCTAAATAATCTATTAATTCCCCAATTGGAAAGATATAAATCAAAGTCATTATCATTATCATAATCACCCCAAGCAGCCCCATAACCCATGCTACCTAAATCTTCAAATGAATCATCATGTACATTATTACTGATTGCTACTTCAATGAATTGTGGATTAGGATTAGGATTATAAACTACATTATCATAACTACCTGTTAATGTTTGATTTTCAAAAAGCCAATTAATACCATACTTTCTAGGAATATACACATCTTGATCACCATCATTATCAAAATCAGCAATAGCAAGCGTTCTTGATGAGCTACCATCTACTTGAAAATAACTATATATTTCTTCTAGTAAAATATCTCCATTTTCATCAATACCGTTATTTCTAAATGCATAAAACTGCTCATCACCTGCTTTTTCAATGGCAACTATATCTAAATCACCATCTAAATCAATATCAACTAAACCCTGGCTATGTAAGAAAGGAAGGGTTTCTTCACTTAAATATTGAATTGTTGAAAACTCATGAGCACCAAAATTAAGTAATAAATGATGAGGCATTCTTCTATAATCTTGATTTCCGCCCTGATATAATAAAGAATCTATAGGATCATATTCTTGAAATCTCCATTTAAGAATATCTGGATACCCATTATTATCAATATCACCTGAAACCATCCCTCTACTTCCTTGGTCATCAATTGAATAGGATTGAGTAATATCTTCAAATACTCCATTCTCATTTCTAAAATAATAAGAGGAGCTATATCCATATGTTAAATCCAAATCGCCATCTAAATCAAAATCAATGAGTAAGCCACCTTTAGCTTTAATCCTATTATAATCGCTATTATCTTCATGTATATAAGCACTATATAGGCCACTAGACATGTTTTGAGGTTCACCTTCCGCAAAAAATTCTCCCCTATTACTATTAGTCACAACAAAAAATGCCTCTGATGCTAATAAAAAGAATGCACTTACAAAGATGCTAATATGTATAAATTTTATATTCATTTGAAGCAAATCTAAGAGGTTCTACAGTAATATCAAATATCTATGATATATCATTTTGTTACAATTCGCATTATTTTAGGAATTGCATACCTAGGAATATGCGTATGACACCAATCCTTAATATCTTGAATGCTCACTTTATTTGTATTTACTTCCAAATCAGCTTCAATTATTTCACCCCATTTAATATCTTTATTTATTTTTATAGATACCGATTGAATAGCATTATGTTTTAATAAAATATTCTTAACATAATCTGTATTAATATTTTCACCGCCACTGATAGCAATATTTTTTTCTCTACCGGTGACATAAATAAAATTATTTTCAATATTCCCTAAATCAGAAGTAATAATTTTTGAATTACAATCTTTATCCATATAGTAACCTCTCATATTCATATTAGAGTCAATTGCGATATATCCCTTTTCTATTGATATATCCACTCCATCAAATGGTTGTCCAGCAGATGATAATTTATTAGGATGATTTTTAATCCAAAACCCTGCTATACCAGAGCAGGTTTCCGTCATTCCATAGCAAATAAATATATTTAGATCCATCTCTAAAGATTTTTCTAAAAGTGATAAATCTGCAGGTTCCCCTCCAATAATAATCGCTCTCAATGAAGATAATTTATCAATATTAGAAGCATCTTTAATTAATCGATGAAGTAGGCTTGGGACTAGTGAGATAATTGTTCCTGAATTTAATGGAATATCTCTATAACTATCTATAATACAAATATTGAATTTACAGTATATCGCTCTATATAGTATTGAAAGTCCTGATATATGATAAAGTGGCAAACATAATAAATAGCTATCATTAAAATTGAATTCTATTTTTTTATTCCAAGCTAAGCTACTATGATAAAAATTTTTCAAATCCAATGATACTGCTTTAGGATGACCCATTGATCCTGAAGTAAATAAAATAGATTCAGGATTAGAATTTGAATTTGAATTAGGTGAAACACCACATCCTCTTGATGAATTTATTAATTCTTCTAAATAATATATTACAGACCCCTGGTCAAATAATGATTTGCTAATCCATTCAGATATGATATGCTTAATCTGATAATGGCTAATTAAATAATCTAATTGACTTTTACTTATTGTAGTAGGTATCAAAATTGGAGTTTTATTATTCTTAATACATGCTAAATACAAAAAGATAGTATCGATTGATGAATTAATATGAATCCCGATATAATCATCTGGAATATATTTTAATGGTTTTGATAAAGTTTCTACTTGATATAAAACATCATTAATTGTGTAACTTTTATTATAATTTAAAAAAATAAAATCAGGGTCAGATATACCCCAATCAACTAAATGATTATAAATAGATTTCATCAATACCAATTCCATTTAAGTCATTCATATTTATTATACCATTAGATATAGATGGAAACTGACATATATCCTCTTTGAAAAATAAATTTGTTGCTATGCCACACTCCTCAATACTATTAAATGCTGAAGCTATTTGAAGATAACACAATCTACCTACATTTGACTCTAGAAGAGAACTAATATTAAATCGTTTTGAGTTTTCTTCTATTAATTTAATCATATTTTTAATCTTAGAAATACCACCTATAGTCATTGGTTTTAAAATAAACACATCTGCGCATTGTTTATCTAAAAATTTACTTATAGAATCAATATCATTTACCGATTCATCTACAGCAATAGGAATGTCTGTATGCAGTCCTAATTCATACATATCCTCCATACTACTATCTACAGGTAAGGGCTGTTCAATATAATCAATAGGCTTATTTTCAATCATCTTGCATAATCTAATTGCTCTTGGCAAATCATAAGCGCCATTTAAATCTAACCTCAACTTTGCCATACCTTGGAATTTATCATTCACTTTATCAATTAAATCTAATTGCTTAAATAAATTAGTATTTTGAATTTTTATTTTAACAACCATCCCTTGGAAAGGATTAATAGAGCTATTAGAATAATAATTTATTTTAATATGATCTTTGGCATTTGGATTTAAATATTTACGCATTGAAATACCCTCTAATTTAGAAGCAAGATCATATAGCGCTGATTGAATTGCAAACTCAACTGATGGTTGAAGCTCACCATGAGCCTCGGATAACATTAAAAGCTCTTCAAGATCTATTTCATTACAATCAGTAATAGATAATTTAAATCCTTCTAATCCATAACCTGATTGACTATGCCCTTCTAAACTAAATCCATCCAATGGACAGGCATCACCATAGCCAGAAATTCCATCTGAAACAATCTCAATAATCCATCCATCTCTCTTTGTAATAGAAAATTGAGAATTCCTATATTCTTCTTTAAATATTAACTGGTATGGTTTTATCGAAATTTTTTCAATAATCATATTATAAGACTAATAAAAAATAACCCTGAATAAATCATTATGTAAAGAGACACTTTCCCTAGCAAGGAGTTTAAATCATCTTCACCTAGTTTATAAACATTCACAATCATAACTAAGCATGGAAAAATTAATAATAAAAATAAAATGAGCGCTATAGTAGAGAGTGATAGTAAATATACTAAATATATATTTAACAAATAAGAGGATAGCAACAATATAGAGAATAGGCTTCTAACAAAATCTGGGCTTATCCTTACTGCTAATGTACGCTTACCTGCTTTTACATCAGTATTCACATCTCTAATATTATTAATACACAATAAAGATGTAGATAAATTTCCTAGTATAATACCAAGTATAATTGAAGCAACAGAAATTGATTCGTTATATAAATAATATGTACCGCAAACTGCAATAGGACCAAAAAAACAAAAAACAAAAAAATCCCCCCATCCATTATAGCCTAACGGATATGGCCCAGCAGTATATAAATAGCCAGAAATAATCCCAATTAATCCAATAATGAGTATTGGATACCCTCCTTTAATAACTAATGGGAAGCCACATATAACAGCTAGTAAAAAAGCAATGAAAGTTAAAATTTTCATCTGACTTATTGATATTAATTGTGCTTGTACTGCTCTCGTAGGGCCCAATCTATCTTTTGTATCTGCTCCTTTCAAATAATCATAAACATCATTAGCAAAATTTGTTCCTATCTGAATAAATAGAGCTGAAAGTAATATGAAAGAAAAAATAATAAAATTAAATGCTCCATAATGAAAAGATAAAGCGGATGAAAGTACTACAGGGGCTATAGAAGCTATTAAGGTTTTAAATCTTATAGCAATAAATATTGCTTTAAATGAAGAAATCATTAAGGAAGACGAGGAAATTTCTTAAAATTTGGCTTTCTTTTTTCTTTAAATGCATCTCTTCCTTCTTGAGCTTCATCCGTCATATAAAACATCATAGTTGCATCACCCGCTAATTGTTGCAACCCAGATTGCCCATCACAATCAGCGTTCATTGCAGCTTTTAAAACTCTAATTGCCATTGGTGATTTTTCTAATATTTCATTAGACCACTTAATGGTTTCTTCCTCTAATTTCTCATATGGAACAACTTGATTTACAAGGCCCCAATTGTAAGCTGTATCTGCATCATAAAATCTACATAAGAACCATATTTCTCTAGCTCTTTTTTGGCCAATAACTCTAGCAAGATATGATGCGCCCCATCCACCATCAAAAGATCCAACTTTAGGTCCTGTTTGTCCGAACTTAGCATTATCTGCTGCTATAGTTAAATCACACATTAAATGTAATACATGCCCACCGCCAACAGCATAGCCTGCAACCATTGCAATTACAGGTTTAGGAATTGTACGTATCTGTCTTTGAACATCTAAAATATTTAATCTGGGTACACCATCATCTCCAACATATCCAGCATCCCCCCTAATCTTTTGATCTCCACCGGAACAAAAAGCATGCTCTCCTTCACCACATAAAATGATAACCCCAACCTTTTGGTCATCTCTTGCAAGAGAAAAAGCTTCTTTAATCTCAAAAACTGTTTGTGGACGAAAAGCATTTCTAACTTCAGGCCTATTAATGGTTATTTTTGCAATACCTTCAGCGCCATTTAATCCACGCTCATACTTAATATCTTTAAATGATTTAATTGATTCCCATAACATATATGTGAATTCTCCTATTATTAAAAATTTTTGAACCCTAAATTACAATAAGTTAATATAATTTAATTTGAAAAAA
>CETU01020285.1_pt1 | contig 11574 bp, 10 predicted proteins | sample 356531 | NCBI WGS metagenome assembly CETU01 (sample SAMEA2623488, study PRJEB7988) | marine metagenome | isolation source: saline water (ENVO:00002010), including
CTCGTTATAATTCTCTGACAAGTCCCATATCACTTTAAATGATTTTTGAGAAATAGTTTTGCCTCTTTTAAATAATCTCTCGATCACTTTCTTATGGCATAATTTTTGTTCTTTAGGAAACCTAAACATATAGAAATCGCTCTAATAAAATCCTTACAGATAAGTTAACAATTTATTTGGCACAGCATTATCTCCGCCTTTTATTTGCTTCCTTTATATATTGATCTAATGCCATTAACATAGAAGGAGCCTTTCTATTTGGTGCAGAAATATCAGCTCTTAAACCATGTTCTTCAACTGATTTTAACGTCGTTGGTCCAAATATTGCTAATCTTGTTTCTTCTTGCTTGAAATCTGGAAAATTTTCTAACAACGATTTAATACCCGTTGGACTAAAAAACACTAAAACATCATATTTTACATCAGATAAATCACATAAATCAGAGCATGCAACCTTATACATTTGAGCTTTTGTATACTGTAAACCACTTTCTTCTAATAATACATTCACCTTGTTTTTAAGCAAATCAGAACAAGGGTAGAGAAACTTGGACTCCTTATGTTTTTGCATAATAGGGATTAAACTAGCCAATGTTTGTTCTCCAGTAAAAATTTTACGTTTTCGAAAAGTAATATAATTTTGTAGATAATGAGCTATTGCCTCTGATACACAAAAGTATTTTGTAAAATCTGGGACTCTTAATCTCAACTTTTCCATCATACCAAAATAATGATCCATTGCTTTTTTTGATGTAAAGATCACTGAGTCATGATTTAAAATAGAGATTCTTTGTTCTTTAAACTCCATTGCGCTTATCTCTTCTAAATGCATAAATGGTCTAAAATCAATTTTCACCTTGTACTTTTTTTCCAAACTTACATATGGTGATTTGCCCTCCGGTTTAGGCTGTGTAATTAAAATTGTCTTAACCTTCTTTTTTTGTTCAACCATATTTGATTTAATAAAAAAACCCCTTTACTAACAATAAAACAGGGAATAGTTCAAGGGTGCAAAGATACAAAAAAATATACGTTTGAAAAAGACCAAATGAATTTACCCCTATTCTCCAAAGCCAAAATAATTTGAAAATAAAAATAATAATAAACACAACAAGGCTTACAAATAATAAAACCATGGAGATGTCAATGATAAAGAAATATAAGCCTATTATAATAGGAAATAATATAAATGCAAAAGTTTTATCAAATAAAAGAGAGAAAAAAACGGTAAGTTTAGCAAGGTCATGATTCTTAAATAAGATCCCAATAAGTTTTATAATCAAAACTTTAAGAAAATAAAAAAGTAATACTGAACAAAATATTTTAATAATCATCCAAAACTCATTTGTCGATTTTAATTTTGTAATTATCAAAGTTATATTAACAGCCAATAACAAAAAAGTCAAAAAATTCACTCTTTCTGTAAAAACATTTTCTTCCCTTAAATATTGATTAGCATATCTTTGAGCAAAAGTGCCCATAAATAATAACCTGGCGTGCTTCCAATAAACACCCTTTATAAGTGAAATTAAAAACAATGAAATAACTATTAAGACAAAAAACAGATCTTGATTATAGGATATTTTGTTTAGCCCTAACATTTGTATTTTTAATTTAACAAAGATATGTTTTATGATTGCATATTTTCATTTTAAAAAAATTACTTTTGTAAAAAAATTTAATTATGTCACAAGATTTATACGAAGCGCCTGATTATTTACTAATGGATGAACTTCTTACTGAAGAGCATAAACTAATTAGGGATTCTGCTAGAGAATGGGTAAAAAGAGAAGTGTCACCAATAATTGAAGAAGCGTGTCAAAAAGCAAAATTTCCAAAAAGCATTATAAAAGGTCTAAGTGAGATTGGGGCTTTTGGAGCTTATATTCCTGCAGAATTTGGCGCGCTAGGGCTAGACCAGATTTCTTATGGCTTAATAATGCAAGAGTTGGAAAGAGGTGATAGCGGTGTTAGATCAACTGCATCTGTTCAAACATCACTTGTAATGTATCCAATTTGGAAATATGGAAGTGAGGAACAAAAACAAAAATATTTGCCAAAATTAGCTGCTGGCGATCTTATGGGGTGTTTTGGGCTTACTGAGCCAGATCACGGCTCAAATCCAGCTGGAATGACAACGAATATTAAAGATATGGGAGATTTTTATCTTCTAAATGGTGCGAAAATGTGGATTTCCAACTCTCCTTTTGCAGACATTGCTGTTGTTTGGGCAAAAAATGAAAAAGGAAGGATAAAAGGAGTAATTGTAGAGCGAGGGATGGAGGGGTTCACCACTCCAGAAACACATAACAAGTGGAGCTTACGGGCGTCATCAACTGGAGAGTTAGTCTTTGATAATGTAAAGATTCCTAAAACAAATTTATTACCCCACAAAGATGGCTTGGGCGCACCTCTTAGTTGCTTAGATTCTGCAAGATATGGCATTGCTTGGGGGGCCATTGGCGCCGCTATGGACTGTTATGATACTGCTTTAAGGTACTCAAAACAAAGAATACAATTTGGGAAGCCTATCGCTTCGTTCCAATTACAGCAGAAAAAATTAGCTGAAATGATTACGGAAATTACAAAAGCACAATTTCTTACTTGGAGATTAGGGGTTTTAAGAAATGAAGAAAGAGCAACTAGTGCGCAAATTTCAATGTGCAAAAGAAATAATGTAGAAATGGCATTAAATATTGCTCGTGAATCAAGACAGATTTTAGGAGGAATGGGGATTACTGGTGAGTACTCAATTATGCGACACATGATGAATCTAGAGTCTGTTATTACTTATGAAGGAACGCATGATATTCACTTACTTATTACTGGCTTTGACATAACCGGTGAAAGTGCCTTTAAATAGCGTTAAAGGGCTTTTTAGAGTTGTTGCCTTTTTAGAGGGGGTGTCATATATACTTCTTTTGTTTGTTGCTGTACCATTAAAGTATTGGGGGAATAATGATCAATATGTACAGCTTTTAGAAATGCCACACGGTTTACTGTTTGTAGCATATTTAATTTCAACATGTCTTTTGTTAATTACTGAAAAATTGAATTCTAAAGACTTTTGGGTCGCCAAAGCAGAATCCATCTCATTTTGAGACAGAGTTCCGCTTTTTTTATTTTTAAAAATCCACATTACATTTATTTACGAAATCAGGTTTCTCAATCAAAAGTTTAAATTATATTTTACGCATTCTTAACACTTATTTAATCTAACTAATATATAATTTAACAATTTTTTGATTTTAACACAAGTTTCATCCAGTCTGAGTAACATACATTTGCATTATGTTTCTAATTTGTAATATACTTTTATTTTTAACAACAAATCCTTTAATTCTGATCGAAAAAAAACCGTCAAACGTTAAAGAATCATCAGCAATATTTTCGGATAATAAGAAGCTATATGTTTTGGGAGATTCGGGTCAACTGTTGATAAGTGACGACGACACATCATCTTATTTCGCGCTTGATTTTGAGGATTCTGAAGGAATTTATGTTAGCGACGAACATATTTTTGTTACAGAAGAAAGAAGTAGAAAAGTTGTAATACTTGAAAAGGAGACTTTAAAAAAAATAGCTGAAAAATATATTCCTTTTTCTGGCAGATTAAATAGAGGATTTGAAGGAATAACGTATAATACTAACTCAAAAGAGTTCATAGTTATTACAGAAGAAAATCCTTGTCAAATTATAAGATTAGATAAAGACTTCAATACAATAGCTTATCATGATTTGCAAATTTCAGAAGCATCAGATATCACTTTTTTTAAAAATAATATCTGGGTAATAAGTGATCTCAACGCAACTATATACAAGCTAAATTGTAATAATTTTAATATTGAAGAGAGTTGGGCAATTAATGTTTTAAATGCTGAGGGAATTACTTTTTCTGAAAATCAAATGATTGTAGTGAGTGATAATCTTGAAAAAATTTATTATTATGAAATCCCTCACTAACGATATACCATTTTTTCTTAATTTTCGCATTAGTAAGCTTGATTTCATTTTGATATTTTTTACTTTAAACAGAAAATTGACGGTGTTTTATGTTTTGTTACTTGTATTCTTAACTTTTTTTGTTGTTGATTCAAACGCTCAGTACTCTCTTAACAAATCATATGATAATATTGAAATAAGAGGAAACATCACTCCTTTTTATAAGTTTAGGATATATCCAGAAAGTGATTCTTTATCGCTAATTAAACAGCATAAAAATATAATGCGTTTAAAGGATGCTAGAATAAGACTAAAAGGGAGCTCAATGAAAAAGTTTTTTGAATACGAGCTACATCTTGATTTTGCAAACTTAATTGACGGCACATCAAATCAACCAAAAATACCCGTTTTAGATGGGTATGTTACTCTCAATTATCATATTGAAACAACATTAGGCTATACAAAAATTCCATTTTCAAGAGAAAGTATGACAGCTATAATTTACTCTCCTTTTTTAAAGAGGTCTATGATTATTGATGAGGGACAGTCAAGGCGAGATGTGGGCTTACATTTACAAAAAGGAATCTTTTCTGATAAAATCAAATTTTACGCTTCTTATGTTAATGGTCTTCCTGAAATTTCAAAGCAACAAGATGATAGTTTGGGCAATGAGCTAATTACAAGAGTAGAAGTTTCGTGGCCTTCAAAAATGAAATACAGAGGCGTTGATGTTGCTAATTCTCCTATTCCTGTTTTTTCTTTTGGGACAGCATATCGTTATTCTCATAAAGGAAAAAATTGGGATGCAGATGATGAAACAATTTGGACAGGAATTGATGGAGTCAAAAAATCTTTAACTACTGATTTTGCTATAAATTACAAAGGGATACAGTTATTGATTGAAAGAAATCATATAAGTTATGACTTTGATGATTTATATATTGGAAACCCAGAAATTGATGCTGTAATAGAAAACGACCCTTATTATAACCCTCCATGGCCTGATTATCCTTTTGTTTTACCTGAAAATCAGTATACAACAGGATATTTAATGCAATTAACATATTATCTAAAGAAATATAAGTCTGTTTTTTCCCTCAGGTATGATCATGCAAATATCAATTATTCAAAAAATCCTGAGTATCAAAATTTTGAGAAGGGTAAAACAGAGGACACGTATGCTTTTGCATATAATTACAGATTTAACAAGCATCTTTCAGTATTAAAAGTCCAAATTGCAAAAACAATCTTTTCAGGAACAGATATATATGGTTCTGATTTAGATTATTCAAAAAGACCTTCAATGCTTGAAATTAGATTAGGCTTTCAATATATAATAGGATAAATTTTACAATAATGAAAAAAATATTTTACATAAGTTTTTGGCTTTTTACTTTTAATACTATAAGTGCGCAAGTAGTTATTTCGGAGTTCTTATATAATGACCCCGGTTATGGTGTAGATAGTATAGAGTTTATTGAACTTTATAATCATACAAACAATTCAATTGACCTAACTGATTATACTTTTACTGATGGGGTTACCTTCACCTTTCCTAATTTCACACTACAGGCGCAAAGCTATATTGTAATTTGCAAATTTCCAGATGTAATGAATAAAGTATTTGGAATAGCTTATTCACAGATGTTTGCTTGGTCTGATCAAGGTTCAATTGCATTAAACAATAGTGGGGAAATCATACAGTTTTCAGACAATATGGGCAATATAATTGATGAATTTGAATATTCCGCTGACGTGAACTGGTATTCGTTTCAAACAGATGGATGGGGCTGGGCACTAGAAATATGCGATCCTTTAATTGATAATTCTATTGGACAAAACTGGCAACCTTCAACATCAACCCCTTATCAATACACAGGAGAGGACCCTTTTATTACTGGTCTCCTTACAGAATTTGATGTTTTTGCAACTCCAGGTTATGGTTGTTTTGTTTCGAGTACTAATTTATCTCCCCCAAACTCATCAGCTTTTTCTTTTAATAATATTAGTTCTAATTTTATAGAAATTTACAAAGATGTCAAGGTATATAATTTAAACGGTAAACTCATATTATCAAATTTTAAAGGAATTATCAATACTTCGTCTTGGCCTAAAGGCATGTATTTGTTCAAGACATCTGAAAGCGCACAAAAAGTAATGATACAATAGTTTACTATGAAATATTTTTTATTATTGATATTAATTCTTTTTGGTTCACCCTCATTCTCCCAATATTGCAACTCTAATTCAACATTAGCTGCATTTTGTTCTACCTCGGGTGTATCTTTAAATACAATTTCAAATACTTCTTCAGGCTGTAACACATATTCAGATTTTTCTTTTTTGAATACAGAATTGATTATAAATCAGAACTATCAACTTACAATTGAGCTTGAAAACTGTCAGGGCTTCACAGCTCCTAAAACCTCAAAAGTATATATTGATTGGAATGCGGATACGATTTTTCAAAATAGCGAAACAGTTTTAGATATTAACGCTACACTACCGCCAAATGTTAATTTAAATAATTTTTCAGCCAATATTACAGTCCCCTCATTCGCTGTTAAAGATACTGTTTTGATGAGAGTGGTTACAATGTGGTCGGTTGTATACGATCAAACAAACATTTCTTGTGGAGTTTATGGCTGGGGTGAGACAGAAGATTATTCAATTATAATCAAAGGTATAATTGATAGTGTCACAACAACTCCCCTGGCTTGCTATGGAGACTCTAGCGGCTCAATCATTGTAAATAGTAATAATAATAATTTAAGATTTTCGATAGATAATGGAATAAGCTGGCAATCTAACCCATTATTTAGCAACTTAACTTCCGGATTATATAGCATAATTGTTGAAGATACTATAAATCAACAAGTAGAATCATATGATTATAACCCTGTTCAAATTACTAGTCCTAATCCATACAGTACTTCAACATATACAATTAATCCAGCTTGTTTTAATGAAGGAAGCGGGACGATTTTTACCAATGTATTAGGTGCTACACCACCGTATTTTTTTACGTACGAAGATTTTAATGGAGGGACTTACAATACTAACCCTATTAATAATATTTCTGCTGGTTTATATTCTTTAGAGATATACGATGCTAACAATTGTTTTTTTTCTATAGATAGTATCATATTGAATGACCCAGCTGAGTTAATCTTCGACTCAGTTATTATAAGTCAATTTAATGGATATAATATTAGTTGTAATGGAGCTAGTGACGGACAGATCTCAGTGTTTGTTAATGGAGGAACTGGCCCATATTTATATAATTGGTCCAATACCTCCATTTCATTGCCTTTCAATGAAAACCTTTTTGCTGGTACTTATTCACTTTCTGTTATTGATGATAATCTATGCAGCAGAGATACAATACTTGAGTTACTTGAACCAGAACCGATAACTGTAGATCAAACGATTACTCCCTTAGGGTGTGAAAACATAAGCGATGGATCTGTTTCTTTAACTATAAATGGGGGAACACAAAATTATACATGTAATTTATTTCATGTAGATAAAGACACATTACTCAATCAAAACTCTGCCTCTGGATTCGTACAATTTCTAGATTTATCAGTAGGCAACTATGAACTAGAAATTTTAGATAACAATCAATGTGTATTTCTTGATTCTTTTAATATAGAAAATCCAATTTTAGAATTAACCGGTGTAAATTTAAGCTGTTACGAATCAGAAGATGGAGAAATTCTGTTTAATGTGTTAAACACCAATGAAATATTTAGTTTGAACTCTCCCTCTACTATTAATAATTTAAGTGCTGGAGAATACTATTTCTACATAGAAAGTCCCAGTGGATGTTACTTTGATTCACTTATCACCCTAACTCAACCATCAATAATTAGTGTTTCACAAAATGTAGAAATTGTTTGTGATGACTACGAATTATCTACTGTGAAAATTGAGGCAGGAGGAGGCACCCCACCTTATAGTATTTTTTGGGATAACGCAGATACTACCTTTATAAACGAACTGTTACCAGGTTCATATCTTTGTACAATTAGAGATTTCAACAACTGTGTAAATTTAGAAGATGTCATTGTCAAAGAACCATCGGATATACTTATAGATTATGATTACGTAACCCCATCATGTCAGTATAATTGGGATGGCGAACTAACTTTAATTACTACTGGCGGTTACAGGCCGTATAGATATAGATGGCAAAATATTAATTCTTTAGAAACAGATAGTCAGTTAACTGGATTAAAATCACGCAGATATGAGGTTTTTGTGATTGACAGCGCTGATTGTAAATCAAATCTACACCATATTGATTTACCTCACGCGTACAATGACTGTTTTTTCATTCCCAATGCTTTTAGTCCTAACGGAGATGGTATAAATGATATTTTCAAAATTGATGGAATATACTCAAAAACCGAAGTGAGTTTAACTATTTTCAATTCTTTTGGAGATAAAATAATTGACAATAACTTAACACTTAAATGGGATGGTAAAATTAAAGGAAAACTAGCTCCAATCGGAGTATACACCTACATAATTCGATTTGATAACCAATACTTAACAGGACAAGTCATTCTCTTAACTTAAAACTAATTTTTGATTTAAAATGTTAAAAGAAACTTAATCTAAATATAATTATTTAGTTACAACATAAGGATGTAAATTTTTCATGTTTGCCCCGTATTAACTAAAAATTTTTTAACAAATGAAACGTATTTTATTTTTTTTAGTGTTTTTTTTAACGCTAAACACTAACGCACAGATACCTATCATTACGCAAGGATTTGAGACTGCTGACCCATGGAGCTACACTCCATACCCAGCATTCTTTAATTTTTCGGCTAATGGGGATATCTGGACAATCACAAGCGCTCAGCAAACAATGACTGCAGCTAGTGGGGCTAATTTTTTAGGTTTTCAAGATTTAGAAAACCCAAATGGTAATCCTCCTTACAATGGAAATTATTGGCATCATATAACAATGATGACAATGCCAATACCTCAGCCCTCACCAGGAGATTTAAAATTATCATTTAAGTATTTCTCTCATGAGTTGGACGGCTCAGACTTCATGGCATATGAAGTGCAATTAAACAACGATACCACATGGCACAGCAATTGGGTATCGTTTATTGATACTACGTATGCTTTTTCAGAGTTTTTAGATAAAAATACTGGAGCATGGGTTACACATGTTGTCGATCTTCCAGACACAGTAAATTTTGTTCGACTTCGACTTGGAGCAAAACAAAATGGAGGTAATGATTGGGGTGGATTTGATGATATTCAACTATTCTTTTCAATTGGAGATCTTACACCCCCATCTATTACATCTGTTGATATTATCAACGATTTAACTATTAATGTTAATTTTGACGAGTCAGTAACGGGTGCTAACATCGATGTTCCTGGATATTCTGTTGCAAGTTCTTTACTAAACCAGTCAGCCAATGCAATGACTGTTAATTTATCAACTCCTCTAGTTGATGGAGACTATTTTGATCTGATTGTTTCTAATTTTTCAGATTCTTTTGGAAATATATCACAAGTTGATACTTTTCAAAACCTAGTTCATAATGATCATATTGGGAATCTTGTAATTACAGAAATCAATTATAACGATCCTGGTAATTATGATAATCTTGAATATTTTGAGATATATAATAATGGCTCAACTTCATATCCTTTAGGAGGTCTTGAATTTAATGAGGGAATTTCAATTACGTTTCCTGAATTTACTTTAGAACCCGATAGCTTTGCGATAATTGCTAAGGCAGCCTTTTTTATGAGTGCAGATTGTGGAGCTCTACCTTATGGGTGCGGATTTCAATCTTATTTTGGTTTTGCTCCGGACTTTGAGATGGGGTCAGGCTCTCTTTCAAATGGAGGAGAAGATTTAGTGTGTTTAAACACGGTTGGAGATACTATTATGTATGTAGATTATGATGATGCAAACGGTTGGCCAACAAGTGCAGATGGAGGTGGATATTCGATTACACTTTGCGATCCTAATGCAGACGCAAATGATCCAGCAAACTGGAGTTTGGCTGGATCTGTTATACCTGCATCAGACCCATCACCATCAACCCTTACTGCTCTAGGTCTTGCCTCATACCCACAGTATTATGCAAATCCTGGCTCAGCATGTCCTATTGGAGATATTGTGCCTCCTGCGATTGCTAATTACTATGTATACAACGCAGACACTATTATTGTTGTATTTAATGAGTTAATTGCCAATTCTGGTACAATTAGCGGTGTAAATGTCAACACAACTATTATTCAAAATGATACGCTTGTTATTGCGTTATCTTCATCTCTATTATTAGGGCAATCATATATTCTAACGATAGACGCAACAGAAGATTTTTCATCAAATGCTATGAGTTCTAATGATATAGAAGTATTTTTTAATAACACCATAGCTAACCTGCTTATTACAGAGATAATGTATGATGATCCTGGTTACTATGACAATCTCGAATTCATCGAAGTTTTAAACAACGAAGCTTTTGATGTTGAGTTAGGTGGTTTAGTCTTTACTGATGGCTTTGATTATACATTCCCTCAAGCCACTCTTTTAGCAGGAGAAAGAATAATAGTTTCTCGAACTCCATACACTGGTACTTCTGGCGGTTGTGATACTTTGCCTTATGGCTGTGGATTTCAAACATTTTTTGGTGTTGCGCCAGATTATGAATGGGATCATTTAACATCTAGCCTTTCAGCAGCAGAAGATATTACAATTGAAAACACTGAAGGGACTGTTCTAGCATATGTTAATTATAACAATATCTCACCTTGGCCAAATGCTTATGGAACTGGACACTCAATACAATTTTGTGATTTATCTTCAAACAACAATAATGCCACTAATTGGACTTTAAGTTCTACAAGTCAAGGTATTTATACAGGTACAGCAGCAAGCGATGTGCCAACTGAAATTTTTGCTAACCCAGGCACGAATGGTTGTATTTTAGGTTGTATAGACCCGATTGCAACAAATTATGATTCTACTGCACAAACTGATGATGGATCATGTGTCTATCCTGCAATTGTTGATGGATGCACAGACTCTACAGCATATAATTACAATCCTATCGCAACTAATGATGATGGGTCTTGTATTTTTGTGCAGGGTTGTGTTTTAGGAACTGTTTATGTTTCTGAAGCTCATGGTTCAGGATCACCTGAGGACTACATTGAAGTCCATAATCAGGGAACTACAGACTGTTCATTGGTTGGGTTTAAATTAGATGATGCTCAGCCTGCTACAGACTATACATTTGGTCTTGATGCTATTATCCCTGCTGGAGGATATTGGTTAGGTTATGAAGATATGGCTACTTCATCTATTTACGATGCATCAGGTTCCTTGATAAATTCTTCTATAGTTGGTTCTTTCTCTTCAGGATTGAGCTCTGGAGGAGATATTGTTAATTTTGAAGACCCAAATGCTAATTCAATTGTTGCTAACCTAGGAAGTTCAACTCCCGGTGGATTAGCACATGCTTTTGATTCAACAGGATCATTTGTATGTATGACAAATCCAACACCAGGTTCTGCTAATGATCCTTGCGCAGTGTTGGTAGTTTTAGGATGTACTGATCCTTTAGCATTAAATTATGATCCAAC
>CETU01043222.1_pt1 | contig 11560 bp, 10 predicted proteins | sample 356531 | NCBI WGS metagenome assembly CETU01 (sample SAMEA2623488, study PRJEB7988) | marine metagenome | isolation source: saline water (ENVO:00002010), including
AACTGAGAATGTCCCTGATGAAGTTCCAGGTATCGCATTCCTATCTGGCGGACAGACCTCAGAAGAGGCAACCGCACATCTTAGTTCAATGAATGAAATGGGACCGCACCCGTGGCAATTGACTTTTTCTTATGGCAGAGCTCTTCAAGCCGAACCACTCAAAGTATGGTCTGGCCAGGAAGGAAACATTGAAGCAGCACAAGAAACATTCATCAAGCGATCTAGGTTAAACAGTCTCGCTAGAACAGGAAATTATCACCCACAAATGGAAGAAGCATAAATCTTATAAGTTCATGATTAGAAACTTCGCCATTCTATTGGCATTTATATTGCTACCAAGCATCAGTTACGCTGAAGATTCTCTCTTGCCTGATGAAATGATTACCTCTTCAATTGACAGTATGAATAGCCAACTCGGTGACCAAGAGAATAAAAGAAGACTAGAAGACGATAAAGATGAACTCTATTCGATAATTGACTCCACATTGTCACCGTATTTTCAGAAGCAATATGCTGGCAGGTTGGTGCTAAATAAGCATTGGACAAAAACAGACACTGATCAAAGAGCGAGATTTACAGAAGGACTCTATCAATCCCTGGTGAAGTCTTATGCGCTGACATTGCTTAATTTTGACGTCAGCAATATCAAGGTTTTACCAATAGTTGAAATTACTGACCAAACAAAAAAATTAACCGTTAAGTCCGAAGTTCTATACAAAGGCGAAGTTATACCTATGAATTTTAGTTTTGGCCTATTCAGAGACGGCTGGAGATTTTTTGATGTTCGTATTGAGGGGGTCTCTTATATCAAAAATTATAGAAATCAGTTTGATGCCGAAATCACTGCAGTGGGAATTGATGCTGTTATAGAAAGGCTTGAGTCGGAAAATTAGAAGTCTTCAAAATCAATTTCATCAAATTCATCCTCTTCGTCAACAACACCATTATTGAGCTTATAGGTTCTATTCTGTATGTATGAATCTCTTAGATACTGATAAGGATCATAAGATCCATAAAGCTCATCCTCTAAAGACGATAAGTCCGATCGCTCCTGAATTTTATCAATGATTTTTAAACCATATCTAGAAAGCCCGTTATCAATATAGCTGATTGGATTAAAGAGGTTGTCTATAAGGTCTCCAAAGCCATGGCGAACAGTATATGGCCCCAGGAGTGGCGTCATAATATACGAACCCTGATCAACCCCCCAAACCCCAAGTGTTTGTGCAAAATCTTCATCTTGTGCTTCAATTCCCATTTCAGAAGCAGGATCTAAGATACCAAGCAGTCCAACGGTGCTATTAATTGCAAACCTGACTAAACCTTTTATGGATTCCAATGGTTTTCCTTGAAGCAGTAGATTGGTAATCGTAATAGGATACTCAGCATTATTAAAAATATTTGTAAAACCAGATTGGACTGATTCCGGAATGATTACATCATAACTATCGGCGACTGGTTCAAGTACCGCCTTATCCAATTCTTCATTAAATTTAAAAATACCTCGATTTGTCTTTTCATATGGATCTGCATCGTCAGGCGCCAATGCACCCTGATATGAGCAGCCACCAAACATTATCAGCAGTGGCAAAAGAATGATTTTCATTTGTTTTTTCATCGACGATTCTTATTTATTTCATCTAAATATTCTTCAACTTCATTCAATCTTGCAATGTATTTTGATTTCTGAATATTTGTAATGGGCTTCATTGTAAGTGCAATTTTTAGTTGTTCAATAGCCTCTTGGAAATTTCCCATACTCAAATAGAACTCTGCCATGTATGAGAACGCCTCAGCTCTCTGCCCAGCTTGATTTGCAGCATTTGCTATTAATCGTATTTGGATGGGAGTCGGCACTTTATTATTAAAAAGATCTAAGAGAATCTCATGACTTTTTTTAGGGTCTCCATAGGCCAATTCTAATTCAGCATATTTGACGGTAAGTGGAATATTTCTAGGCGATAAAAGCAGTCTTTTATTGAGATGTTGAAGCGCTTTATCCGGCATCTCTTTTTCTATCATGAGGTCAGCATAGAGAATATGGAAGTGACCAAATTCATGCTTTTCATCAAGGAATCTAGTAATGATAGACTCAGCATCATCGACCAAGCCAAGTTGAACAAGCGACAATGCTAATCCGTAGAGATTTCCAATTTGATGATTGGAAAGATTGTCACTGAGCCTGTCTTGATTGGCTTTTTCAAGAAAATATTCATAACTTTTTTCTGGGGTAATGCTAAAAAGATGCCTGATTCTTGCTTTACTCAATTCAAAGCCCAATGATTCATCTTTCCTTTCCACTGTCATGCGTCTTGCTTGTTTTTTTGCAGCAGCCGAACGATTCACTGATGTGGGATGCGTTCTGAGAAATTCTATTGATTGAGCATTTCTTGGATCGGAGCCGGTAGATAACTTTTCAAAAAATTCTGACATGGCATAAGGATCGTATCCCGATAGCCCCAGTGTTTTAATTCCAATTGCGTCTGCTTCAATTTCCATGTCTCTTGTGAAATCGATTTGGTTTTGTGTCATAACCGAAGGTGCAACCATGGCTCCTGCTTCTACTATTTCGCTGTTTCCTGACATGGCGCCTAATAATATTGCACCGAGAAGTATTAAACCGCCTTGTATTGAATTTGGAACCTGATCACCAATTTGTCTGGATATGTGTCTTTGGGTTACATGACTGATCTCGTGAGCAACCACAGAGGCGAGTTGACTTTCATTGTCTGCAGCTAAACAGAGACCATTGTGGATTCCAATATATCCTCCAGGCATCGCAAAGGCATTGATTGAATTCTGAGGCACAAAAAAATAGTTAAATTGAAAATCACCGTCTTGTACTTTTGAAGAAAGCTTGTTGCCAAGATCTTGAATGTATTCATTTAAAAGAGGGTCTTCAACCACTTGACCTTGTTGTCTAAGATTTCTGTAATATGCTCTTCCGATTGCTGGTTCATCTAATTTTGATAAATAAACATCGCTTGGACTTCCCAAGTCAGGTAATTCAATATCCGCCTTTACTTGCCCGAGCAGAAGGATTGTGCAAGTAAGAACTGATATTGTTTTTTTCATAATTTTCTAATTATTCCTCAGTGTATCCAAAACCTCTTGTGCATGGCCTTTGACTTTTACTTTTCTCCATTCACTTAGGAGTTGACCTTTATCATTGATCAAAAATGTGCTTCGCTCAATCCCCATATACTTTCTTCCGTACATGTTTTTTTCTTTAATCACATCAAAGATTTTACAGAGTGACTCGTCTTCATCTGAGATCAGATGAAACGGGAATTTATATTTTGCCTTAAATTTTTGATGCGAAGCGATCGAATCCCTTGATACACCGTAAATCTGAGCATTGCTTTTGATGAATTCTTTATGAAGATCTCTGAAGTCCTCACCTTCTTTCGTGCATCCGGGTGTACTATCTTTTGGATAGAAATATATGACAATATATTTTCCATTAAAATCTTTCGATTTTAGTTCTGAACCATCATCTAAAATCGTTGAAAATGAAGGTATTTTTTTTCCTATTTTTACTTTTGACATCTCTTCCTCATTAATTAGGTGTTTTGATTACTCAGTCTAGTATACTTGTTCACAAATAAGTCAAACAGCTATACATTACAGATATATATACGGACGATTAAAGATTAAGTTCTAAATTATTAATACATAACCATGAGATTAATACTGATTACAATACCAATCCTTATCTTGTCTTCCTGTTCGTTTTTTGAATCATCGGTTCAAACCTGTGAGGAAATACAAGAATATCAATCGAGTGTTTCAATTCCACAGCTCCTATTGCCACAAGCACTCCTTGAGATTCAAAAAAGATCATCATTTGATATGTCTGACTTATCCGGAACTAATCCTGTAAGCAGGGAAGAGTATTTGCCGCTATTGGAGGAATTGCCTGAAACGAGTCCAATAAAGAATATTTCCGGGAATGATCTAACTGAACTATTGGATTTGATTGATGCCACCATTGCAGGCAGAAACAGTATCACTACGCAGAATCAGATCATTTCAAAAGTTTCACAAAATGTTGATTCCAGTCGACAAATCATCTGTTTGGAAGAATCTCCAAATTACTTCTCTGATGGCTTGCCTTCCAGAAAAGATTTGTCTAAAGAAGAAGTGGATGAAGACGACAAATCTTGGTGGCAAAGAATCAGAGACAGAAGATCTGAAAGAAAAGCCAGTCAATCAGACTGATATTACCTCTTAAGCATTCCCATTTGCTTGGAAATAATTCCCAGCATTACCTCATCGGAGCCCCCACCAATGGATCCAAGCCTAGTGTCACGATAAGCCCTAGCAACAGAACTTTCCCACATGAAGCCCATTCCACCCCAGTATTGTAAGCACGCATCGGTCAACTCCCGACCCAGACGACCCGACTTAAGCTTTACCATTGAGGCTTTGGTCAGCACGTCTTTTCCATCTATATATTCCTCGACGGCTAAATAGGTTAGAGCCCTCAAGAGCTCTACCTCGGTTTGAAGTTCAGCAAGTCGAAAATGCACGGCTTGGTTATCAATGATCGGTTTGCCGAATGTCTCTCTCTGCTTTGTATACTCAATGGTGTCTTGAATGATGTCTTCATAACCTTTGAGGGCAGCCGCTGCAGCATACAATCTTTCTTCTTGAAATTGCATCATCTGATACATGAAACCTTTTCCTTCTTCACCAATGAGATTTCGTTGTGGAACTCTGACGTTGTCAAAAAATATTTGTGCAGTATCCGAAGAGTGCAGTCCAAGTTTTTTTAGTGGCTCCGATAAACTCACGCCTTTCGTATCGGATGGCACGATAATTAACGATTTGTTCTGATGCATTTGACCATCACTGGTATTGGCCAATAAGCAAAAATAATCCGCTTGAGTGGAATTTGAAATCCACATTTTTGTGCCATTAATCACGTAGTCATCGCCATCTTTTTTAGCCTCTGTTTTGATTGATGCGACGTCCGAACCTGCATGAGGCTCACTTACTGCGATTGATGTAACAACGTCACCGGATATTGCTGGCGCAAGAAATTCTTTGCAGAGTTCATCGCTTCCAAATTTTGCCAATGCCGGAGTAGACATATCGGTTTGTATGCCTATGCCCGTTGAGACGCCAGCGGCCCTTATTCTGCCCATTTCTTCTGCAAAGACTATTGAGTAACTATAATCCAGTCCTAGACCGCCATATTTTTCTGGTTTGCTGATACCAAGCATTCCGAGGTTGCCCAACTTCTTGAACAACTCATGCGCAGGGAATATGCCTTCAGCTTCCCATTGATCGACATTTGGGTTAATTTCATTGTCTACAAACTTAGCAGCTGTTTCTCTGATGCTTTTGTGTTCATCGGTCCATTTCATATTTATTTCCTCAATTTCTCGTGCCTTTTTTTGGTGGATTCTCTGGATCACCTGCAAAGCATTGCGCTATAGACATCCAATGCTCAGATATTTTTCCGTTAACTTCAAGGGTTGTGTCTTTAATATTTCTATTTTGAGTTACAACATGGCAGAAGTCACTGGCTTTTCCCTTGATTGATTCCTCATCATTTGGATCGTTGTAAGTCCATTTGCCTCCGCTCGGAGATCTCAATTCTATGTGTGGAAAGATCTCAGGAACTTCGAGTTTTCTATTTCTAAACGTCCATTTGAATGTCTTTACCCCAATTTGGACAATGTGTTCAATGTCGTCCGTGTAAGTTCGTTTTTGACCCATCAGATCGTAAATCGCTTGTGCATGAGACCAAGTTTCCATGTACCTAGCAACCATAAACATTCTTGCACTCATGTCAGGACCAAACCATTGACATCTTTGTTCAGGATTAACGCTTAAAAATATTTTTGTCATTTCATGATTCGATTTCATCCATGCTTCAATCATTGAGTCTTGATCGTTGATGGCCATTCTGTCCCTGACTAGTTTTGCTCGTTCCAGAGAATTCTTTTCAGATGAGAACGCTTGAAATAAGAAAGAAGCCTCCCGATTGAACATGTCTTTGTCATTTAAGGAGTAGATGGTCATTCGATCGAAGTAGAGCAGATGCGAGACAATGATTTCTGGCGACCAAGCTTTAAATAACGTCTCAGCTTTCCAGTCCAATTGATTTAGACTTAAAAGCAATGACTGAATTATTGAAGCTTCATTTCTGATTGAGGAGATTATTTTTTCCATGATTGATAATCTGATCTATGACTGGTAATATTTCATCAAATATATTACCAATAAGCGATATCAAATGGAAATAAAAAAGATAAAGCGACAAATTGTTTCAAAACTAGACAAGCAAAACGATCAGTATGAGATCAATACAAGCGAGATGATCAGTAAGCTGAATGACATCGATCAATTGCTTGATGAGGCAGAGTTAGGGGGAGGCAGCCATCATCACGAGCGTTTGGCAAAAAAGGGAAAAATGTCCATACGCGAAAGGATTTTTAATGTTCTTGATCCGGATACGCCTTTCTTAGAAATCAGTCCGCTAGCTGCATACGACTCCGATTATGCCATTGGAGGAGGCTGCGTCGCAGGCATTGGAGTCATCAGCGGTGTTGAATGCGTTATTTTTGGCAATGACCCAACGGTTCTTGCTGGAGCTCTGACGCATTATGCATCAAAAAAATGGGGCCGTTGCATTGAAATTGCAAGAGACAATGGCATTCCATACATCAGTTTTGTGGAGTCTGCAGGAGCAGACCTGAGAATTAATCCGATGTCGAAAGAAAAGCCCTGGAATATTGGAACAGGCCACTTTGCTGAAACAGGCAGGTGGTTTTATGAAATGACAGAACTCTCAAAAATGAGGATACCAACAATTGCCGTTGTTTTTGGTTCTTCCACAGCTGGCGGTGCGTATCAACCCGGCATGTCTGATTACAACATTTTCATCAAAGACCAATCGAAAGTTTTTTTAGCTGGACCGCCATTGGTAAAAATGGCAACCGGGGAAGAATCTGATGATGAAACTTTGGGAGGCGCACAAATGCATTCCGAGGTTTCAGGCTTATCAGACTATCTGGCTGAAGATGAAATGGATGCACTTCGAATTTGCCGAGAGGTTGTTTCGCATCTCAATTGGAAAAAAGCCGAATCAGATCCCAAGGCAAAGTCTGAATGCCCGCTTTATGAGTCTGAAGAGTTATTGGGATTGGTCAGCCCGGATTTAAAAACACCGTTTGATATCAAAGAGGCGATTGCCAGGTTTGTCGATGGATCCAGATTTGAAGAATTCAAACCATTGTTTGGATCCACTATTGTTACAGGCTGGGCAGAAGTTCACGGATACCCAGTGGGTATCATTGGCAATAACGGCGCAATTTATCCAGATTCTGCACAAAAAGCAGCGCACTTTATCCAGCTTTGCAACAAAACCAACACACCAATCATCTTTTTGCAAAATGTGACGGGCTTTCTCGTTGGTAAGGAATTTGAGAGAGACGGCATCGTAAAAAAAGGGTCTCAAATGATCAACGCAGTTTCTAACTCAACCGTTCCTCATATCACCATAATATTGGGTGCTTCATACGGAGCTGGCACATATGCAATGTCAGGCAGGGCATTTAACAATCGATTTACCTTTCTTTGGCCATCGGCAAAGATCGCTGTCATGGGAGGGAAGCAAATTGCAGGTGTGATGTCGATGGTAAGAAGAGCCAGAGCGATGAGAAAAGGAGAGGAATTCGATGAAAAACAAGACAAGCTTCTATCCGATGCTGTTGAAAAACTTCAAGACCAAGGTTCATTGGCAGTCGAAGCAACCGGCTTGATCAGTGACGATGGAATCATCGACCCTCGAGACACAAGAACGGTTTTAGGGATCTGTCTTTCTGTTGCTGGGAACAAGCCGATAGAGGGCACTGAAGAATACGGGGTCTTTCGATTGTGAAAAATTTCTCAACATTGCTAGTAGCTAACCGAGGCGAAATTGCATCGAGGGTTTTTAGGACTGCAAAAAAAATGGGCCTCAGAACCGTTGCAATATACACCGAAGCAGACAGGCATTCACCCTACGTAGGCGATGCCGATCTATCTGTAAAAATAGAATCATCGTATCTCGACTCAGATGCGATTATTTCTGCAGCAAAGAAGTCAGGTGCTGAAGCCATTCATCCGGGATACGGATTCTTATCCGAGAACCATGAATTTGCAATGAGGGTTCAAAATGAGGAGATCGTCTGGGTTGGGCCCGATCCACAGTCAATTCAAATCATGGGCGATAAAATTGAAGCGAAGAAACATGCCATTAAGGCCAATTTGCCAATATTGGAATCGGTCAATGACGCAAGCTCTGTTAAAAACATAGGTTATCCCTTGATGATCAAAGCAGCGGCTGGAGGCGGTGGAAAGGGGATGCGTATTGTTCGTGATGAATCTCAACTCGAAGAATCAATCAATCTGGCTAAAAAGGAAGCATTGAATGCATTCGGCGATGATCGGATTTTCATTGAAAAATACATTGAACGCTCCAGACACATTGAGGTTCAAGTTATTGCTGACAAGCATGGCAATTTTCTTCATCTTGGCGAAAGAGAGTGCTCAATACAAAGAAGGCATCAAAAGATCATTGAGGAGAGCCCTTCATCAAGAATCGATCCTAAACAAAGAGAAAAACTCACAAAAGCATCAATATCATTGGCAAAACAAATCAACTATGTTTCGGCTGGAACCATTGAGTTTTTATACGATGACGACTCAGATGAATTGTGGTTTTTGGAAATGAATACGAGGCTTCAAGTGGAGCACCCGGTGACGGAAATGGTCACAGGTATAGACATCGTCGAAATGCAACTAAAAATTGCAGACCATCAAGCCATTGAATTTTCTCAATCGGATGTCCTTTTTAATGGTCACTCCATCGAAGCAAGAATCTATGCTGAAGATCCTGTAAATGATTTTCTTCCATCGAATGGGAAGCTCATTGCGGATCGAAAACATCTCTCGAATGAAATCCGTTGGGACACAGGTGTATCCGAAGGAATGACGATTGGTACCGATTTTGATCCAATGTTAGCAAAAGTGATTTCTCATGATGTAAGCAGAGATCTCGCAGCTTCAAAACTTGCAAAAGAACTAGAAAAAACCCATTTTGGGGGATTTCCAAATAACATTGATTTTCTGATAAATATTCTAAGAGATGAGAATTTTTTAAAAGGAGACACAACCACAGATTTTATAGAACGATGCAAACCATCCCGTTCGATAGAACTCGATTTTGTTGAAACAAACTTTTTGCTCACTTCTGCTGCATTGTGGTTGCAACACGAAAGCCGCACCAATGCTAATGTTTTAAGTCACATTCCCTCCGGATGGCACAATGCGAGACTTCCGCATCAGCGAGTCTCTTTTTCGATTGACGATCAGGACATCACAGTCCGGTACAAAAGAATGAGAGACGGTTCATTTGTTAATGACAATAATCAGATTGCCGTCATTAATGAAGTGACAGATCAATCCATTGACATTGAATTCGATAAAATTCGAAGAATAGTCAATATTACTAAACACGATGACTTGCTCTTGATACAACATGAAAGAGGGAATAAGTTGATCGAATTGCTCCCCAGATTTAAGAACGATCAGGAATTGGTGCAGAAAGGCTCATTGGTTTCTCCAATGCCCGGCAAGGTCATGGAAATAAATGTAAAGGTCGGAGATGACGTTATCAAAGGACAAACACTGCTTGTGATGGAGGCCATGAAAATGAATCAATCCATTTCCTCCGATCAAGATGGAATTGTAGAGGAGATTTATGTCAATGAGGGCGATCAACTGGAAACCGGAACATCGCTTTTATTGGTAAAGCCCAGCGATGAATGACACTCGAACAAACGAGAAGCATCTTGAAGTGATTCAGAACTTCGAAAACCTTCTAGAGGATGGCATTGCAAATCAAACAATGTCTGACATTGCCTCCAGCTTGAAAGTGTCTCTTAGAACATTGTATGAGATTGCTCCCAGCAAAGAACAACTTGTCATATCAACAATTGACAGAATCTTGACCAATATTGCAAAACAAGCACTTAGTTCAATGAAAGACATGAAATCATCTGTCGATAAACTCCGAACATTCACAAAGATCGGAAACGAGGCAGCGGGGCCGAGAATACAAAAATATGCAGACGATTTGAATCGAATCAAAGGCGCCGATGAAATGATCAAAGCTCATGAGTCAGCATACATCGACCACATCAAAAGACTCTTAGATGAGGCGGTAAAGAATAAGGAGATACAGGCGATCGATACCAGAGCAGTTGCCATTATGCTCGGCACGGTTGCAAGAGTTTTTTCAAAAAAGAATCATCAAAAAAAGTTGGCTGCTTCGGCTGAAGAATCTGCAAATATGATTTCAGGTTTAATCATTGACGGCTTAATTCAAACAAAATGACTGTTCGAGAAAACATTAGGATCGCAAATTGCAGTGGATACTATGGCGACAAGCTTTCTGCTGCCAAAGATTTGGTTGAAGGTGGACCGGTTGATTTCCTGACGGGAGATTATTTGGCTGAACTGACAATGGGCATTCTCTATTCGCAAAGACTCAAACGAGGAGCGGAAATGGGCTATGTGGGAACTTTTCTCAAGCAATACAAAGACATTGCCCAAACATGTCAATCCAAAGGCATCAAGATCGTTGTCAATGCTGGAGGACTGAACCCTAGATCAATGGCGGGAGAACTGAATAAGATCAATCAAGAGTTATCATTGGATATGAAAGTCGCACATATCGATGGAGACGACATTGTTGGCGATCTCAAGATGTTACAAGACAAAGGAGAAGAGTTTCTCCATATGGATAAAAACATCCCTTTGAGTTCATCTGGATGCCAGGTTCTTACTGCAAATGTTTATCTGGGCGCATGGGGCATTGTAAAGGCTCTCGATTTGGGTGCCGATGTAGTTGTTTGCCCAAGAGTTACGGATGCTTCACTTGTGATTGGACCAGCTGCATGGAAGTTTGGATGGAAAAGGAATGACTTTGATAAACTCGCTGGAGCACTCGCTGCTGGACACATCATTGAGTGCGGTGCACAAACCACGGGAGGAAATTATGCCTTCTTTGAAGAGGTAGAGACTTTCAAGAACATCGGCTATCCCATAGCAGAAATATATGAGGACGGTTCATTTATGATTACAAAACACGACGATACTGGTGGGTTGATTTCATCTGGAACTGTGACTGCTCAGTTGCTTTATGAAATATCATCACCGGATTACATCAATCCCGATGTCATTGGCCACTTTGGCTCACTCTCATTGGAGGATCTCGGTCCGGACAAAGTCATGGTGACAGGATGCAAGGGATCGCCACCGAATGATTCGCATAAGGTCTGTGTCAATCTTGCAGGCGGGTATAGAAATGGCATGGAATTGATTCTGACGGGATTGGATATTGAAGAAAAAGCAGAGACATTTGTGACAGCTTTGTTTGATTTATTGGGTGGAAAAGATCAGTTTGATGAAGTCACAATTGATCTTCATCGAACAGACAAAGCGAATCCCAAAACTCACGAGGAAGCCATGGCAATGTTGAGAATTGATCTTAAGTCAAAAG
>CETU01026832.1_pt1 | contig 11544 bp, 9 predicted proteins | sample 356531 | NCBI WGS metagenome assembly CETU01 (sample SAMEA2623488, study PRJEB7988) | marine metagenome | isolation source: saline water (ENVO:00002010), including
ATTATTTGAATAGGTTTTGAAAGACGTACATTGTTTGGAATGTAAATCGGCAACCCAGAATTCATCATCGATGTATTTAGAGAAATAAACGGATTTGAACTACCCGAAACGCCAACTGATTTATTTTCAAAAGAATACGATTTAGGGTTGGATTGAAAATGCTCCAACCCTGTAGATATTAATACCTCATTGGGCACTTCAGACAACTTAGGCTGGTAATGCCCATTAATAATGAAAATAAGATAGGTATTTGGAATACGTCCAGGAATATGTGCTGGAATAGGAGGGAGGTCTTTTTCCCTAGAAAGGCGAAAGTCCCCTTTTTCAATTAATGAAAAGTCGGTGAATTGCCATTCTTCCCATTTTTTATTAGGAAGGCCTGTCTCTTTAAAGTCGTTGAAAGCTCTTATTCGTAAATCACGAAGGTCATCATCTTCATTAGATCTATATTCTAATAACGCATCAAATTGTTCTTGAAAATATTTCATGCCTCAAGCCAAGAATATCCTTTCTTCTCAATTTGTTGAGCCAAATCAATTTTACCTGATTTTACTATTTTACCATCAATCAAAATGTGGATGTGATCAGGCTCCATATATTCTAACAGACGCTGATAATGCGTGATGGTAATAAACGAACGATTAGAATTACGAAAGTTATTTACGCCTTCAGCTACAATCTTTAGCGCATCAATATCTAGACCTGAATCAGTTTCATCTAGAATCGATAATTTTGGCTCCAATGTCAGCATCTGTAAAATTTCATTACGTTTTTTCTCTCCCCCAGAGAACCCATCATTGACTGCTCGGCTTAAATATTTCTCATCCATATTTACCAGTTTCAATTTTTCACGTATTAATCGCATAAAGTCAGCAGCGTTTACTTCATCTTTCCCATTGTGTTTGAGTTGCGCATTAAGTGCCGCTCGTAAAAAATAGGTATTATTTACGCCAGGTATTACAACGGGATATTGGAAGGACATAAATATTCCTTCAAGGGCGCGTTCTTCAGGGGACATTTCATGAATATTTTTTTTGTTAAATTCAACTTCACCAGAAAAAATCTCATAATTATCTCTACCTGTAATAATATTTGCAAGTGTACTTTTCCCAGAACCATTCCTTCCCATAATTGCATGCAGTTCTCCCGGGTTTATGGTAAGGTTTAAGCCTTTTAAAATTGTTTTACCATTAACACCTGCGTGTAGATTTTTTATTGATAGCATTTTTAAATAATCACTCTAGAAAGGCATTAACCAACTGCGCCTTCAAGGCTGACTTCCATTAGTTTTTGTGCTTCAACTGCAAATTCCATTGGTAGTTCATTAAATACATCTTTGCAAAATCCATTTACAATCATTGATACGGCATCTTCTGTTGAGACGCCTCTTTGGTTGCAATAAAATAGTTGATCTTCCCCAATGCGTGAAGTAGAAGCTTCGTGCTCCATCTGAGCAGAAGGATTTCTTACGTCAATATAAGGGAAAGTGTGCGCCTCACATTCATTGCCAATCAATATTGAATCACATTGAGAATAATTTCTAGCATTATCGGCGCCTTTCATAATTTTAACACCACCCCGGTACGTGTTTTGACCTTTTCCAGCTGAAATGCCCTTAGAAATAATGGTGCTCTTAGTATTTTTCCCAATGTGGATCATTTTGGTCCCTGTATCAGCTTGTTGAAAATTATTTGAAAGGGCAACAGAATAAAATTCGCCTACGGAATTATCGCCTTTCAATATACAGCTTGGATACTTCCAGGTTAATGCTGAACCGGTTTCGACCTGTGTCCATGATATCTTTGAATTGTCACCAATACAATTGCCACGCTTTGTAACAAAATTATATATTCCACCTTTACCCGTTTTAGGGTCCCCTGGGTACCAATTCTGAACAGTTGAATATTTTATCTCAGCATTGTTATGCGTTACAAGCTCAACAACGGCAGCATGTAATTGATTCTCATCTCTCATGGGAGCCGTACATCCCTCCAGGTAGCTTACATGGCTATCCTCTTCAGCAATAATTAAGGTACGTTCAAATTGTCCAGTCTTTGCTGCATTGATCCTAAAATAAGTTGACAGTTCCATTGGGCATCGCACACCTTTTGGAATATATACAAAACTACCATCGCTGAAGACGGCTGAATTGAGCGCTGCAAAATAATTATCAGTAATTGGCACGACGCTTCCAAGGTATTTTTTTACAATATCAGGATGATTATGAACAGCTTCAGAAAACGAACAAAAAATTACCCCATGCTTTTCAAGCTCTTCTTTAAAAGTTGTCGTTACAGAAACACTATCAAAAACCGCATCGACTGCAACGTTTGATAGCATTTTTTGCTCTTCCAAAGGTATGCCTAGTTTATTATAGGTCTTAAGTAGTTCCGGGTCGACTTCGTCTAAGCTCTTCAATTTTTTTTGTTTTTTTGGAGCGGAGTAATACGAAATTGACTGAAAATCTATTTTTGAATAATTTAGCTTAGACCAATCTGGCTCTTCCATTTTTAACCATCTATGGTATGCTTTTAATCTCCAATCCAACAACCAGTCCGGCTCATTTTTTTTTGATGAAATAAATTTTATCACATCATCACTTAATCCGGGAGCAATGGTATCTTGATCAATATCGGTAACAAAGCCATATTCATATTCCTGCTTGATGGCAGAATCAATTATTTGCTGATTTTTACTCATTCGTATACTAGGCTGAGAAAGAAGTTCCGCAACCACAGGTCCTTTCAGCGTTTGGGTTCTTTATTTGAAAGCCACCGTTCAAAATATCATTTGAGAAATCAATCTCAATTCCTTTGAGGTATAGATAGCTTTTCAAATCACAAAAAATTTTTAATCCTTGGCTTTCAAAAACTTTATCGAATTCTTTCTGTTCTTTTTCAAAAGACATGTTATAGTTCAGTCCAGAGCATCCCCCAGTGGTAACTTCCATGCGTAGACCGAATCCCTTTTTGCCTTCTGCTTCCATTACTGCATTTAAACGTTCTGCAGCTTTTTTAGACATGATTATTCCTGAATCAAAAACTTCTTTTATCTCAGCTTTTTTATTCATTATTCCCACTCCTCATTAATGGTTATATGATCATGGTTTTCTGGTTTAGTTATTCCAAGGCCAAGTTTTTTCTTAGCCTCTTCAGTGATCATTTCAGGATTCCATGGCGGATCAAAGGTTACTTCGACAAAGGCCTGATTGACTTCAGTTAATGCTTCTAATTTATTTCTAATATCTTGGGCAATTTGATCACCCATTGTGCATCCTGGTGTCGTTAATGACATTACAATATTGATATCTGACTTTGTTTCATCGTATGCTTCTTGAATCTGGATATTGTAAATAAGCCCTAGGTTCCATAGGTCAACTGGCAACTCAGGATCATAGCATTGCTTTAAAATTTCAATAACTTTAGCTTCTTTTATTTGACTCATTATTGGGTAATCTCCTGCAGGGAAGTATTAGAAAACATATCCCTCATATTTTGATTAATTCTCTGAATTGGGGTTAGAATATTACAAGACTTCATTTGTACACAATCGGAATTAGAATAACAGTCCATAAGACCAAGCGGACCTTCCAGTTTTTCAAAAAAATCTTTCAAGGAAATTTGATGAAGATCAGCTGAGATTTTATACCCCCCAGTTGGGCCTTGGATGGCCTTTACCACATTGTCTTTTGCCATTTGCTGAAGGATCTTAGCTAGAAGGTGTTGCGGAATTCCATATTGCTTAGCAATTACCTTAGCGCTAGTTACAGTACCTTTTGGGCTATGCTGCATATGGCGCAATGCTATTAGCGCATATTCGACTTTTCGTGTAATTTTTAACATAATAATGCTTTCGAAGCCTTGAAATTTACCACTTTAGAAAAGAGGCTACAAGCAATATATACGACAAAATTTATCGTATATAAATGGTTTTTAATTATCTAATGTATAAGGAATTACTATTTGGGGAAATGAACTTTCCAATGATTTTTGCATCGAAGTTTGATTTCAAATTAAATTGCTCAATGAAGTCATTTGCTTGTTCGGGGGGTAGCGCTATAAGTAATCCACCAGAGGTTTGGGCATCTGCGATCATCATTTGTTGAGCGCTAGATAATTGATCTGAAAAATCTGAAAATCTTGAAACGAACTTATGATTGCGTTCAGTACCCATAGGGATGATTCCTTGGTGGGCTAAATCCGATACTCCATTAAGAAAAGGTGTTTGATTGAATTCAATTTCACAAGATACACCGCTTGCCTTACACATTTCAGCTAGATGTCCTAATAGTCCAAACCCTGTAACATCTGTTGCAGCATGCACCTCAAATTGCTTCATTAATTGTGATGCATAGCGATTTAATGTTGTCATACACTCTACAGCTTCATTTTCAATTGTTTTTGAAACCAGATCTTTCTTTATTGCTGTTGATATAATTCCCGTGCCTAGAGGCTTCGTTAATATTAAAAGATCATTTGGTTGCGCTCCTGAATTCTTGACCAATGAGGATTCGCTAACTTCTCCAGTAACTACCAGTCCATATTTAGGCTCTTTGTCATCAATCGAATGTCCACCAAGAATTGAAATCCCTGCCTCTTCAGCTTTATCAGATCCGCCTTTTAAAATTAGAGTTGCAACCTCATGAGGAATATCGCCTACTGGAAATGCAAAAATATTCAATGCAAAAGTAGGCTTCGCTCCCATAGCGTAAATATCCGATAATGAATTAGCTGCTGCTATTTGACCAAATTGGAATGGATCATCTACAATCGGTGTAAAAAAATCAACAGTTTGGACCAATAGCCTATCTTCATCTAAGCGTACAACGGCAGCGTCATCGCTATCGTTAAATCCTACAACAACATTTTTTGTGTTTGAGCTTTTAAAATTGCTCAGAACCTGAGCAAGGTCTTTCGGACCAATTTTACATGCTCATCCAGCGCCATGTGAAAATTGAGTTAATTTTATTTTATCTAGTTTTGACATTGGTAAAATTTAATATAAACCATGCACCTTTCTGAATACCTTAAAAATAAAAAAAACTACACAATAGATTGTTTTACCGATGATTAGATAATTAAATTCATTACGAAATCAGTGGATAAAAAATCATTTTTTTATAACTTAAACTTTAATTACGAGCGTATACGTTATATGATCGAGATTAATCATCACATACTAATAAAATTTTTAAAGAAAGATTTATGAGTAAAACAACCCAAGAACTTCAAGAAGCTGTAATTAGATTTGCTGGAGACTCTGGAGATGGAATGCAGTTAACTGGGGGCAGGTTTACTGAGACCACTGCAGTATTTGGCAATGATCTTAGCACGCTCCCCGATTTTCCAGCAGAGATAAGAGCTCCAGCTGGATCACTAGCAGGAGTAAGTGCTTTTCAAATAAAGTTTAGCTCAAAAGATATTCATACGCCTGGCGATGCGCCAAATGTCTTAGTGGCGATGAATCCTGCAGCATTAAAAGTGCATCAGCAAGATGTCGCTCCTGGCGGAACGATCATTTGTAATACCAATGCTTTCACCCCAAAGAATTTGAAATTAGCTGGCTATGAATCCAATCCCTTAGAAGATAAAACGTTAGAGGATTACTATACGGTTTATTCAATTGAGATGGGCAAGATAGTTGCTACTGCCTGCGAAGATTTAAATATGCCATCTAAATCTGTTGAAAGAACAAAAAATTTCTTTGCTCTAGGACTTTTGTTTTGGATTTATGATAGACCAACCCAACCTACAAAAGATTGGTTGGCTGTCAAGTTTGCCAAAAAACCCGAACTAATTGAAGCTAATGTTCGAGCAATGGATGCGGGATATAATTATGGTGAAACCACAGAGATTTTCACCACTAGGTATACTGTAAATAAAGCTAATTTACCTGCTGGAAAATATAGAAATGTTGTAGGAAACTATGCGCTTTCTCTAGGGCTAGCCGCTGCTGCTGAAAAGTCAAAATTAGAACTTTTCTTAGGGAGCTACCCGATTACCCCTGCAAGCGATATACTTCATACCCTTTCTGCTTGGAAGCATTTAGGAATCAAGACTTTTCAAGCTGAAGATGAAATAGCAGGCGTCACTTCAGCCTTAGGCGCAGCATTTTCTGGTAGTCTTGCAATTACTACTACATCTGGACCAGGCATTGCTTTAAAAGGCGAAGCCCTTGGTCTAGCTGTAATTTCTGAATTACCTTTGGTTGTAATTAATGTTCAACGTGGCGGGCCTAGTACTGGACTACCAACCAAGACTGAACAATCAGATTTATTGCAGGCGCTTTATGGCAGAAACGGTGAAGCCCCTATGCCAGTGATTACCTCATCAACACCTGGAGATTGCTTCTATGTCGCTTATGAAGCATGTCGAATTGCAGTAAAATACATGACGCCAGTGATGGTGTTAACCGATGGGTATTTAGCTAATGGTTCAGAACCGTGGCAAATCCCTAAGTTATCTGATCTCCCAGAAATAAAAGTCAAATTTGCAAATAAGTCATCCAAAGTTGATGATCAGTATATGCCATACCTTAGGGAGAAAAAAACATTGGCAAGGCCATGGGCACTTCCAGGAACTACCGGCCTAGAGCATCGCATCGGTGGACTAGAGAAGGAAGATGTTACTGGCAATGTAAGTTATGATCCAGAGAATCATCACCATATGGTTGAAACCAGAGCAAAAAAAGTTGCCAATATCTCAAGCGAATTTGATAAAACCGAAATTTATGGAAAAAAGAGTGGCGATGTATTGATACTAGCTTGGGGCGGTACCAGAGGAGCTTGTCGCTCTGCAGCCGAAAGCCTAATCAATGATGGATGTAAAGTTGGCTATGTGCACTTAAGATGGATCAATCCGTTACCTGATGACCTTGGTGAAATATTAATCAAATATAAAAATGTATTAATCCCTGAGATTAATTTTGGGCAATTAATTAAAGTAATCAGATCTGAATATCTTGTTGATGCTAAAGGACTCAATCAAGTTTATGGTAAACCAATCAGCGCAGCAGACATTCAAGATGAAGTAAAAAAATTAATAGGATAGAAATATGCCAGAATCAAAAACACAAGCAACCTATACACGAAAAGATTTTACATCAGATCAAGCGGTAAGATGGTGTCCTGGATGTGGAGACTATGCCATCCTTGCTCAAACCCAAAAAATCTTTCCTGATCTTGGAAGAAAAAAAGAAGAATTTGTTTTTATTTCAGGTATAGGTTGCTCAAGTAGATTTCCTTACTACATGGATACGTATGGTTTTCATACGATTCATGGCAGGGCAGCAGCTGTTGCTAGCGGTGTAAAGATTGCAAGACCAGATCTTTCTGTATGGGTCGTAACCGGTGATGGTGATGGCTTATCCATAGGGGGTAATCATACGATCCACCTTATGCGTAGAAATTTAGATATGAATGTGATGTTATTTAACAATCGTATTTACGGTTTAACAAAAGGGCAATATTCCCCAACATCAGAAGTTGGCAAAGTAACAAAATCCACTCCCATGGGTTCGCTTGATATTCCTTTCAATCCATTATCTTTAGCGCTTGGCGCTGGCTCAACTTTTGTTGCAAGAACCATCGATAAAGAAACCAAACACTTACAAGAAATGATTAAGGAATCATACGCTCATAGAGGCACCTCTTTCCTAGAAATTTATCAAAATTGTAACATCTTCAATGATGGTGCATTTGCACCATTAACTGATCGTGACACTAAATCAGATACCGTGCTTTGGCTAGAGGATGGTAAACCTTTGACTTTTGGCGCTGAAAGCCCCAAAGGAATTCGCCTAGATGGAAATAAACCAGAAGTTGTAGAACTTGGTGATAAATGGGGAGAAGATGATTTACTTGTTCATGATAAAACTGATTATGTTATCGCTTCTTTGCTAGCAAATATGACATACTTACCTGAATTTCCTGACCCTATCGGGGTTTTTTATAGCATTCAATCTCCAACCTATGAGGATATGCTAACTGAGCAAATAGGTCATGCCATCAAAAACAAACCAAAGTCATCAGTAAAAGATCTTTTAAATTCTGGCGATACTTGGACAGTTAAATAATAGGCAATTTTGGGTAGTCGCAAAGAAAAAGACAGTATGGGGCAAATTGAAGTACCTGACGATAGGTACTATGGAGCTCAGACCCAGCGGTCTCTACAAAATTTTAAAATTGGTGGTGAAAAATTTCAAAGAGAATTAATCCGGGCATATGCTATTCTTAAAAAAGCTGCAGCAGTATCTAATGAATCCGCGGGGAAGCTTGATTCCAATATATCGCAAGCCATTATTCAGGCGGCTGATGAGGTAATTGAAGGTAAATTAGATGAACATTTTCCTCTAGTCGTTTGGCAGACCGGCTCAGGAACGCAATCAAATATGAACTTTAATGAAGTGATTGCAAATCGAGCGATTGAAATTTTAGGCGGTCAATTAGGCAGCAAAGACCCAGTGCATCCCAATGATCATGTCAATATGTCCCAATCAACTAATGATACATTTCCAACTGCAATTAACATTGCAGCAGCTGAAATGGTTTTCAACCAACTAATTCCATCCCTAAAAAAATTGCTTAAATCGCTTGCCCAAAAGTCAAAGGATTTTGATTCAATTGTGAAGCTTGGCCGTACGCATCTTCAGGATGCTACTCCATTAAGCCTAGGGCAAGAATTTTCAGGATACACCTCAGCGATAAACCACAATATTGAAAGATTAGAAGCTTCATTAGACCAATGCTATGAATTAGCAATGGGAGGCACTGCTGTTGGAACAGGAATTAATTCATACGAAGGATTTGCTGAGTCCGTTGCAGAAAATATCGCTTCGATTACGGGATTACCATTTAAATCAGCCTCAAACAAATTTGAAGCTATTGCTACGCAGGACAGTATAGTAGAATTATCGGGTTCACTAAAAACCCTTGCTGCTTCTTTATTTAAAATTGCAAACGATATTAGATGGTTAGCTAGTGGCCCACGATCAGGTATTGGTGAAATCATAATTCCATCGAATGAGCCTGGCTCATCGATTATGCCTGGAAAAGTAAATCCGACGCAATGCGAAGCTATGACCATGGTTTGTACTCAAGTTATGGGTAATGACCTGACGATTTCAATTGCAGGTGCTAGCGGAAATTTTGAATTAAATGTCTTTCGACCAGTGATCGCTTATAATATTATTCAATCGATTCGTTTATTAAATGATGCTTGTGATTCGTTTCGAAAAAATTGCATTGATGGAATTACACCTAATAAAGATAGAATAAAATCTAATTTGTATGATTCATTAATGCTCGTAACAGCACTCAATCCTCATATCGGATACGATAAAGCGGCTGAAGTTGCCAAGAAAGCTCATAAAGACAATACCTCGCTCAAAGAAGCTGTTATTGAATTGGGTTACTTGTCAGAAGAAGATTTTGACAAATTAGTAGACCCCAATAAAATGATTAAGCCATCAGAAAAGTAATTTTTGCTTAGGCTCTCACCATGATCTTGTCTTTTAGTGTTAAGATAATAGGTTAGATCTTTTAAAGAATAATATGATCTCATTTAATCAAATACTAAAATATTTTAAAAGCGCAGCTATTGTTTCAATGATTGGCGCAGCAACTGTTTTATTGTATTTATTTTTTTTAGCGCAAAACCTCCCTTCATTAGATCAGTTAGAAAATTATGATCCAGACTTAATTACACGAATTTATTCTTCTGATGGCGAGATATTAGATGAGCTATTTTTCGAAAAAAGAATCTTTACCAGCCTAGATCAAATCCCAAATAATATGAAAAATGCAGTAATTGCTTCAGAGGACAGGCGCTTTTATAATCATTGGGGGATCGATTCAAAAAGTATTCTTCGAGCAATAATCGTCAATATTATTAGCTTAGGCTATGAACAAGGTTTTAGCTCGCTTACGCAACAGGTAGCCAGAACGTTATACGATACGATAGGATTCAAAAAAACAATCACTAGAAAAATTAAAGAGATAATCACAGCGATTCAAATTGAGAGGACCTACACTAAAGATGAGATCCTAGAGATGTATTTGAACAATGTGCATTTTGGACATGGAACCTATGGGGCTCAGGTCGCTGCAAAAAGGTATTTTAAAAAAGATGTTTCGCTATTAACCCTTGGCGAATGCGCAATGCTTATTGGCATTTTGCCGGCCCCTGCTAGATTCTCACCAATTACACACCCAGAACGTGCACACTATAAAAGAAATGTGGTTTTACGGGTAATGCGTGATGAAAAATTCATTAATAAGGATATGTTTTTAGAAGCCCGCGCGATTGAAAGAGAAAATGTAATTGCCGATCAAGCTAAAGGACTTGCTCCATATTTTACTGAATATGTTAGAAGAACAATGGAGAAAGAAGATGATCAATTAGGCGTTAATATTTATAGAGATGGTCTAAAAATTCACACAACACTTGATTCTAGGTTACAAATATTAGCTGAAGAATCTTTGATTGCCGCGATCAAACAAAATCAAAGCAAGCTAAATACGAGACTATTTAATAATGAAGAAGAATTTTCTCAACTGGCATATCTAGGAATTTTCCCTGAGGATACAGTAAAGATGATGATGCAGGGAGACTCAACTTTATACGAAGATCTCCGTAATAAATTACTAGTACAAGGCGCCTTTGTGGCTTTGGATCCAACCTCAGGGGCTATTTTAGCTATGGTTGGAGGAAGGCCAGACTACCACGATCAATACAATAGAGCTGTGCAGGCAAAAAGACAACCGGGATCCGTATTTAAACCGATCGTTTATACTTCAGCGGTAGATAATGGCTACCCAGTCTCCAAACAACTATTGAACCAGCCTTTAGTTCTTAGGGTGCTTAATGCAGATGGAGAATGGGAGAAATGGATGCCCCGTAACTATGATGGCACAACAAGTGGCCTAACATCCTTAAGGGAAGGTATTAGAAAGTCTGTAAATCTAGTAGCGGTAAGAGTGGTTAAAGAGCTTGTCCCTGCTTTAGAGGTCAAAGCGACAGCTAAGCGTATGGGTATTACTACGGAAATTAGGGCAGTGGATGCAATTGCATTAGGTACATCCGAAGTATTTTTACTGGATATGGTGAATGCATATTCAGCATTTTCAAATCAAGGATTACTTAATCAGCCATTCGGAATTACTCGAATTGAGGATCGCTATGGAAATGTGATAAAAGAATATTTCCCAATCAGGGAAGAGGTGCTACGCGAAGAATCTGCCTATGTTATGACATCTATGCTACAAACAGTCCTTGATAAAGGAACAGGTGGAAGCGCCAGATGGAAATATAACTTTTATCATCCTGCCGGAGGGAAGACGGGTACAACGCAAAATTGGACTGACGCATGGTTTGTCGGTTTCTCAAAGCAGATAGCCGCGGGAGTATGGATGGGTGTAGATGACCCTAGAGTAAGTCTAGGTGAAGGTCAGGATGGATCGCGCGCTGCGCTACCTGCTTGGGCGAGTTTCATGGCAGCGGCCCATGATACATTAGGTCTAAAACGCAAAAACTTTGATCGCCCGCA
>CETU01029991.1_pt1 | contig 11525 bp, 11 predicted proteins | sample 356531 | NCBI WGS metagenome assembly CETU01 (sample SAMEA2623488, study PRJEB7988) | marine metagenome | isolation source: saline water (ENVO:00002010), including
CATGGTCAATTCCGACTTTGAGCCAGACTGTATATCGGCCGAAAGAATGGGGAATTCATCAAAAGCCACAGAATGGGATGCTTTGGCAAGTTCAAATGTGCCCCAGGGTTGCAGATGCTTGACAATCAATCCAGCAGCATCAATCTGCAATTCACTATCATCAAATTCACCAACTGAAACATAATCAAGAATGATTTTCAAATTTGACAATTCATCCCAAGACCATGATTGAATTGAATCCAGGGAAAAAATACGGGTGTTGTAGTTCATGTGATTGACCTCGCCCATGGTGTGCGCGTATGTTTTGACCAAACTTTGAGTACCATTCGATTCGACAATGAATCGAATGCTATCTTGCTGAAGAGAATCCGGTACCCTGAAGGCAACGGCTAAAGATACGTTCACAATGTCCAAACCCCCACCTGCACTAAAATCAAAACCCGCAAGTTCGATTACCGGTCCTTTTGTCCAAGAATACCCACCATCCGAATCTCCATCCAAATCATTGTCACAGACTGGATTTGAGGAAGGCTTGAAACAATCAGGTTGGCCGATTGATAGATTGTCGCCAGTGGGTGAATAGGTTGCCCAGGCAGTAATCTCGTTGAAATTTGCAGGTCGATCATGTGTCATTGACAAGCGGCCATCAGCCACCATCGAGGTACTGTATTCCGCGACATCTTCACTGTACGCCTTGTTGCTCCAAACAGTCCATTCGGATGCATCATCAAAAGTCCCCGCCGGGAACAAATCAACCGATTCGGAACGAATGACTGTATCTGCCGATGCCGTGAACGGAACCACGGAGCCAAACAAGAGGAAGACCAGCAAAATCGCGATATTGCGCCTGCCCATGTACATGCGCTGACGGGTACGTCCTTGAATGCCTCGCCTGTGCGTGCGTAGGGACAATCGGTAACAATGGGTGGCGCTTGCTTGAAATACCGAGCGCAGGTCGCCGATTTACATCGTGGCTGCGGTGGTCTAGTGGTTAGGACGGTAGATTGTGGCTCTGCCACCCCGGGTTCAACTCCCGGTCGCGGCCCCATTACTCGATTTCGAGTTCGGTTTGATCGATGTCGTGGCCCATGCGGTTGACCTTGGTGATGAGATAATCTCGGTTTTCAGCCACAATTCCTACCACCAGGGGCATTCGTTCAGAAACTGTGATGCCCAACGATTGCAATGATTCGACCTTATCGGGATTGTTCGTCAGTAAGCAAACATCTCTAATCCCAACTGCAGTTAGCATCTCTGCAGCGATGCTGTAGTCGCGAGCGTCAGCTGGGTGACCTAGCATCAAATTGGCATCCAGCGTATCTGCACCCTGATCCTGAAGATTGTATGCTTGTATTTTCGCGTGGAGCCCGATTCCTCGTCCTTCTTGACGCAAATACAACAAACAGCCCCAACCATGGCTCTGAATCGTTTTTAGTGCGGCGTCAAGTTGGGGTCCGCAATCACAGCGTGAGGAGGAAAATGCATCACCGGTTAGGCATTCTGAGTGGACTCTGACCAAGACAGGATCCGGGCCATCCATTTCCCCCAGCGTCAATGCCACATGATCAAAGCCGGTATTTTCGTCATGGAATACGCGAATTCGAAACTCCCCGTGAGAAGTGGGCAATCGAGCATCAGCGGGAACGTCGGTTTTCTCTACGATTGATGTCATGATTTCTCCTCCTTTCGAATGTAGTAGTGGTACTCGCCTGCTTCCTCGTGTACACTCAACAATGAGTCGCCGCTTCTATTCAAGAGTGCCGGAATATCCATCTTGGTTTCAGGATCATCTGCCATCACAAGAAGGACTTCACCTACTGCCATCGATGACAGGGTTCGCTTGGTCTCATGCACTGGAACGGGACAGTGGAAACTAAGGACATCAAGAGTCAAACTGACTTCAATGTCTTCCATGGTTTGTACGGAACGTCACCCTATCTTCAATGCGACGGGAGATTGATGAGTGGGTTTGAAGCCTAAGGGGGTCCTAGGGCAACTGTGCGAGAGACTCGTAGTCATCATTCGAAGGACGACCTCTCTTGGTCTGAAGTCGGTGAAATGGCATATGGATATCTCCGTATTCCGATGGCTCTAATCTTGGTCCAAGTCGTCTATTGGTGGGCCACAGAGCCGGATGCTAGCTTGGAGCCGTTGCAAGTCCTGTTGGCTTGGCTTTGGACTGGTTGCTCGAATCTGATTTGGCCAGGCTCAGCAGAATTGGTCTTTCACGGTCCATCGCAATCTTGGACCGGTGTCAATTTGATCGGCTCGGGGTTCATCAATGGAGAAGTTCCACTGTACATTGATGCAGAATGTGCTGGTGTTAATGAAATCATGTTCCTAGGTACCCTGATGCTATTGACGCCGGGAGTCCAAAAGCAAATCCGATATCGTTCACTATTGGGTATGGCGGTGATTGTTCAATTCCTAAACTTCCTCCGACTGATGGCGCTTTACCCCATTGGAATGCAGTATGGCGAGGCTGAAATGAACGAAATGCATGAGTTTATTTTCAAACAAGGATTTTTGATTTTGCTTATTGTCTTCTGGTTTGTTTGGTTCATGATGTTAGAGCGGAGGGGGCTTCGAAACAAGAACGCGAAACCTGCACTATCGGATCTTTACAAGTATCGCAATCTCAGAATGCGAGAATCATTGCCCAAGGCCTCTGTCATTGCCCTCGTCATTTGTGCATTTCTGGCTGTCTGGTCCACCTATGAAGTCACAATGAATGAAGAGAATTTGAAATTCAAGGGTGTAGCTGAAGATTGTCAATACGACCCCATGGAGGGGTACGTCGACAGTGAAGGAAAGTCATGCTTTGTTGAAATGAACATCTGGGACAATGTTTGGGATCGGTCAATCCGTGGCTGGTTGTTTTCAGGCATAGTCGCAATGCTTGCCATTGTCAAGGCCCCGCAGCCGAAAGTTGCCGGCTTGTGGGAAGAAGAATAGTGTCAGTTTGCGATTTGTGCATTGACTTCAGTTCCACTCATCGACTTACCCTTCAAAGCATCAAGTGTGTGCTGGGCTTTTTCACGGTGAATTTCAACCACTGCGTTGGAACCGTTTGCGATAATTTTCCCAATTGCCAAATCTGGAAGTCGCGCCTGTTCACGTACAAAATCATGAATTGCTAATTTTGAGGTTTCCGCGGTCGACAACTGAATTGGGACCATCCCAAATACATCAGCGCACTCACCCCAATCCATCTGCTTGCGAACGGGGTCGCGATCGACTCCATCGGGAAGTGTGGGCGCCTCGACCTCTTCGACAACCATGTTCCAAGTCGAGATGATTTTGGTCATGTTGGGTGCGTCCTCACCGGAAACGAATGACCAGGCTGTACCTTTACGACCCATTCGACCCGTTCGTCCGATTCGGTGGACGTATGATTCAGAATCATCAGGAATATCGTAATTGATGACCAAAGTCACTCCATCTACATCCAATCCACGTGCAGCGACATCCGTTGCAATGACAATCTTGATTTTCCCTTCGCGGAAATCATTGATAATTCGCTCTCGTTTGTTCTGCGCCATGTCTCCATGGAGTCCTGTTGCAGAGAATCGGTGACGATCTAACCGCTGAACCAAAAGGTCAACCATGCGCTTCGTGTTTGAGAAAATGATGACTTGATCTTCCTTGGTCAAATTTACGATGATACGACCAAGAGCCCAAAGCTTGTTGGCCCGACCGATGCGAATCATGTACTGGTCAATCTCCGGTACTTCAACATCCAAATCATCGCTCATTACGTGCTCAGCATCCGAGATGAATTCGGAAGCGACTTCCAATACTTCTTGCGGGAAGGTCGCAGAGAACAGAAGGGTTTGTTCACGGCTGGTCAAGCGCTCTAAACACCATCGGATATCTGGGAAGAAACCCATGTCGAGCATTCGATCTGCTTCGTCCAAAGCAAAATGAGTAATTCCTTCAAGATTGATGTGCCCACGCTTGGTCATATCGATTACACGGCCGGGAGTTCCAACGATTACATCGCAACCCGCATCCAGAACTTTCGCCTGCTTTTCCAAATCCGTTCCACCGTAAACTGTGATTAACTTCAGGCCTTTATCGCCCTGAAGCCAGCTCAACTCCTCACTGACCTGTGTGGCCAATTCGCGGGTTGGACAGAGTACGAGAGCCTGGATTGAACCAGTGGGTTGACAGTTTTCCAAAATCGGAATGCCAAAGGCTACCGTTTTTCCCGAGCCCGTTCGGGCTTGTCCAACGATATCTCTACCCGTCATCGACATTGGAATGGATTCAGCCTGAATCGGTGTTGCAAATTCCCAGCCTTTGGATGAGATGGCGTCTGCAATGCTTGAAGACAGTTCCCAATCCGAAAAACGGACGTTCGTGTGTGATTTGGAAGCAGACATCTGTGTCAGCTCGTTCAGAAGGTCTCCGCTTCGTGCAATTCCTTCTGCAACTCACCCATCCAGTACTTCTCACAGTTCTCGCGAGTCAATGGGACTCGCTTCTGTCGAACGTGCTCACGAATGTATTGTCGGAACTTGAGGGCCTTTGTTCGGTTCACACCTTTGGGTGTAATTCCGTCCCACAAATTGCTAAACTGTTCTCGCTTTGTGTCGAACTCCTCGTCACTCATGCGGATTCCTCGGCGTCGGCGACCTTGCGCCCCTCTTTAACCGTGCCGACTCCCCTTCGGGGAGAAAATCACTCAAACAAAGTCGTCTTGACCTTCGTCAAAGTCATCACCATAGTAGATTTCATCCTGTGTAGGCCGACGTACAGGATCTGGATTTTTTGTGGAATCTACAGCTTTCTTTTCAGGAGGAGGGGTGGCATTAGGAGGTGGAGTTGAGAGGGACCCCTCGTCTCTTTCAGCCTTTTCTGCAGGTGCCAAAAAAGCGTTCTTTTCAGCCTCTGTTCCCTCAAGAGATTCATCAATCATCAGTTCCTGTAACAGAGCCTTAATTTCTGCATCCGTTTCTTGATGCAACAACTCAGAGGCCATGATTCTCACCTCAGCATCAACCATGATGACGGGGAGCATTTTGATGCAAGACAAGCGAATGTTTCGATCGGAATGCCTTGTGCCATCCGTAATGATACGTTGCATTCTGAATGAATTTGGATCCAGTTTCCGAGAGGCCTTCAGCGCCGAGTTTCGTACCTGTTCATCTTCATCAAAGAACGCGATTTCGAGGGCGATTTGTGTCACTTTCGGCGCATGTTCAGCTAGAGGGACCAGCGCACGTGCGGCGTGTCTTCGAACAACAACGGCTTCATCTTGCAAACACCAACCAACCAAGTCCCACAGTGTAGCAGATTTGTGCTTGGCCAAACGAGGTAGAAGGGCGGCAGCCAATCCACGGAGATCACCTTCTTCTTCGCGAATGAGTTCATCGATATGCAGTTCAGCCACTTCGGGCCAACTGCCAGAAATTTGCTTGAGTGCTTCAAAAGCGGAGCGTTGACGTGGCTTTTCACTAACCCGCAACTCCCGGCGTAATGTTTCTTCAGTCACCGATGGAAAGACTGGAGCAACGATAATCAGACATTTTTGCGCTGCTTTTTGTACATCCAAATCAATGTCTTCCAACAACTCGTGTAAGTGCTCAAAAAGTGAATCGGAATGTTGCAATGCGCAATAAGGCAAACTTTCGAGGCCGGCGATTCGCAAGCGTGGATTTAGATCACCCAGTGCGGATTCAAGTGCTCTGTGGGCGAGTTGCTGATCTTTACCTCGGATTCTCGGCAATGCTCGAACGGCATCAGTACGCCTCAATAGGCGCTCCTTGTCTCTCCAAATCACGGATTCAATGTCGGTATCGCCCGTCGCAAGGGGAAGGATTCGATCGAGAGGAAGAGCATCCCAAGCACCCTCGCCCGGTTTGTACGCCAGTTCGAGACCATGACTCCTCTTTCGGCCGGTTCGAAGAGGCTTACCCGTTTTTGGGTCGCGCGCAATGTACTCTCGCATCATCTCCCTCCATGTGCCCGCCGACCTCTTCAAATCCACCGGTTTGGGGGCTCGCAGGAGACTCTAGTGCATGACCTTTGGCCCGAGACCATGAAGAACCGGATTCTCTACCAAATCATGTTCCCATGAGTGAAGATGAGGGTCAATTCTCGGAACTCGCGATATTTCTTGCTCAAACATGGCAATCGTCCTCGAAAGACCGAATCGACCTGGACACAATCAGTAGGATTTGGGCATTTGACTTGGGTTGGTTCAACATGGATACTGCCAATCGTGTCCGTGATAATTTGATCAAAACCGAATGGTTGGATGTAACCTCTGAGGGTGTCAAGCCGAATGTCATGATTGAGAATGTCGATGTCCCATTTGGTTGGCTACCGACCATGCGAATATTGGAAACGCCCCCTCAAGCACCAAGACAAACAGGGCTTCTACCAAATGAGGGTACGGTTGAAGTTGTCGTCGAAAAACAAGAAGAAATCGAAGTTGCGCCCACAGACCCAGCCGCAGCACACATTACCGAATTACTCGACCAAATTTCTGAGGCGTCAGGATTGCAACGAAAGGAAGTCATGCGGCGAGCTCAGCGTAAGCGAAGGGCACTCGGTCCAGTCACCTTGTGGATGGCACTATTGCTGGTCGCTAGAGAACAGCATCTGACGATGCCAACATTCCTCAGAACGATTGCAACTTAACTTGCTTGAGTTCCATTCTTGGACTGTGAATCAAGAATCAAGAAAACAGGTAGCAACACCATTGCCAGAACCAGCGAGAAGAATACCGTAATCGCAGTGACCAATCCAAATTCTTGCACAACCGGCATTTGTGACATCAAGAGAACACTGAATCCACAAACAGTTGTACCTGCCGATAGAACGAGTGCCACACCGGTGGATGCATACATCTCACGCAATCCGGACCATACGTCTCCTTCTTTGGATTTCATGGCTTCAAAACGACGCCAAACGTGAATGGAATAATCGATTCCAAGCCCAATTGTCAATGCTGTTACCATCACGGTCATTACGTTCCAGTTGAGGTTTAGCAACGCCATAGCCCCCACAACCCAAGTTGCTGCAACACCAACGGGGAGTACAATGATCAGCGCCGGCCCAATCCTACGTGTTAGCGCTAACAATACGGTGAAACAAACGGCCAGACTGATGAGTGTTGACTGGACTTGTGACTCGGTCAATCCATCCAAAACCGCCTCTAGACTGACACTTTCGCCAGCCACGTGAACATCGGCATCGATGAGGCCTGAATTGGCAAAATTATCCACTGTCGATCTGAATGCTGCAAGAACTGCTGAACTGTCACTACTCGTCTTGACTTCGATGAGTACTTCCATTCGGATAAATTGAATCTGATTCTCGTCATTGAATGCGATGGATTTGTCAACACGTTCCGCCCATGTTTCACCGGTGAGTGGGTCCGCAATCGACTGGTTTTGGCTTAACGAATGGAGCGCGGCTGCAATGTCTCCATTACTGTATTCTTGTGTCGTTTCCAACTCGCCATCGATATTGAGGTTGAAAGATGAACCGAAATTTGTGTCACCCTCAACCGCGTCAAAAAGTATGGGATAGGGACCATCATAGACGGGGTGAATATTGCCAGCTGTAGAATGAGGAGCCACCACACCGTTAGTTGATTCAAGCCAATTGTCAAGCAATTGGTGTGCAACCAAGAATGAGGCATCATCGGGAATTGAATCTGCGTCACCTGAGGGTTCAATCAGGATGTAAATTGGTTTCCACCCCGCTGCGTCATAGGAGTCATACAACGCTTCTCGCCCCTGCATCACATCCATATCTTCATCAAGGAAATCTGTCAAGTCAAATTCGGTTTCCAACTTCGCTGCCGCCATAATGACTGATCCAATGGTTAACAAAGCAACAACACCAATCACCTTGGCCTGGTGCATTTTTTGGAATCCGACCATGTAATTTCCAAAATTGCCAAACCGCATCCACTCAATGTGCTTTGCATAGGCCTCTGAATCCCGCTCCATTACAACATGTAGAGCCCCCACCAACAATGTCGATGAGGCGAAGGCACAGAACACACCGAAGGCCAATGCAAACCCGAAAATACGCAGGGGAGGGAGGGGGGAGACAATATTGGCAATGAAAGCGGCCATGGTGGTAATTACTGCAAGACCCAATGGAACTTTCAGCGTCTCAAATCCTCTCAACCATGCGACGCTTGCGGTTTTTCCCTCAGCGCGGAATGTATTGTAGCGCCGTTGAAGGTGAATACTGTAATCAATGCCCAAACCGAGTACAACTGGAGCGACTGCGACTTCTAGAATCGAGAATTGAATCCCAGCCATTGCCATACCGCCGTAGGTCCATACCAAAGCTGCCGAAAGCCCAACTAACGGGAAGGCTACACCTCGGACTGAACGGAATGCAATCGAGAGGAGTAAAACAACCACAAGGACCGCCCCCGTAATCAGCATCGCTAATTCTCCAACCGTACTTTGGTTGATGTCATGACTAACCAAGTCCAAACTGGTTGAATGATAATCCAAAGTGGAGTTCGCAGAAATTGCGTCCAGTTGATCTCTTAGCAACGCTTGTCTAATCTGACGCTCAGTATCATCCAAATTGGGATCAATCATGATTACCCACAGGGTGCTGGTTGCTGAAGGGGCCGCGTCGGCGGTTGAATTTTCTGGATCAGACAAGTAATCACACGTTGCATCGTAGTTTAAGTCGCGATGAAGTAAACTATCCTGGATGAAGGCCCCTGCTGCCAAGGCCCGATCATCACCCAATGCATCCGTACAAACGGTTCCATCCTCAAGGACTGCATCAAGCAGCTCTGACCAAGAGGAAAAATCGCTTAGAGAGGAACCATCTGCATCTGATTCGTCAATTGAATATTGCAATATTTCTGGGGCTGCAATCACGGAATCGATGTAGTGCTGCGAAGAAGAAGAGTGATTCATAATCGATTGAAGGGCTGCCTCCTGAAGATGCAGATTGTCGATACCCAGGACATTGCCCCCTGAATCGTCAACAACATGGATGAACATGGGGCGGCTTTCGGGCGGGAAATGTTCAGACATGCGTGCTTCAGCTTTTTCGGCATCTGTTTCCGGTGCAAATGACGACAGGTCCGTATCAAAATTGGGTAGATTCGGGAACAATTGCGCACCCAAAACGATGGTTAGCATCAGTGATACAAACAAAATAGCGGTGGCTGAACGCTCAAAAATCGCTGGGTCGACGAGCGTTTTCTTGGGGACCGCTCCATCTCCCATGATGTGGCGAGCCGAATTCTCTTGATAAGTAGAGAGGGGGCCTAGTTTTCACAAACCCCGAAATTTAGCAAATTCTACACCCACAAAGTGGGTGACTCAGAAAGAAGGCTCAAAAGGGGGGTTAGGTTCGGCGAACCGGTCAAGATGGCGATTAAGGTACTACTGAACGAGGGGGCGGAGTTGCGAATTCGCATAACAGGCGAAAGTCACACATCACTCCAGATGTTCCGCTCAAGATTGAATGATAGCAAAGATGTCGAGTATGCAAACTACTTCGTCGGACACCCTGAATTAGACGAGCCAGAGTTTTATCTGCGCTGCAAAAAGGGGAAAGATCCAGCGAAAGTCCTCAAGGGACTCTGCAAGGACATTGCCAACGAATTTGATGGACTAACCCTACCCTGAAGGGATCCAAATGAATCCCGCGGAAATCGCGGCAGCATGCGGCCTGACTGGATATTCCTGTGATGGCAAAGGCATCGGCGGTATACTAAAATCAAGATTCGAGGATTTTCGGGTTGAAGAAGTCGGTCGCGTCCCCGCCCTGGAGCCACGAGGTCGATTCACCGTCGCACGTGTCACCTTGACGAATTGGGAAACAAATCGTTTCGTCGGGAAGTTGGCGAAGATACTGGGCATCTCAAAAAATCGAATCTGGTTCAGTGGGACCAAAGATAAGCGCGCGATTACCACACAATTGTTGGTAATTGATGCACCACAAAACAAAGTTTCTGAGGTTGAATTGAGTGATGTCGACATTGAAGTCTTGGGGCGCAGTCACCAAAAATTAGGATTTGGAGACCATTCGGCTAACCGATTCACGATTACTGTTAGAGGATGTGCAGATGCAGATGGATCTCCACTTGAGGCCAAAGAAGCCATCGCTAGAGTCAACCATATTTTCGAAAATATGGAACTCCGCTTAGGTCCCGGGAAATTCCCCAATTGGATTGGCCCTCAGAGATTTGGAGCCACCCGTCCAGTCACTCCAGTGGTCGGCCGGGCAGTCATTAATGACAACTGGGAAGAGGCGGTTGATACCTACCTCGGGATGCCAGGTATTCAGCAACAAGATGATGTAGTTGCATTTCGAAGTCATTGGCGGGAAACCCGAAATGTTGACGAGTGCCTAGAGATGATTCCTCGTCATCTCGGATTTGAACGAGACATGCTTCAACATTTGCAGAGAAAACCAGAAGATTGGTTGGGTGCATTCCGTAAATTGCCTAACAATTTGCAATTGATGATGGTCCACAGTTTACAGTCTGAGGCATTCAACAGAATCATTGCAGCTCGACTTGATGCAGGATTGACATTGACGGACCCAATCCCCGGAGATATTGTGGGAATGGTCCAAGACAATGGGAAAATCGACATGGCCAAATTGGTTGAAGTCGATCCAGAAATCCAATCCAGAATTCAGCGAAATTGTCGGCGGGGAAGATTGGCTGTGACGGCATCTCTTCCGGGGGCTGAAAGTGTATTTTCTGATTCAACACCTGGTCAAATCGAGCAGGATGTAGTTTCATCAATGGGATTGATTGAACAGGACTGGAAAGTATCAGGCATTCCGCGTTTGACTTCAAAGGGAAGTCGGCGGGCGATGACGGTAGGCTTCAGTGAATTCAGTGTTGAGGAGGCCAGTGAGATTGAACCCTCCCACCTTGGCACAAGGTATGTCCAAGGGCCACTTGAAGGAGAGTTGTGGAACCCTGATGGTTGCTCACTTCGAATGCGTTTCTCATTGCCTAGTGGCACATATGCCACGGTTCTAATGCGTGAATTCATGCGTGCGCCGCTGACTCAGTATTGAGTCAAAGACGACCGATTTCAAGAACTTCGACTTCACCAACACCGAGGATACTTCGAATTGAGTCCTCGAATTGATCGACTGTTCCATCACCCTCTTGGATAACACAATGCGCTTCAACGAATTTGAGGCCAAAGGCGAGAGGTTTGGTTTCGACCATTTGGACGACACCGACATCGCTGTTCATCTCTTGCATGGCGCTAGCAATGCCCTCTGCATTGACTTCTTCAATGTCCGGGTCACACATGATCTTGTACTTGACTGCAACTTCACCCATGAAAAATCCTCCATCAGGGTCCCTGAAATTCACAAGCCGTACAAAAGTAGGTCACAGCTTGGTTTCGGCAGCGCTCGGAACGACCGATGGGCTCACCACAAACGGGACAGGGGAATGAGGTACTCTTGGCGTCCGTAAGTGGTACGCCCGATGCGGAGCAAGTTGTAGCGCGCTTCTGCATAATGGTCCCTCAGCGAGCCGGCGACCGACTCCT
>CETU01014818.1_pt1 | contig 11498 bp, 5 predicted proteins | sample 356531 | NCBI WGS metagenome assembly CETU01 (sample SAMEA2623488, study PRJEB7988) | marine metagenome | isolation source: saline water (ENVO:00002010), including
TTACCCACAATTTACAATAAATGATATACTGAATTGAATTAGTAGTGACCATGAGTAAGAAATTCTTTGTGAAAATAGTCACCGACCCTGATGTTGATTTGAGAAAATGTGTTGTTGGACTAGCATGTGCTGCGCAAGCAATTAGTGATGGATATGACGTTGACATGTTCTTTGCTGCGGATGGAGTAAAAATGTTGAATTCCGAATATATTAGCGGCATAAATGAGTCGGGAACACTGCCTGAAGGAATGATCTTTGGTATGGTAAAAACCATTACTGAAGGAGCTAAAAATATCTACTGCTCAACCGGTTCACAAGCAGCAAATGGAGTAACCAAAGAGAATGCTGATTCGATATTACTCAAAGGTTACCAAGATTGGATGACGTGGAGTGGCCCTCCTGGAGTGATTGCTCTTAGTGCTGAATCTGATGTGCAATTGGTCTACTGAATTCAAAGCGACGATTTATTGAGTGAATCTTTTACCAAGGTTTATGGCCAAAAGACCCGCTACCGATGTTTTTCATGATTGGGCATTAGTCGGTAAAGATGAAGGAATGGAAAAAGGTCATGCTGCATCAGTTAGTGAAATGTTAGAATTTATTTGGCAGCAAGTCGAATCAACTGAACAGAATTTCAGCGCGGTTGATGTTGGGTGTGGAAATGGATGGGTGGTTAGGAAATTAAAATCGCATGGAAAATGTGAATATGCAATGGGTATTGATGGTGCTGAAGCAATGATTACCAAAGCAAAAGCCATCGACAGGGATACCGATTATACACTGGCATTATTGCCTGATTTTCAGCCTAAGCGTAAATTCGATTTTATCCACTCGATGGAATTTCTATACTATCTTAAAGAGCCTGAAAACATGCTTAAGCTATTTCATGACTATTGGCTTAATGATAGCGGTTGGGCAGTGATTGGAATCGATCACTATGCAGAAAACGAGGATAGTTTGTCTTGGCCCGACTATGTCGGCGTTCACATGTCTACTAGAACTACTGAACAATGGCAACAAGCATGGAAAGATGCTGGATTTGAAAATGTCAAGCATTGGATTGCTGGTGGAGAAAACGGTGTGACATTGGTCTTTGTCGGTCAAAAGAAAAATTCCTAATCTTGCGGTTCAATTCCTGTATTCCAGCAAATCATAGCATGCTCCATGGTCATCCTATCTGGTTCGTTTGGACTTTGAGGGTTGGCTACTAATTCTCCTATCCAAGATAGTTGTTCGTCTAATTCATCTTTAGCTTGTTCATACTCTTTTTGCGACATTTCAACCGTTCTTCCTGATGCTGCAATTAGGATTGCAGGTGGTGATACTATTCTCCTTTCAGCCTCAGGTTTCTCATTTTCAATTGCTTCAAGGGCTTTAGAATACAGGGTTAATTGATACTTGTATTTGTCAATGATTTTTTGTTCGGCTGGATTAGATGGATATCTGTCGAATATATCTCCGCTGAAATTTTGAAGTGGTGTGCCTTGTTTCGGATTATCTTGATTAAATCCATACAAACATCCAGTTGTCTTCATATCTATCACTTGCAAATATCCCTTGCCATCTGCATCTGCGTATGCCATTACTAAATCTGCCCTTCCCTCGAAAATAATCTCAACATTGGACACATTGGCCATATCCTGCATTTGACTATTCCTAAATACCTGTCTTGCTGTATCTACCTCAACTAAATGATTGTACAAAAATGGCAATTCTGTTCTAAGGCCTTCTGCAACTATTCCATGTATTTCCTTGCCCTTCGCGTAATTACCGGTTAGCCCATTATCGACTAGTTGTGCAACTTTTTGCATTCGCTCGAAGGTTGCATCATATCGCTCAGCGCTTGACTTATCTATTCTGTTAAACCCAAACTCACTCAAAACAATCTCAATTGATTGATTGGATGTTAATTCATACTCAGGCTTATTGAACCAACTTTCAGGCAGAGGAGCTGTAATTTTGGTATTATATTTACTAGGATTATCTAAACTGATTTCTACCAACCTGTGCATCATCAAACCAAACTCGATAGCAGATGGTAAAACACTAGATTCCGTGCTGGCTTTTGCTGAGTTTTCAAGTAGTTTATTCAAACGATTATTGTTCCAATCTGCTAAATTATTCGGCCAATGGTGATGGCGGCATTGAACGCTATTATCTAAGGCATTAGCACCTAATTTCAATGTATGTGACACCTTTCTTTGCGCTTGCTCGTTGAAGGCGATAGTTGATTTTGAGTCGATTTTTTCCTCGACTAATTGCCATCTTTGTTGTGGAGTCATCGGTTTGATTTCGGAGAAACAATCTGGGCTATGGTAAATTGCCATTGACCTAATATTGCCTTTTCCAAGTTGAGAATTAAAGTAAAGGCTTACAGGGTCTAATGATACTTCATGTTCACCATATTCGCCTAATTCTTGGCCAAAAATATCATCGGTTTTTAACCACGGAGATTCGGCCAATTCGCCTTTGTGAGCAATCGATCTCAGTGCTTCCATCCACATATGCCCCATCGTTTTAGCTGAAGGTTTGCTAGTATACTGTATCAATCCAGTTTCAGAACACATCTCTGCTTTATTGGTGGGGTTTCCTACGATAATCAAATGATGTTCAACTCTAGTTAATGCAACATAAAATTCTCTTCTTCGCTCTGCTTGATTTTGAGCACTATTGATATTTTTAGTGAACTGCCAAAGGCCATCTTCTGGACGGTCTAACGAAGCCCATGGATTGATTCGCCCAGAAATTATCTCTGGAGTCACAAGCACATTTTCTCGTGTAGTAATGTTGGTATCATAACGACCTGCTTGGAAAATACCCGATACTACTACTACCTTAGATTCCAAACCTTTAGCGCCGTGAACCGTCATAATCTTGACTGCACCAGATGACGGTGTTGCTGATGCTTGTGGGCCTTTGTTTCCTAAGTGTTGTAATGCTTCTAACTGAGCAAAAATTTCTGCTGGATTATGGCCACAATCTTTACCAATCTCATACACCAAATTGCACCATTGCTCGGCATTTTGTCTAGACGAATCATCAGAATAAGCAAACATCAAATCAGAATTATCTATTATATCATTGAGGATATTGTGGACATTATAGCCCGATATTTGCTTAGTTATATGAGATAATAATTTAGCAACATTAGGATTTGAAACGGTATCTGCAAGTGTTTGCCACCAATTATCCGATTCTGAATGAGTTGAAAATAGCTGATTCAATGCTTTGTCTGTCAAACCGATAATTGGTGATTTCGCCAATGATGCTGCAGCATATTTTGAATTGGGGTGAGCGATTAAATCTAGTGCAGACATTAGGTTTTCAACAATCGGTTGAGTGAGTAATTGCCCCTGCTTGTCGGAGATAACCGGTATGCCTCTAGCTTGTAGCCGCTCGATTAAATCAGCGATATGGGTTCTCGAATGAATTAGGATGGTGATATCGCTTGGTTTGATTTCCTCGGTTGGTTTTTCTAGAGTCATATATTCCATTTTTGATGGATTCCAAACTTTACATGGGATTCCTTGAATTAAATTTTGCAACCTCAAAGCAATCATTTCATGCTCTAAGTGGATACGAGTTGGGTTTGATTCGTCAAATAATTCATTGTCAATTACTTGTGGTAAATTATCCACCTTTAGAGGCATTAACCATTCCAATTTGCCATGAGGCGTGTCTAATTTCGCTGCCTTCAATGGTTGTGGTTTTGCGTGATAGTCGCCAGGCAAACTATGGTGGCGTTCATTGAATACATCGCCGAATACTTCGTTCAAGGTATTTACTAAATCGTGTGCAGTACGGTGATTTGAGGTCAAATCAATATGTCCGTATTTTCTATTTTTAATGATTTCATCATCGGTAATAATGTCTCCTTTATCGGTTTTATTGAAATCTATTTGGTTCCATTTACCAGTGTTTTTTGGCAATTCCTTTGATGATTTCACGCTGGTTTTGAAACTATCAACTCCAGCGATTGGCCTAGGGTCGCGTGCATTATCTAAAGTTCTAAACTCAAAATTAGTATTACCAAACTCAATTTGGTTCATGCGTTTAATATTTTCAACTGTACGACGCATCACTGTAACTTCTGCTTGTCTAAATCGATAGATGCTTTGCTTCATGTCTCCGACGATACAAATTGTTGGATCCCATGGTCCATGATAATCTGATGTTTCTTTGATTCTTCGTGAACCCCAAAGGCGTGATAATAGTCTAAAATGTGCAGGGTTTGTATCTTGATATTCATCGACAATGAAGGCAAGGAATTGTTGTCTAATTGTTTTCAAAATCCCTACTCTGCGTTCAAAATCATCACGCCATTGAGGATATTTGTCATCAATCAAATGTCTCGCTTGATCTATATGATTATCAGACCATGGTTCATTACCTAAATTGTCCAGAATATCTACTACCTCGACTGGATAATCGTAGCGTACTATTTCCGGGCAGCGGGAGAGTAGTAAGTCCGCTGCTAATCGTTGTATATCGTCGAAGTCATGTACTCCTTCCTGCATTTTTCTTAGGGTTAAAATTTGTTGACAACCTTTGTGGACAACTAGTAAATCTCGTAATACAGAAAGTTGTAATTGTTTGGATACGCGTATTCTGCCATTAGGAGGCTCTGCAGCCAAATCCTCAGTGATTTCAATATAATTTAACGAGCTTTCTTCAGATAAAAACGATAATGGTATTCTAGGGTCAAAGGTATACGAACTACATCCTAGTATCTTTGCTAATTGGCCAAGATTACTATTCAAAATACTCTTTAATTGTTGGGCTAAAGGTGTTGATTGAGCAGAAACCTCTGCAATTTGTTTCTTTGGTAAGTCGACATTCGAGTTGGTTTGAATACCTCCATGCCAATCATCTGCATTAGGTAGTCTATTGCGTGGAAAATGATTATGCTCAGAGCCATCTAGTGATGATTTCGAAGTACAACAAACCGCCACCAGCCATACCCATTGCAGTTTACCAATACTATCCTCTGGGTGAATATTTCTTGCTAATTCCACTAATTGATTGAATCTGGTGCTTTGACTTTCGATTTGTTGCTCACAGGCCAAAATATAATGCAAATGGTGCTCGAGATACACATCTAACCAACTGTTTAGCACACCTCTTATCTCAGTACAGAGTTCGTCAATAAACGGTTCTGCAGGATGGCCAATCAAATCTAGAATTATATCGGGATTGACTAATTCAGTTTCCCGCCATTCGATGCCTTTATCCTCTGATTTTTGCTTTATGGTTCGCTTGGTTTCTTCAACAAAGAGCGAGGTATTCAACAACCCTGCCAAGACTATCTCTGCATTTCGTTGCCCACCGAGTAAAATGGCGAGATTATTTCTTGCATCAATAAATCCTTGACGGTCACCAAGAACTCCTGCTTCATCGGCATCGTAAATTGTTCTAATGCGCCAAGCAGAATTGATCGTTTCGGAAATCAGCATTGGCGACCTTGATTCTGCGATTTGCTCTCCTGCCGGCTGGGTAGTCAAAATATCAAGATAAGGTGTTACTAGTTTTGACAAAAAGGCATCAATCGTAGATATCGGTGCATCTTCGAGGCTGCTTAGCAGCATTTCGATATCACCATTTGAAATTGAATACAAATCAATATCGGTTTTACTCAATCTCTTACGTATTCTATTACGTAACTCTGATGCTGCTTTTCTAGTAAAGGTAATTGCTACAACCTCGCTTGGTAACAAGCCTTTCCATTCCACCAAATTACTTCTCTCTCTCGCTGGTGAGCGTAGCGCTCCTTGGCCTTGGAGTGGTGCTCTTGGACCATTGGGGAGTAATTGTTTTGCTCGTTGATATTCAGCAAGCAAGTGTTGCACATACCTTTCAGCCATAACTGCAGTTTTACCAGTTCCAGCACCAGCATCGATGGCAATATGTTTGTCTATATCGAGACCTAATTTCTGACTATTGTTAAATGGGAAGTTCATAATTTACCCCCCAATTTTGCCGACGGGCATAATCTTCTAACCTTGCAAAATTTACAATCATCGCTTACAGTAGGATTAACATGGCCTTTTTCGGCTCCATCGACAACTCGTAAAGCAGTTCTAATTCGCTCATCTAACCAAGCACGGAAACCATTGCTTTCACCGCTTTTTTCCTCATCTAAATCACGATATGTTTTCGATGTATATGTCGTTATTTTTCCGATGGATAAGTCTGCTACAACATCGAGATAATCTGGATCGACTTCCACATAATATTCTGTATTCTCTCCAACTTCAGTAATTCCAACACCAATTACTCTATCATCTGGAAATGCTGCTTCCCAAGCTTTGGCATAAAGGGCTAGTTGTAATTCATCAAAAATGGCTCTTCGATGTCTTTCTCCACGTAATTTTACCTTTGGACCATTGACGGTTTTCATATCTCTAATTATAATCAATCTTTGAGTATTATCGGTCCCGGGAATATGTAACTCATCAACCCTGTCAACCCTTCCTGCTAGAGAGAATTCTCCTATTTCGCCATCATCGGCTATACCGGTAATCGTAACTTGTAACTTGGATTGTGAAGCAATCATCCACTCACAAACCAAAGGAGCAGAATGTTTCAAGGCCAAACTTGCAGTTAGGTAATTGGCTATTTTGCCATTGGGCTCTAGCGATATCTCTCCATCAAGATATTCTTGCCAGACATCTGGCGTAACTCCGATAACCTCGCGGCAACGATGGACTGATACAGCATTTTTTCTCGATAGCCAAGGGCTTTTAGATGCTAGGAATTGAAGGCTTTTTTGCCAAAGCACATCTATTTCATTATGAGTTGAATCTATCAGTGGCACAGATTTAGTCAATGGTTTGTCAAATACCGGTACGCCATTTAATGACATGATTTCTGCTTCGATATCATGCATTAACAAACCACGCGTTCGATTATCTAGGTCTTCATTTTGAACCTCATGACTTGTTAATTGTAAATAATTGGTAAGCCATGCTTGCCTTGGGCATTTTAGCCATGCTTGAAGTCGATATGGTGACCATCGTTTTGGAAGCAAGGCTGATTGTGAATTACCCATTACAGCCTGTAGTGTAACAGGCAAATCTAACTGTAATGGTAAAGGCCTTGGATCAATTGCTGGACTTACAGTAATGCCATTTATCTTGTACCCTAAATTGGGCCAAATAGTATTCCCTCTCGTATTTGAATTAGCAGACCTCTCGCCAGGACGTAAATTTATTGAAGAAAATGAAATCATTTTATTTCGCTCTTGCCAATTCATTGATTGCCCTACATCTATGTCCTTCATTATCGGTTGTGAATTCCGTAAGCGGTTATTTATCGGTAATTCGTAAGCCATAGCAAGAGATGATTTGTTGTTAGGTAGTAGTTCTACTTCCCTTCCATCTTGTAATGCAAGACCTGCACGTTGGCGAATGTCTCGACCTTTGTTGCCAGATTTCACACTGATTGGTGTATTTCCATCATATTCTGTAGTAAAAATTCTCAGTTTGAGTGCCTTTTTGTTATCCGATGTTAACAAATTCCAAGACCTTTGACGATTATTTTCATCATACTCTTCAGGTTCAACAAATGTTGGCAAGGTAGTGAAAATAGACTCATCTTCACTAACATCATCAAGCCACTCTGAAAGTGGCGGACTGGGGCTTGCTGCTTCATCCAATGAAGTATCAATTACAATTATTGAATCACTACTGTTGAGAATATGTCTTAATTCGTGACGTCCTTGTCTAACCTTAATATCTGAATTTGCCAACCCCAACTTTACTTTAGTAGCATTATCTAACCAAGGAACATTGGTTGGTTTCATAGACCAAGACTCCGAATCTAAGCCTGCTAAAATTACAACATTGGCGGATTGTCCAAACGCATCACTTGGAGAACATATCACAACATTTGCACAATCAATCCTAGGTGCATTATTATATTCATTAGAAATTACAAGCTTGACTAAATCAATAAAATTCAAGTCGGCATCATCGGCTAAATCTTGTTCTAAATCAATAGCGTATAGCTTATCTTTTACTGCTTCCAATGCAAAAATACAGTTGTTAAAGCGAGCATCATCGGCCATCATTGTAGTCCAATCTATGCTTTCTATCAACGCCTCCAGCAAGTTTATCGGTGTATCAAGAGGCTCGATTAATGGCAACTTATCGCCGCTATAACAACCTTCAAGCTTTGGTATTTCGAAATCAATATCTGCAACAATATTCCATAAATTGATTATATTTGCTAACCACCACTGCGTTTCCTCTTGCTTGATTGCCATGCTATCATCAAAATCACCTATTTGTTGGTGTGATTGGTCTAAGGTTTTGCACCAACGCTCAGCAGCTCCCGGGCCGCCTAATACGTGGAAACTTCGAGATATGTTTTCTAAAATCTCTGTATGTGGGCGCGGTAGTAATTCGGGATTTGTCGGATGTGTTAAATCGAAATTAATGGCGAAGTTAGTACTATTGGCAAACCGCCGTAACCTTTCAAACGACCATGCTTCAAGGCCACTAGCAAGTTGTAAATGATAAATCAATTCTTGAATCAATGGCTCTTGGCTAATTGTATGTTTTTTGTTAGCACTGTAAATTCCCAACTGCCGTAACATCTCCTGCCATCTGTGAGCTCTGTTTTGTAAATCTGCATCGACAATTAAAATCTTGTCTTGTGGAACAATCGATAGGCTATCAAGAAGGTTGGTTGTTGCATCTATTATGTGTCCAGAATGTTCTACAACAACTTTGTGATATTGCGAATTTCTGTATTCCGACACACTAGAACACCATGGTGAGTCGTGATCTACTTGTTCGACCTCGTGAAATGGCACCCATGGCGGTAAATCCGATTGATTGCACCACTTGACATCTTGCAAATATGCGCCACTGTATCCCAATCTAAATTTACCCGGATTACACAATTGATGAATTGATACATATTGAGAAATCTTAGAGAAAATTTCTCTCTCTATTTCGCTAAATTCAGGTGGATGGTCAAGAATAATTATGCCGGCCAGTTCACGAAGACTGAACGGCAGATTATCTCCGTCAATGCTATCGAGTAAACGGTTTAAGTGATGTTGCATCAAATCTGGATGGGTTCCTGAAGATGATTTCTCGATTGCAAGTAAAGCATTTCTAAACTCCTTGACGCCAGGGTCGGATTCCCATGGAGGTATTGTTGGAAGTTTGGCAATCTCTTGGTGTAATTGTAATAACCTGTGCGTCTTTCCAATGCCCCATTTCTTACCAGTTATATGCAATAGCGGAAACTTGCCTTTGGCCGCCCTATTGACGCATTCCTGATGTATTTTGTAGAGTAGAACACTATCATCATCAAAGACATTTGGTTGGCGGAAATCGGTAAGTAATGCACGGATTAGACGCTTGATGGTTAGATGCTTTGACGAATCAATAGCAGAATTTGTTCTTGATAATTCATTGAGAGCGGCTTGACGAGATGTTTCACTCGGGTATAAAATCAAGATATTGCTACCAATACTCTCGGTTAATGCCTTTTGTAGCCAATGTGGCATCAGCATACCGCTAGGGGTTGATTCAATGGTAATACTATGTAGTGAATTTAGCACATTTGAACCCCCGTACATATTGGCAGATTAGCGACAGTTATTGAAAACTGTTGTAAAAATAATAGTATAACCAGTGAAAATAGCATTAAAACAAACCGCAGATGGATTCAAAGCAACTGGTTTGATGGGTCAAACATGCGAAGAGTTGTAGCGATTACCGTTATTTGTCTAATTCTCGCCATGGGAATACCTTCAACAAATGCTAAACCTGCCGAGCCAACTAATACTGGAGCTGTGTTCGGTGGCCAACATACGCCAATTGAAAATCTCTCGACAAACTCAACTCCAATTGATGAATTGCCAGCTATTGCTGAAGATTTCACTGCCACGTGGTGTTCAAATTGTCTCAAGGCCGAAGAAGTTCTTGATGATCTTGAAACAGAAGGGTTGGTTCAGAAATATGAATTCCACCGCTCTCCTGATTATGAAGACCCATTAGGAGATGATTTTGCATCAGCATATGTTACTGAAAGATACGGGGAAAATTTACCTCCATTAGTTGCTTTCAATGGAACTGTCAAAAAACATGGAACACTACCTGATTCAGATTCCTTAGAGAGCGATTATCGTGCGATGATTGCAACTCCATTGAATATGGGTAGCGGAATCTCAACGTTCTCTTGGACACCAAAAGCTGATTGTAATTGTGACATACCAGATGATTATGGTATTATTTCTTGGAGCCTTGATTTGAATATGTCTAATTATCCAGATTCAACTCTTAATGTAAATGCGTGGTTTGTTGAAGATAGTGCTGAGTTTGCTGATGGCGGTAATGGTGCCGGAGTATACCACGACATCGTTAGAAATATGACTGATTTAGGTTCTGATTTATCGGGAACTGCTACAATAAAAATCCCGCCGGCACACGATGGAAATGATCTTGAAGTTCATCTTGTGTATATCATGAATTTACCTGAGCCAATTACAGAAAACCAGCCCCCAACTACTGATTCGCAAAAAGATGATGATTCATTACCTGGCTTTACAGTCTCATTTGCTGTTATCGCAATCGCTGGTGCAGCAATATTTACTCGACGTGAATGATTTAGTTTGCTAATTGAGCAAAAACACCGATTACTTGCTCGATATCTTCATCGGTAACGTGTAAATGAATTACTGCCCTTACTGCAGTAGGGCCGACATCTAACACATCAATGCCGTTATTGGCTAATTCTTGCATCAATTTCTGTGCACCCATGTCACTGTCAATATATACCATATTGGTCTCTACAGAATCTAAATTGATATTGAAACCATTCATTTTACTAATGCTGTTCGCAAGATGTAATGCTCTTTTGTGATCGTCTGCCAATCTCTCGATATTATGTTCTAATGCAAACAAACCACAGGCTGCTAAAAATCCTGATTGGCGCATTCCGCCACCAAACAATTTCCTCCAACGGCTGGCTTTTGCAATAAACTGCTTAGAGCCTACCAACAAACTACCAACTGGCGCACCTAATCCTTTAGACAGACAGATTGATACTGAATCAAAATCTCTTAACATCCTATTTATGGGTGTTTTTGTCTTTACTGATGCGTTGAATATTCGTGCACCATCCATATGAATTGCGCAATTGTGTTCGTGTGCAGTTGCAGCGATTGCATCAAGGACTTCTTGTGAATAACATGTACCTCCACCACGATTAGCTGTGTTCTCTACACAGACCAAAGTACCATCAGGATAATGTCCAAAACTACCTTCTGCCTTACGTATTGCCTTGGCAACTGATTGCGGAGTTAATTGTCCCTTTTCACCATCGATAAGTGCTACTGATACTCCCGATAATGCAGCATAACCTCCACCTTCATATTGGTAAATATGACTAGTCCTTTCCATTACTATCTCGTCTCCAGGAGAAGTATGCGCCCTAATTGCAATGGCATTAGACATAGTTCCAGATGGTACGAATAATGCCGC
>CETU01014973.1_pt1 | contig 11458 bp, 9 predicted proteins | sample 356531 | NCBI WGS metagenome assembly CETU01 (sample SAMEA2623488, study PRJEB7988) | marine metagenome | isolation source: saline water (ENVO:00002010), including
GAAGGTCCTCAGAATAAGGAATTAAAGAGTGGGAAAGTACGTAATGTTGAGAATCCTTACTTCGATTACACTATTTGTATAGGTTGTTCAACTTGTGTAAAAGTTTGTCCAGCTTCTTGCTTGCATATGGAGCCCATAAGCAATTCGGGTTCCAGTGGTCTTAAGGCCAAGGTGTCTGAGACGGAGGCATAGTCTTTGGATTTAGCAGTTGTAGTTTTCTGGGCACTCGGTTCTTTGATTTTGGCTTCAGCTTGGGCTGTTGTAAATGGTAAAGATATTGTACATTCGGTTGTCTGGCTTTCAACTGTTTTTCTTTTGACTGCAGGTCTTTTTATTATTGCAGACGCGGAATTCTTGGCAGTAATTCAAGTATTGGTATACGTAGGTGCTATCTCAGTAGTCATTATTTTTGGTATAATGCTAACAAAGAGAACGCTGAAGGGAGGAGAAAATGTCTGATAGAACTGTGATTTGGTTTAGAGATGCTTTTGTCATTGTTCTAGTAATCTATGTAGTTTCATCAGTTGCTATGGCACCATGGGCTAATTTGAAGCCAGATATGTCTTATTCAGATTCTTGTGAAACAGGATGCCCTCCTGTGATGGTTTTCCCAGAAAATGGTTATTACCATTATAAGGATGAACTAACTTTTGATTGGAATTCAATATCAATTGATTATTTGATTGTTCTTGAAGATGAAAATTCTGTTATTGTGTTGAGTGAAAATGTTACGGACGTGACTACATACACTACTTCAAAAGTTGTAGCAGGTAATTATACATCATCCATTTTTTTTAAAGGTATTTCAGGATCCTTTGACTCAGATATTTATCCGTTGATTTCATCAGAAGAACATAAATTAGAATCCTCATCTAAAATTACACTTATATGGCCTGAAACCGAAGTGACTTATAATATTCAAATTAAGTTAGTTGAAGATGCAGATATTCTTTCTGAATATCACCCAGTTGTACATGAAGTATCTGGTCTCGATTCTACAAGTTATGACTACTCCGATTTTGAGCCAGGTCGTACTTACTTCTGGTCCGTGAGCGGTTCTGCTAACTTCACAGATAGTATTGGTAATCGGTTAGGTTTTGAGTCAGATATATCCACAGAATATGAGCTAAATATTGACACTACTAAGTTTTTGGCTTTCGAATTGTTCAATGATTGGGATTTACCATTCATTCTCTTAGGTGTCTTAATGGTCATTGCTCTACAAGCAGGCGTATTTTTGGCTAGGGAGGAAAAAGATGATTGATCCCTTCCATTTCATTGTATTCTCTTCATTATTATTTATGATTGGGGCTTATGGTGTTATACGAAATAAGAATTCAATAGTAGTTTTGATGTCAGTTGAGATAATGTTGACTGCAGCGAATATTAACTTCGTAGCATTTTCTACTTATTATCACGATTTAACTGGCCAAATTGTGGCGCTTTTTGTTACAACAATTGCTGCAGCCGAAGTTGCTATTGGTTTAGCTATTCTGCTAAGTCTTTTCAAGCAAAGGGATACGATTGAGTTAGATTTACTCAATAGGTTAAGGTGGTAGCTTGGGTAGTCAAGATCGTAATTCCAAAGTTTTTCTTAATAAACTAATTATTTCTGCACTTTTAGCTATTGCTTTGCTAGCATTTCTTATTATGCCAGGATCAAAGACGCCAGTACACTACTCTTGGCTTGTCCCTGTTTTTCCTTTAGTTTCTTTTGGATTGATACTACTCTTTGGTATGCAAGATTCCGAGAGAGGCGGTTCTATTGCTTTATTAGGTGCTAGTTTTTCTTCAGTTTTTTCATTATCAATTGCTTATGATGTTTTCATAAATGATGCAGCTCATGGTTCTTTCATAGAATCTACAAGAGTTTGGTTCAGTGGTTCAACCTATTCTTTTGAGTTTGGGACTTACATTGATTCCTTGGCTGCCTTATTGTTGTTAGTAGTTGGTCTTGTATCTTACTTAATCGTAGTTTTTTCGATTAGCTATATGGATGATCAGGGTGATAGGCGCATTCGTTATTTTGCAGAAATTTCTCTTTTTATCACTGCAATGTACGGGCTGACTGTGGCAAATTCGTTTTTGTTAATGTTTATTTTTTGGGAGATAATGGGTGTTTGTTCATATCTGTTGATTGGTTTTTGGTATGAGAAACCATCTGCATCATCTGCTGCAAAGAAGGCATTTATAGTTACTAGAGTTGGTGATGTCTTCCTTCTTTTAGGTTTGGTTATATTATACAATACTTTTGGTACACTACGTTATTCTGAGCTTTTCGCAGATCCTCTGATTATAATGGAAAATCTTGAGGAAGTAAAGTGGGCAACTCTTTGCTTGTTTGGAGGTTCAGTGGGTAAGTCTGCTCAATTCCCATTACATGTGTGGTTGCCTGATGCTATGGAAGGTCCTACGACAGTTTCTGCTCTAATTCATGCAGCTACTATGGTTAAGGCCGGTGTCTTCTTGGTAGCAAGAGCTTTCCCATTGATAGTACATAGTCCAGACACAGCAATATACATAGCTGCAACGGGTGGATTGACTGCACTCATAGCTGCCAGCATGGCTATGGTAATGTATGATATCAAGAAAGTCCTTGCGTATTCTACAATTTCACAATTAGGCTACATGTTCCTTGCCTTAGGTACTGGGGCGTGGGCAGTATGGCACGCTGCTGAAGAAGGATTAGAGATCCATTCCCAAGGATATATGGCAGGATTGTTCCATTTGATGAATCATGCATTCTTCAAGGCATTATTGTTCTTAGGATCTGGGGCAGTTATTCATTCAGTTCACACACAAGATATGCGCGAAATGGGCGGATTGAGACAGACGATGCCTATTACCTCGACGACGATGGGGCTTGGAGTTTTATCTATTGCAGGAGTACCATTTTTCTCAGGTTTTTGGTCTAAGGATGAAATATTAGAAGCAGTACACTACAATGGTCACAGTGAGGGTATTTTTGGAGCTTTATGGTGGATGGCTTTGTTGACTGCAGGCATGACTGCTTTCTACATGACACGTCTTTGGATGATGACTTTTAGTGGTCCTTTAAAGAGGACCATAGAAGAGATGGTACCTGCTAAAGATCATGATTCTTCAGGTAATTGGGTTTTGAAAAAGAGAAAATTATCAAACCATAGTCATGAGTCTCCTCTAATTATGACATTTCCTTTGATAGTTCTAGCCTTTTTGGCTGTTTTCTCAGGTTTCTTCTTGTTTTTAGGTGAAGGTTTTGGTGGTAAAGTTTACTATGGTTCTCATCATTCTTCCGAAGGTAATATACAGTGGGGAATTATAGATCATATTCTGTCTTCTAACCTAACATACTTGTCTGTTACAGTTGGTCTTACTGGAGTGACACTGGGTTATCTTTTCTATAAGAGGGGTCCTGATGGTAATGCTGCATTTTCGACGGATTTCGTTGATAATAATTTCGTTTTGAGTTCACTTCATACTTTCCTGTCAAACAGATTATACATGGCTAAACTGTTTGATTGGATTGGAATGAGAACATGGGACTCTTTCGCTGCAGTTTGTGATTGGTTTGACAGGAATATTATTGATGGTTTAGTCAATTATGTTGCATACTGTGCCCAAGAATTAGGTAGTATATTCAGAAAAACTACTTCAGGTTTTACAGGTCATTATGCCTCGTTGAGTATAGGTGGTCTTGGTTTCTTAGTAATAATTACTAGAATTGTTATGCCTTTAATGGGGTGGTCATTGTGAGGATTAAGTTATTCTTTGCTCTATTGTTTATTTCTATGATCTTCAGTCCAACTTTGGCTACAGCTGAAGAGCATACAGTTTACGTAGGTACTGATGAGAATCCCTTTATTTTTAGTTCAGATAGTATCCGCATAGCTCCTGGTGACACAGTTCTATTTGTTTGGACTGCAGGTCAGCCTCACAACGTAGTTCAGGTTCCTGATGCATCTGCAATGGCTTATGTTGAAGGTGGTGATGTAGTTCTTCCATTCCGTTCAGGCGAACCAGTTGATGGTATCACTTGGTTATTAGATTCTAATTATACTCAAGAAGAAACTACTCTTTACTATGTTTGTGAACCTCATGTTGGAATGCAGATGAGAGGTCAAATTATTATTGAAAGTAGGCCTGAAATGACCCTGGATGTTAGTAATTTCCCTTGGTTATCTTATCTCCTTGTTTTCCCATTAATAGGGGCTGTTTGGACTTTTGCTTTTAGAGATAGTCCTAGTGCTCCAAGATTGATAGCATTAGTCACTACTCTTTTTACTCTAGGAATTTCAATATATGTATTTCTAAAACAGGCTGACCTGTTTGGCGATGGAAGCAATACAGGATCTGGTTTTGTCATGGTTGAGGAGTATGTTTGGGCGCCTAATCTTGGTATTTCACTTCTTCTTGGTGTGGATGGCTTAAGTTCTCCAATGGTTTTACTTACCGGAATTATAGCTCCTTTAACGGTTCTCTTTTCCTGGCATGAAAAAGAAAGGCCAGCACTATTCTTTTCACTATTATTAATAATGCAGACAGCACTCTATGGCGTTTTTATTACTCTTGATTATTTTGTGTTTTATATTTTCTGGGAAGTAGTTTTGATTCCTATGTTCTTTTTGATTGCAATATGGGGTGGAGATAATAGAAAATATGCATCAGTTAAATTTTTCATTTATACTTTCACAGCCTCTGTAATAATGCTTGTAGGTTTCATGGCACTTTACTTTGAAACAGGAGCTAATTCATTTTCAATGATTGAAATAGCTAAGCAGAATACAGAATTTTCTCGAGATTTCCAAATATGGGTCTTTGCAGCTCTGTTTATTGGGTTTGCAGTTAAAATACCATCAGTACCTTGGCACACTTGGTTACCAGATGCTCACGTTCAGGCTCCAACGGCTGGGTCTATACTCTTAGCTGGTGTGATGCTTAAAATGGGACTTTATGGCCTCATGAGAGCAGCCTTACCTGTTTTACCGTTAGGTGCAGAATATTTCGTTCCAGTTATGGTAGCCCTAGCTATAGTTTCAATTCTTTATGGAGCAGCACTAAGTTTGGGTCAAACGGACATTAAGAAATTGGTAGCCTATTCTAGTGTTTCACATATGGGTGTAGCTCTTTTGGGTGTAGCTACGATGACTGAATTGGGTTTTGCTGGTGCAGTATTTATGATGTTTGCGCACGGCATACTCAGTCCAGCTATGTTTATGGTTGCTGGAGTTCTATTGCATCAATTAGGAACTCGAGATATACCAAAATTAGGAGGCCTTGCTCAAAGGCAGCCAACAACAACCGGTCTTTTTGTTGTAATTTTCATGGGTAGTCTTGGTGTTCCTGGTATGGCAGTTTTCGTTTCTGAATTATCAGTATTCATAGCATTTTTTGAATCTCACGGTTATCTCTTACTGCTACCAATATTTGGTATGGTTCTCACTGCAGGATACCACCTATGGGCTCTTCAAAGAGCGATATTCGGTGTAGAGAGTGAAAATATCGATATTGAGAAGGTACATGAAGCGCCATGGTATGAGATGTATCCCATGTTTATTCTAATAGTAATAGCTGTGTTCTTTGGAATCTTCCCACATTATCTGATGGATACAATATCAGCTTCCTCTTATGACATGTTGGACTTTATGGGGGTTCTCTAGTGGACGCTACTCTTTTGTTTTTGCCAGAATTATTATTAATCGCAAGTATCATTGCAATTCCTGCTTTATACATAGCAACGGAGAACAATAAATCTTTCTCAATATGTGCTAATTTATCTCTTTTGATATCACTAATAGTACTTGTGACATTCTGGTTTTATCCGGATAATTTGTCATTGGATAAGGATAGTGATTCTTATTTCATTTACGATCATTTTAAGGTGGATGATTTTTCTCAAATATTCAAGATTATATTTGTTTTGACAGCATTAGCTGTTTCTTTGATAAGTTCATCTTATCTTAAGGAGGATGAACCGCACCAAGCTGAATATTATCTTCTTATACTTTCGAGTACCCTAGGTATGTTACTCGTTGCTTCAGCTACAGATTTCCTTACACTCTTTTTGGGTATTGAGGTCTCTGCTTTCAGTAGTTACGCCCTTGTAGCTTTTAGGAAAACAGATGATAAATCAACTGAAGCTGGAGCAAAGTATCTGCTTATTGGTGCTTTTTCCTCAGCCCTCACTTTGTACGGAGTGTCTCTGATTTATGCATTAACTGGAACTACAAGTTTTGAAGGCGTCAATGCCTTTCTCATTGGTTTGAATAATGGAGTTGTTTCAGGTAATTTTAATGAAATAATATTTATCTCGAGTTTGTTTATTCTTGCAGGTCTTGGCTTTAAGGTAGCTATTGTTCCTTTCCACGCATGGGCTCCAGATGTTTATCAGGGTGCACCTACTCCAGTTACTACTTTGTTGGCGGCGGCAAGCAAAGCCATGGGTTTTGTAGCCCTATTCAGAGTATTTGCATTTACTCTTGAATCATTCTCTGATGAATGGATGTTAGTCTTAGGAATAATTGCCTTAGCTTCTATGACATTAGGTAATTTAATTGCAATCTCACAGGAAGACATCGGTCGAATGTTAGCTTATTCATCTATCGCACAGGCTGGTTATGTGTTAGTGGCTTTTACGGCCTTATCAAGCGATGCTATTTCTGGAGGTATAGCTCATATCTTAGTTCATGCATTCATGAAAGGAGGTGCCTTTGTTGTAGTTGCTGCAGTAGGGGCTGCAGGATTAGGTTACAGTATTGATTCTTACAAGGGATTGGCAAAACGTTCACAGTTACTTGCACTTTCAATGACTATTTGTTTGTTGTCATTAGTAGGTATACCACCTTTTGCAGGTTTCATTAGTAAGTTCCTTTTGTTTTACGGTGTTTTACAAGTAGGAATTTCTGATGGTAGTATGTGGGTAATTGGCTTAGTTGTTGCAGGTGTTCTTAATTCAGCATTATCTCTTTACTATTATTTACGAGTAATGAGGTATATGTATCTCTATGATCCATCGGAGGAAGAAGTTAAATTTTCAGATTCAATGCGATATGTCGCATTATTCTCAGCGCTATCTTTGTTCGTTATAATTCCTCTCTTCTGGGAATCCTTGTATGATTTATGTAAGGATGCAGCAATGGCATTACTGTCATGATAGATAAAAATAGTAAAAAATACTTGCAATTTGAAAAAATGTGGGATGGTATAACACCTAAGGGAACTAATATTAGTAAAAAGAATTCCTTTCGTTCATTAATGAAAAATAATTGTCAACAAGAGGGTTTTGAATTTAGCAAGATAAACTCATATTTAGTTTATTCAGGAGAATACAAAAACCTTGATGACGATACTCTAATTAAAAATGATATAAAATTGACAAGACCACCTAGGCGGCACTTGAGAAAGTTTTAATTTTTATCACTGCCAAGAAGTTCGTTCGTAAATGCAATAGGTACTTGTTCGAGCAACTTTTTCTCAGGAGAATCTGGAACGTCTTCTAGGAATTTTCTTGCCATCTCTTGCCAAGGTTCAATTAAGCTTTCAAAGACTTCTTGAGCGTGACCTATTTCTACATTCTCAATCAAAGTTTCACTATTCGCATTGTATACAAAATCGTCTACCATCTCTTTGTATTGAGGATACTTGCTAAGCTTAGTTACTGGTAATGTAGGTATTTTCAGTGCTAAATCTCCGACAGGAGTTTTTGTTATTAGTGAATTCAACAAGTCCAGAAAATCATCTGTAATTTGATATAATATACCTATACTTTCACCATATTTGTACATATTGGATGATAATTCCGTTCTTGGAGATACTAAAGCACCTAGTTCTGCTGCCGTACTGAAAAGTGCACCAGTTTTTCTCTTTATACGATGAAGATATACGGATTCGCTGTAATTCTCTTTGTCAGTAAAATCAGCTATTGCACCCTCTGATAAATTCCTAACACATTTTGCAAGTGATTTTCCAGTTTCAAGAGAGATAGCACCGTGAAGTGATCCTGTTGCAGCCATAAGATCGCCAACTAATACAGAGGTTCTTGGACCCAGTTCATTCCAAAGTGATGGTGCAGCTCTTCTAAATTTGTCTCCATCAATCCAATCATCGTGTATTAGAGCACCGCAGTGGACGAGTTCAAGAGCCATGCCACATTCGAAAGCTAGATGTGTATCACCACCTAGTGCGTCTGAAACTAACCTACATAGGACTGGTCTAAGCTTCTTACCACCAGAAATACCCTTTCGCATGAGATTCCTTATTTCAGTTGGTTCTTTTGCCATCTCTCTTTCGATGTGATCAATGAATTCACTTCTCACTTGTTTATAGTATTCACTTAGTTCATCTGAAGTAACCAAATCAATTCTAGTTTTAATGTTGTTATTCATTTAATGTACTCCAATCCCAAAATCATTAGTATACCCGTAATAGCATGTATACCAATTGTGCCCCAATTGGCTATTGCTAATTCTCTTGTGTTGTAGCTTGTGATTACTTTGTAAGAGCAATATATTGCTATTGGTAGAGCAAGTAGTGATAGTAAGGCACTATCTGGGATTATATTGTAAATGTTTAGCAGATAAATTGAACTAAAAGCTGCAATCATTAGTATGAGATATCCCCAGCTAGCTTTTTCCAGTCCGAGAACTACTACTAGATGGTGTTTTCCAGCTTTTTCATCGGATTCTTTGTCTGGAAATTGGTTTATCCAAAGAATGGCTGTTGTTAGTATACCTAGTGGTATTCCGAACATAAATGCGTCCCAATTATGAACTCCACTCATTGCAAATATAGTACCCATTGTCATTAATGGCCCATAGTTTAGTCCAATCAGTAATTCTCCTAGTCCTTTTCTAGCTACTAGTCTGAGCGGATACCCAGTATAGAAATATGCCGAGAATGCCCCAGCTAAGCCATAGTAAAATAGTTCAAACTTGTTGTCACCGAGAGTAGACATAACGCCAATACCCATCAAGCCTGCAAGACCCAAGAAAGCAGTGGCAAGTTTGAATAGTTGCCTTTCAGTTATCAACCCTAATTCGATTGCTCTACTTCCACCAGATAATTGAAGAAAATAATCGTTATTAATTTGATCTGTTCCACTAGTCCAATCAAAATAATCATTGTAAGTATTTGCGGCGAGATGGAGGAAAGATCCTCCTAATATTACGTATGCAAAAGTCACCCATTCCATACTAACTATGCCTACATTCATTGCCCAAACCATACTTGCTATGATTGGAATCCATGTAGCACTCAGGAATGGTAACCTTGTGATTGCCACTATAGAAATAAATCTAGTCAGAAGTGAAATGTGCGGCATTGTTTCTTCAGGTGAGACGTCTACTAGTTCTTTAGTTCGTCCACAATAGCCTACGTGCTTTCCCTTCTTGATTGTGGCAGTTACTCTGAATTGAGCTGCAAATTTAGTCCCGTCCTTTCTGATAAAGGTAGTTTTAGTACTATAGCCATCTTCGCTTTCTCTAGCTTTTTTGAGCCAGTTAGCCACATGCCCTAAGACAACCATACCTGGTGAGAAAAGTGATACTCTTTTTTTATTAACAACTTCTTCAGCAGAGTATCCAAATAGTTTTTCAGCATTTTTATTGAAGGTTTCGATTCTTCCTTCATTATCGCATGTTATTACACTTACTATTCGGTCTGCTTCAGCTTGCTCAGACATATACCATTCTCTAGTTAAACTGGTATTTAAAACATCCATTAATAATGCCTAATAATTTACCTTTTGAAGTGGCCTGAGATAGCTTGATTCTCCCTCTTTTAGGGAATCTATTGCAGCTTTGGCACCTGTCAGTGTAGTTATGAATGGGATTCCTAATTCAACAGCTAATCTTCTCATTTGAGCTCCATCCGTAGCTGCTCTTTTTCCTGTAGGAAGATTGACAATTAAATCTACCTCTCCGCTTCTCATTACTGATAGGATATCAGGTTGTCTCTGATCAGATATTCTCCAGATTACATCACTAGATATTCCATCATTTCTTAGATGAGCTGCAGTACCTTTGGTAGCTATAATTTTGAATCCTAAGTCTTTGAATTCTTGTGCTATGTTACTAAATTCTAATTTCAATTTATTGGATATTGATAGGAAAACAGTTCCACTTGTTGGTAATTTTTTGTTGCCTCCTTTCATTGCTTTCAAGTAAGCCGTTCCAAAATTTGGCCCATGTCCCATCGCCTCACCAGTAGATTTCATTTCAGGACCCAATACAGTATCTAGTCCTGTAATTTTTAGCCAAGAAAAAGTTGGCACTTTTACAGAGGAGCCTTTCATTGGTATAATCTCAGGCAGATTGTTTAATTTTTCACCAAGCATTGCGTTAACAGCTATTCTTGCAAGTGGATAACCTGTAGATTTACTTACATACGGTAGAGTCCTGCTAGCTCTTGGGTTAGCTTCTAAAAGATAAATTTTTCTATCTTTTATAGCTAATTGCAGGTTTGCAGCACCAACAACTTTCAAAGCTTTTGCCACTTTCTTTGAAATACTAATTATTTCCTTTTCAGTTTTTTTATCTAAGGATTCTGGAGGCATAACGCACGCACTGTCCCCAGAGTGTACACCTGCCATCTCTATTTGTTCCATTACGGCTCCAATTACAACATTCTTACCATCAGAAATCAAATCTACATCTAGTTCAACAGCACCCTCTAGAAATTTATCAACAAGTACTGGCTTTTCAGGTGTTGCATGAGTTTCTAACTTTAGATATTTTTTTAATTGACTCTTATTGTGAACAATTTCCATTCCTCTCCCCCCCAGAACGAATGACGGCCTAACAAGAACAGGATAACCTATTTTATCGGCATATGAGATAACTTGCTCTGAGTTTTCAGCAGCAGCCCACTCAGGCATGTTGATACCAGCTTTCTCCATTAGTTTTCCACATTTGCCACGATCTTCAGCTAAATCCATATCACTAACTTTAGTTCCAAGTATTTTCGTTTTTAATTTTTCATCCTTAATGTATTTCTCAATGTGTGCAGCTAAATTAACGGCTGTTTGGCCCCCAAGTTGTAAAACAATTCCATATGGTTTCTCTAAATCTAAAATTTCGAATATAGCTTCTCTATCCAGAGGCTCAAAGTATAGTCTATCTGAGGCGTCGAAATCGGTTGAGACAGTTTCAGGATTATTGTTTACTACTACTGCGTCATATCCTGCAGCTCTTGCAGCTTGCACACCATGTACTGTCGAATAATCAAATTCAATTCCTTGACCTATTCGTATTGGTCCGGATCCTAGGATAACAATACTTTTTCCAGTTTGTACTTTTGTTTTTTTGTCAGCATATGTAGAATAGAAGTATGGTGTTTTAGCTTCAAACTCACCAGCACAAGTATCAACCATAAGGAAGCTTGACACTATTCCTAATTTTTTCCTTTTATTCCGGATGATCTCCTGTTTTATTCCAGTTAGATGACTTATATGCTTATCACCAAAGCCAGTTTCTTTGAGTTC
>CETU01147111.1_pt1 | contig 11456 bp, 13 predicted proteins | sample 356531 | NCBI WGS metagenome assembly CETU01 (sample SAMEA2623488, study PRJEB7988) | marine metagenome | isolation source: saline water (ENVO:00002010), including
CGATAACCCGGCCGACGGCGTTAAGCCCAAGGGCGTGATCCACTGGGTATCGGCCAGCCATGGCAAGCAGGCCCTGGTGCGCGTCTATGACCGGCTGTTCTCGGTGGAAAACCCCGCGCGCGAGGCTGATCTGTTGGACGGCTTGAACCCGTTGTCGCTGGAGATGTATGCCGGCTGCTGGATCGAGCCCGGCCTGGCTGACGTGGCCCCCGAAACACGGGTGCAGTTCGAGCGCACCGGCTACTTCGTGGCTGATCGTTACGACCACGCGCCGGGCGCGCCGGTGTTCAATCGCGTGGTGGCCCTGCGCGATACCTGGGCCAAAATCGAGCAGCGCGGCGCATGAGACGCACCCGACGTGCGCCCCGGTTCGATCGCGCTGCCGGGGCTGCGTGCCTGTCCAAGGGCATCGAGCAGCTCGGGCTATCGGTGGGCGAGCGCGACCAGTCGCGCCTGCTGGACTATATCGGCGAGCTGGCCGCTTGGAACGCAACCCATAATCTGACCGCGGTTCGCGACCCGGCCGACATGGTCGTGCGGCATCTGCTGGACTGTCTGGCGATTGCGGGCCATATCGACGGGGCGCGCGTGGCCGATGTAGGCACCGGGGCCGGCCTGCCCGGCCTGGTGCTGGCGGTGCTGGCGCCGGAGACCGAGTTTCTGCTGATCGAGTCCAACCAAAAGAAAGCCGCTTTTCTACGCCACGCGCGCCGAACGCTGGGGCTTGGCAACGTCGAGGTCATGGCCGCGCGTGTTGAAGACTGCCAGGTGCCCGCGCCGCTGGACTGGATCGTGACCCGCGCTTTCGCGAGTGCGGCCCAAACCGTGCATCATGCCGGGTCGCTCATTGGCCCGGAAACGCGCGTCGGGCTGATGAAAGCCCGCGCGTTCGAGGCCGAAGCCGCGGATCTGCCGGCCGGTTTTCGCCAGATCGCCGATCACGCCTTGCGCGTGCCGGGCCTCGATGAAATACGCCGTCTCGTGGTGATCGCGCGCGACTGACCCGATTATTGAGCGTCGGCGCGCGTGTCGTAGACTTGTTCAACCGCACCGGCGCGAGCCGTGAGGGAATCCGCCGAGCCGATCAGGACCGTGTTCATGAGCCATATCATCGCCATCGCCAATCAGAAGGGCGGCGTCGGCAAGACCACCACCGCGGTCAACCTGGCCGCGGCCCTGGCCGAGGCCGAGCAGCGCGTGCTGCTGGTGGATATGGATGCCCAGGGCAACGCCACCATGGGGGTAGGGGCCGACAAGAACGCGCTGGAAGCCACGGTCTGTGATTTCCTGCTGGGCGAGAAAGGCGTTGCCGAGGCGCTGGAAGTCGTGGCCGACGGCGGCTTCTATCTGCTCGGCGCCAACAGCGACATGACCGCCGCCGAGGTGGGCCTGCGCGATATGAAGGGCGGGCGCGCCGCGTTGAAGAAGTCGCTGGCCGATATCGCCGACAGTTTCGATTACGTGATCATCGACTGCCCGCCGGCGCTGTCGATGCTCACCATCAACGCGCTGGTCGCCGCCCGCGGGGTGATCATCCCCATGCAGTGTGAATACTACGCGCTGGAAGGCCTGACCGATCTTTTGACCACCATCGACAACATCCGCCAAATGATCAATCGCGATCTGGTGGTCGAGGGCGTGTTGCGTACCATGTACGACAACCGCAACCGCCTGACCGGCGAGGTCTCCGCGCAGCTGATCGATTACTTCGGTGATGCGGTCTACGAGACCGTCATTCCGCGTAACGTGCGGCTGGCCGAGGCGCCCAGCTTCGGCCAGTCGATTCTGGAATATGACGCGAGTGCCAGCGGGGCGGCGGCGTATCGCGCATTGGCTGCCGAGATACTGGGACGCGACGGGTCCGAGGTCGTGGACGCGCCCAAAGCCGGGGCCAAGCGCGCGGTCTCGTCGCTGTTCGGGCGTCGCAAAGCGAAGAACTAGAAGGCAGGGCACACCATGGCACAGAAAAAACGCGGGCTCGGCCGCGGTCTCGAGTCACTGCTGTCGAAGGATTTCGACGATACGCCGGCCGCCGCCGAGCTGGTCGAGCTGGCGCTGGACGATCTGGCGCCGGGGCGCTACCAGCCGCGGCGGGATATGGACGCCGACGCGCTAGAGGCGCTGGCGCAGTCAATCCAGGCCCAGGGGGTGGTCCAGCCGCTGGTGGTGCGCCGGGTCAGCGATACCGCGCACGATTATGAAATCATCGCCGGCGAGCGGCGCTGGCGGGCCGCCCGGTTGGCCGGGCTGAGCCATGTGCCGGCGGTGGTGCGCGAGTTCGCCGAAGAAGCGGCCATGGCCGTGGCCCTGATCGAGAATATCCAGCGCGAGGATCTCAACCCGCTGGAAGTCTCGGGCGCCTTGAAACGCTTGATCGACGAATGTGGTTTCACGCATGCCCAGTGCGCGGCGGCGGTCGGGCGCTCACGCGCGGCGGTGTCGAACCTGCTGCGCCTGTCGGATCTGGTGCCCGAGGTGGCCGAGCGCCTGCGCGTGGGCGAGCTAGAAATGGGCCATGCCCGCGCGCTTCTGGGTCTGGACGGCGACACCCAGGCCAAGATTGCGGCGCGCGTGGTCGAGCGCGGCTTGACCGTACGCCAGACCGAAGCACTGGTGCGCGCGGCCCATGAAGGCACCGGCAAGCAAAAGACCCAGCACAAGCCGGCGCGCGACGAACGCCTGCAGCGTCACGAGTCCAGTCTTTCGCAGCGCCTTGCGGCCGGGGTGAAGATCGAGCCCGACCGGCGCGGCGGCGGCAAGGTCGTCATCCGCTATCAGAACGTGGCCGAGCTGGACGCACTGGTCGATCGCTTTAACTAGTTGTATTATGCCGCTACCGCGGCATCCGCCGCGGAGCGTACGCCTGCGTATTGCTCGTGTCCCACGAGGTGGGTACACTGCGTCCTCGTTCTGAGCGGCCTAGCGAGTCGCGGGTGCCCAAAAGCTACGGCTCGGGCGCCACGGGGAGATGTCATGAAGCGCCACGCCGTGCGTAACCTGCTGATCCTCCAGATCGTCGTTGTCGTCATCGCGGCGGCAGTCCTGTTTTTCGTGCGTGCGAATGCCTCGTATCCGGGGTTGGCGGCACTGTATGGCGGCGCCATGGCGCTGGCTAACACCCTGCTGCTGGCATTTCGTACGCGTCGCGCGAGCGTCGTTAAATCGAGCCCGCGTGGCCAGGCCGTCGGCCTGATGGCCGGCATGATCGAACGACTGGTCGTCACGCTGGTCGGTTTTGCACTAGGCATGGGATGGCTGGGTCTTGATCCGATCTCCCTGCTGATTGGCTTTGCCGTGGCCCAGCTGGCCTATACGGCCGGCGGGCGTTCGCTGCGCGAAGCAGCGATCGCCGGTATGACCCAGCAACAGCGTCAGAGGTAGTGTCGTGAGCGAAAGCGTATTTACTCAGGATCCGACCGCGGTCGAGTACATCCAGCATCACCTGTCCAACCTCACGTTGGGCGAGGGGTTCTGGTCGGTGCACGCCGACACGCTGCTGGTGAGCTGGGCGCTGGGCGCGCTGCTGCTGTGGCTGGGCCACACCGTGGGCAAGCGCATGACCACCGACGCCGAGCCGAGTGGCCTGCAGAACGCTATCGAAACGGTTGTCGAGTTCGTCAACGATCAGGTCCAGTCGCTGTTTCCGCGCGCCGATCCGTTGATCGGCCCGCTGGCGTTGACCATTTTTCTCTGGGTCTTCGCCATGAATTTCATGGATATGATCCCGGTCGACCTGTTGCCGCTTGTTGCACAGTGGATCGGCCAGAACATCTTCGGTGTTGAAGCACATCACGTGCCATTTCGCGCGGTGCCGACCGCGGATTTGGCGGTGCCGTTTGCCATGGCGCTGGTGGTCTTCGGCCTGTCCATCGTCTACGGCGTGCGCAAGAAAGGCCTGGGTGCCTATCTCAAGGGCTTTCTGGTGCATCCGTTCGGCAAGTACATGGCGCCGTTCAACATCGTGATGAGCCTGGTCGAAGAAATCGCCAAGCCGTTGTCGCTGGCGCTACGACTTTTCGGTAACTTGTTCGCCGGTGAGCTGGTCTTCATGCTCATCGCGCTGACCGGGTTCGCCTGGTACATGGCCCCGTTCCAAGCTGCGCTTGGCTGGGTCTGGACGGTGTTTCATATGCTGATCATCGTCATTCAGGCGTTCATCTTCATGCTGCTGTCAGTGGTCTATCTGGCCCTGGCGACCAGCGACGACGCGCATTAACGCGCACTCACCACCGCTGATAGCTACTTCGTCTTTTCTAAGGAGGACACATGGATCCGCAAGCTGTAGCCATGGTTTACGCCTACACCGCCACCGGTGTCGGCATCATCTTGGGTCTCGCCGGTCTGGGCTCTGCTCTGGGTTGGGGCCTGATCTGTTCGCGCTTCATCGAAGCCATCGCGCGCCAGCCTGAACTGCGCGCCCAGCTGACCGGCCAGATGCTGTTCGTGGGCGGCTTGATGGAAGCCTTCCCGTTCATCGTGCTGGGCATGTCGATGTGGTTCACCTTCGCGAACCCGTTCCTGAGCGGCCTGCAGGCTGCGGCCGGCGGCTGATTGCACGCTTTTCGTGCAAGCGCTTTGGAATTCGCCTGACAATCTTCGGGAGCTGACGTGAATATCTTTTGGACACTCGTCATCGAAATGATCAGCTTTGGGCTGTTCATCTATTTCTTCGGCAAGGTGCTCTGGAAGCCGTTGATGCAGGCGATGGAAGCGCGTCGTCGGCGGATCAGCGAAGGCCTCGCGGCCGCCGAGCGCGGCCAGCGCGAGCTCGAGGATTCGGTCAACCAGGCAGAAGAACGGATGGCCGAGGCCCGCGCCGAAGCCCATGAGCTTCTGGCCAACGCCCAACGCCAAGCCAACGAAACGCTGGAAAAAGCGCGGGCCGATGCCCGTTCTGAAGGCGAGCGTATCGTGTCGGCCGCGCGCGACGAGGTTGATCAGGCGGTCTCGCAAGCCAAGGATCAGCTGCGCCGCGAAGTGGGCGAGCTGGCCGTGGAAGGCGCCGAGCGCATCCTGAAACGCGAGATCGACACCAAGGCCCATAACGACATCATCGACGACCTCGTCGCGGGGATGCGTTAATCATGGCCGCGGATATTTACACGCTGGCGCGTCCCTACGCCGAAGCCGTGTTTGATATGGCCGGCGACGACGCCGAGGCGCGGGCCAGCTGGTCGAACGCCCTGGCGGCGCTGGCGGCCATCGTGGCCAACGAGGACGTGGCGGCCGTCATGGCCAGCCCTGCGGTCGACGACGAGACGCTGGCCGAGGCGATTCTGGGCCTGGGCGAAGCCGACTTCAACGACGCACAGGCCAATTTCGTGCGTCTGCTGATCGAAAATGAGCGGCTAGCAACGGCCCCGGCCGTTGCCGAGCTGTTCGAAGCTCGGCGCGCGGCGGCCGAAAATCGCTTGGACGTCGAGGTGACGTCGGCCAAGTCGTTGACCAAGAAACAACAGGGCGCTTTGACCAAGGCGCTTGAAACGCGGTTTTCGCGTGATGTGTCGCTGAGCTTCGTCGAAGACGAATCAATCATCGGTGGCTTGGTCATCCGGGCCGGCGATCTGGTGATCGACGGCTCACTCGTTGCACAACTGGCGCGCATGCGCCAGCGGCTCGCGCAATAGCGTACAGCCCGCGGCCGATGATGCTCGCGGCGAATTGGATTTAGAGGAAGTAGTTCAATGCAACTGAATCCGGCGGAAATTTCGGACCTGATCAAGAAGCGGATCGAAAACTTCGAGACCGTCACCGAGTCCCGCAATGTCGGCACGCTGGTGAGCCTGGCCGACGGCATCGCGCGTATTCACGGCCTGGCCAACGCCATGCAGGGTGAAATGCTCGAGTTCCCGGGCGGCACCTACGGTGTAGCGCTCAACCTCGAGCGTGACTCGGTGGGTGCGGTGTTGATGGGCGAGTATCGCCACATCTCCGAAGGCTGCGAGGTCAAGACCACGGGCAAGGTGCTGGAAGTGCCGGTCGGGCGCGAGCTGCTGGGCCGCGTGGTTGACCCGCTGGGCAACGCCATCGACGGCAAGGGCGAGATCGACTACAAGCAGACCTCGCCGATCGAAAAGGTCGCCCCGGGCGTCATCGCGCGGCAGTCGGTCGACCAGCCGGTCCAGACCGGCCTGAAGGCGGTCGATGCCATGGTGCCGATCGGCCGCGGCCAGCGTGAGCTGATCATCGGTGACCGCCAGATCGGCAAGACCGCGGTGGCCATCGATGCCATCATCAACCAGAAAGGCACGGGCATTAAGTGCATCTATGTGGCCATCGGGCAGAAGAACAGCTCGGTCGCCAACACGGTGCGCAAGCTCGAAGAGCACGGCGCGATGGAGCACACCATCGTGGTCAACGCCGGTGCCGCCATCAGCCCGGCACTGCAGTACATGGCGCCTTATGCCGGCTGCTCGATGGGCGAATTCTTCCGCGACCGCGGCGAAGACGCACTGATCGTGTATGACGATCTGTCCAAGCAGGCCGTGGCCTATCGCCAGATCTCGCTGCTGCTGCGTCGTCCGCCGGGCCGCGAAGCCTATCCGGGTGATGTCTTCTATCTGCATTCCCGTCTGCTCGAGCGCGCCGCGCGTATCAACGCCGACTATGTCGAAGAGCTCACGAACGGTGAGGTCAAGGGCCAGACCGGCTCGCTGACCGCGTTGCCGATCATCGAGACCCAGGCCGGTGACGTGTCGGCGTTCGTGCCGACCAATGTGATCTCGATCACCGACGGCCAGATCTATCTCGACAACGACAAGTTCAACTCGGGCATTCGCCCGGCCATCGACGCCGGCCTGTCGGTCTCGCGTGTGGGTGGCTCGGCCCAGACCAAGATCATCAAGAAGCTGGGCGGTGGTATCCGTCTGGCGCTGGCGCAGTACCGTGAACTGGCGGCGTTTGCCCAGTTCGCCTCCGACCTGGACGAAGCCACGCGCCGCCAGCTCGAGCACGGCGAGCGTGTCACCCAGCTGATGGTGCAGAACCAGTATGCACCGCTGTCGGTGGCCCTCATGGCGGCCTCGCTGTTCGCCGCCGACAAGGGCTATCTGGACGACGTGGCCGCCGACAAGGTCACCGACTTTGAGGCCGCGCTGCATCAATACATGCGCTCCGAGCAGGCGGAGCTGGTGGATAAAATCAACGAAACCGGCGATTTCTCGGATGAGATCCAGAACGGTCTGCACGAAGCCATGAAGGCTTTCAAGAAGAGCCACACCTGGTAAGCCAGGCGTTGTTGGGTTCAGGTTTGGCAATCGGAGAATAGACAATGGCCGGCGCCAAAGAAGTCAAAGGCAAGATCAAGAGCGTTCAGAACACGCAGAAGATCACCAAGGCCATGGAAATGGTGGCGGCGTCGAAGATGCGCCGGGCACAGGAGCGTGTCGACGCGGCGCGCCCCTATGCGCAGAAGATTCGCCGTACCATCGGGCATCTGGCCAACGCCAACCTGAGCTATGGCCACCCGTTCCTCGAGGAACGCGAGGCTAAGCGGGTGGGCATGATCGTCGTGTCCACCGACCGCGGCCTGTGCGGCGGCCTGAACATTAACCTGTTCCGGCGCGTGCTTTCGGAGATGCGCGCCTGGCAGGACAAGGGGGTAGAGGTCGAGATTACGGTCGTCGGCCGCAAGGGCTTGTCGTTCTTCCGCCGCCTGACCGAGATCCGGGCAGAAACGGCGGACCTCGGCGACAAGCCGCGGCTGGCCGATCTGATCGGGGCGGCCAAGGTGATGATGGACGACTATCGAAACGGCGATATCGATCGTCTGTTTCTGATGTCCAACGAGTTCGTCAACACCATGACCCAGACGCCGGACGTGCAGCAGCTGCTGCCGGTCGAGCAGGGGCCGGCCGAGGAGCTGCCGGACTACTGGGACTATATCTACGAGCCGGAGCCGGAAGGCCTGCTCGACGATATCCTGGTGCGCTACGTCGAATCCCAGGTGTATCAGGGTGTGGTCGAAAACGTGGCCTGTGAGATGGCAGCGCGCATGGTGGCTATGAAGTCGGCCTCCGACAACGCCGGCGACATCATCGATGACCTGCAGCTGGAGTACAACAAGCAGCGCCAGGCGGCGATCACGCAGGAGCTGTCGGAAATCGTGGCCGGTGCTGCAGCGGTCTCGTAACCGCGCGCCCCGCCCAACAGGAATGCCAATGCGGCAGCTCGTGCGCTGCCCAGTCGAGGAAACGCTATGAGTCTTGGAAAAGTCGTACAGATCATCGGTCCGGTCGTCGACGTAGAGTTCGACCGCGACGCGCTGCCCAACATCTTTGATGCGCTCGAGCACGAGTCGGGTCTGGTGCTCGAGGTGGAGCAGCAGATCGGTGACGGTGTGGTGCGCTGTATTGCCATGGGCGTGACCGAAGGTCTGACACGCGGCGGCGAAGTCAAGAACACCGGCGCCCCGATCTCGGTGCCCGTGGGCCAGGCCACGCTGGGCCGCATCATGGACGTGCTGGGCAAGGGCATCGACCAGAAGGGCGAGATCAACGCCGAGCAGACGGCACCCATCCACCGCGAGGCGCCGTCGTTTGCCGAGCAGGCCGGCGGCCAAGAGCTGCTGGAAACGGGTATCAAGGTCATCGACCTGCTCTGCCCCTTCGCCAAGGGCGGCAAGGTGGGCCTGTTCGGCGGCGCCGGCGTGGGCAAGACCGTCAACATGATGGAGCTCATCCGCAACATCGCCGCCGAGCACTCGGGCTACTCCGTGTTCGCCGGCGTGGGCGAGCGTACCCGTGAGGGCAACGACTTCTACTACGAGATGCAGGAGTCCAACGTCCTGGACAAGGTGGCCCTGGTTTACGGCCAGATGAACGAGCCGCCGGGCAACCGTCTGCGCGTGGCCCTCACCGGCCTGACCATGGCCGAGTTCTTCCGTGACGAAGGCCGTGACGTGCTGATGTTCATCGACAACATCTATCGCTACACCCTGGCCGGCACCGAGGTTTCGGCACTGCTAGGCCGTATGCCCTCGGCCGTGGGCTATCAGCCGACGCTGGCCGAGGAAATGGGCCTGCTGCAGGAGCGCATCACCTCGACCAAGACCGGCTCGATTACCTCCGTGCAGGCCGTCTACGTGCCCGCGGACGACTTGACCGATCCGTCGCCGGCCACGACCTTTGCCCACCTGGATGCCACGGTCACGCTGTCGCGCTCGATTGCCGAGCGCGGTATCTACCCGGCCGTGGATCCGCTGGACTCCACCTCGCGGCAGCTGGATCGCAACATCGTGGGCAACGAGCACTATGAGTGCGCCCAGGACGTGCAGCAGACCCTGCAGCGTTATCGCGAGCTCAAGGACATCATCGCCATCCTGGGTATGGACGAGCTGTCCGAAGACGACAAGCTCACCGTGGCTCGGGCGCGTAAGATCGAGCGCTTCCTGTCGCAGCCGTTCTTCGTGGCTGAGGTCTTCACCGGCATGCCCGGCAAGTACGTACCGCTGACCGAGACCATCCGCGGTTTCCGCGGCATCGTCGACGGCGAGTACGATCACCTGCCGGAGCAGGCCTTCTTGATGTGCGGCACGATCGAAGATGCCGTGGCCAAGGGTGAAGAGCTGGCCAAGAAGGACAAGAACAAGGCGGCCTAAGTCTTGTTCGACCGGTCTGATGATCTTCGCCGCGACGTGCGCTTTGTGCGTCGCGGCCACTGCCAAGGGCGAGCCTTATGAAAATTCACGTCGACGTGGTCAGCGCTGAAGGCCAGATCTGGACAGGGTCGGCCACGACGGTCTACGCGCCCGCGCAGATGGGTGAGATCGGTATTCTCCCGCGCCACGCGCCGCTGCTAACGCGGTTGAAGCCGGGCAACTTGCGCATCGAGACCGAAAACGGCGAGCAGGATAACGTCTTTGTTTCGGGCGGCTTGCTCGAGGTGCAGCCGCATCTCGTCACGGTCATGGCAGACATCGCCGAGCGTGCCGACGAGCTCGATGAGTCCGAAGCTCAGAAAGCCAAGGAACGAGCCGAAGAGGCCGTGGCATCGGCCGAGGACCAGATCGATCTGGCCCGCGCCCAGGCTGAGCTTACCGAGGCTGCGGCCCGCCTGGACATGCTGCAGAAGATTCGCAGCCGTCATTGATTTTGGCTGCGTGTCTTGCGGGTGTGTATCGCCTGCGAGACACGCCGCGGTTTGACAAGCAGCTACGGGCCGTCAAGACTCTCGGCTTCGTTCGCTCGCGTCGTTTTCGTCGCCTCATGTCGAACCGGACTATGTCCAATTACGGTTTTGCCGGCGCGGCTATGCTTGCCGCGTTTTCAGCGTGCGTGGTCGCTCACGCTGCAGATTCGCCCTCACTCGAGGCGTTCTCGGTATTCAATACGTCGGGCATGCAGCGTGTCGTCCACGGCCAGCGCCGATCGCTCGACTTGTCGGCCGGCGATGTGCCGCTTGGTCATGCCCAGGCGTTTTTCGGTGTCGACGATTCCAGCACGTCGACCCGCCGATATCTCACGAGCGGGCTCGAATGGCAGGCCGGGCCGAGCACCGGGCCGCTCGATCTCAACGTCAGCGGCATGCATCTGGCCAGTCAGGGGGCGGTAACCGGCGCCCAGACGCTTTTGCAGGCTACCAGCAACTTCGATTTGGGCGGCGGGGCATTCGTGCCGGATCTGTCGTTCATGACGGCCGAAGTTCAGGATTCGTTGCTCGGCCAGGCGACCACTTCCGCGCGAACCGGACGCTTTGGACTGGCCGACGAGGGCGCACTTGGCGGCTATCGTCTGGGATATTTCGCAACCACGCCCGGCTTCGACACCTGGAGCGGTGCTGCGGCCAGCGCCGGCCGAGGTTTAGAGCTTGAAACCCACTACAACGCCGAGCGCGGCTGGATCGTGCAGAACACGCTGCGGTTGCACGGAGATGCAGGCCAAGCCGGTGTCGCTGATACGTTCACGATCAGCGGTCGTTACAGCCAGCCGGGCACCGGACAGCCGTGGGCCTTGACCGGCCGGGTGGGGGCCCGTCAGATCCCGGGCGCGGGCGAGCGCCCGCTATCGTTGCACCTGGCCAGCCGCAGCCGCTACTGGGCCGACTGGCGCGTCGATACCGCGCTAGGCTGGTACCAGGGCGACGTCGCGAACCCTGAAAACCGGCCTATCGACGGCGGATTATGGTCCCTGTCGTTCAATCGGGGCCTGGAGATCGGCGGTTTTACGACGCAGCTGACACCGCGCTTGGCATTTGGGGGAACCTCGCGCATCGATCGCGATTATGCCGGCCTGGCCGGGATCGGCTTTGTTTTTCCCAGCCTGGGCGACCAGTTCACCGTCAACATGGATTACGCGACGGCCGGCTGGGTGCCGGTATCGCACGATGGGGGAGATCTGCGTCTATCACTGAACTTTGTGAAAGATACGGGTCAAATATTTTCGCCGCTGCGATCACTGGTTGATCGGTTCTAGGGCGTGTCGTCATGAGATATGACGTCGCATTGCCCACGCCGGGCG
>CETU01091741.1_pt1 | contig 11422 bp, 11 predicted proteins | sample 356531 | NCBI WGS metagenome assembly CETU01 (sample SAMEA2623488, study PRJEB7988) | marine metagenome | isolation source: saline water (ENVO:00002010), including
GGTGCGCTTTCTTGGAGATCGCGGAAAGGGTTCCGGTATTGATTTCGCCATTCTTCGAACTCGTCATGCCACCGTGTTTCAAGGTAGGGCTTGTAATCGAGGATCTTTCCGCCGGCGTGGGTATCTGATGAAATGATCGTTACACGGTCCCCCATTTTTCCCTTTCTACGTGTTTGTAGTTATGAGATATATCTTATGGGGTCTAAGCTAACGTAGCGAACGACGGACAGCAGGGAGGTTAGGATGCCGGCGAAAGGTGCGCTTTCCGATAGGCGGGTTCTGGTCATTGGTGCTTCCTCTGGTCTTGGGGCGGCGTTTGCCCGAGCTGCGTCGGCAGAGGGCGCTGATGTCACTGTTTCGGCTCGGCGTGGCGACCGGTTAGATCAACTCGTTGAGCAAATGGGCACTGGTACAGCTGTTGCCGGGGATGCCACTATCCCCGAGGATGCGGTTCGAGTCGCCAAAACCGCTGCTGATGCAATGGGCGGTATTGATCTCATGTTTTATGTCGCCGGATACGGGGTTCTTCAACCTATCAGTGAAACCGACCCTGATGTTTGGGCGAACGTGTATCGGGTGAACGTGCTCGGAGCGAATTTGGCAGCGTCAGCTGCTCTGCGCCATATGGATCGTGATGGCATCTGCGCTTTTATGTCGTCGCGCACCGTGGGTGACGCGAATGCCCTGTTTGGTTCCTATTCGGCTTCGAAAGCGGCGTTGGATCAATGTATTCGCACCTGGCGGGTGGAACACCCCGACCGGCGATTCATTCGCGTCACCATGGGCAATTCACAACCGACAGAATTCGCGAATCAGATGGGCCTCGATCTGCTCGGTGATGCTCTGGAGGCGTGGCAACAGCAAGCTATTCCATCTGCCATGACAGACGCTCACGATGTCGGCAATTTGTTAGCCCAGTCATTCGGTGTGGCTCTTGACCATCCTGATATTGATAGCAGCGAACTTAAACTTGATGCCCGCGAGGCTTAAGAGCTTTCTTCTTCCTGTTCGGATTCCCATTCACTGATTGCGCTTTCACAATGCCCCAGAAGGCTAGCAACGTTCGGGTATCCAGCGTACGGGGCGAGAATGATGAGCGTTTCACGTAGTTCATCAGCAGTGAGTTCTCCGCGTTTCAGCGCTGATTTCGCCTGTATTTTCCATATGTCACCTTGCCCTTGTGATGCAATGACGCCCATCAGGAGCAGGCGCCGGTCACGGATGGAGAGCACGTCTCGTTCCCATACTTCACCGAATAGTGTGCGCATCATCACGTCAAGGAACGGCATCGTTCCTTCAGGCATTGCCGAGACATCACCTGCGTACACTTCGTTCAGGTTTCTCGCTCCTTTTTCGTAGAGTGTTTCTTCTTCGCTCATGGATTTTCTCCTGATTCTGTTTCAACGGTGTAAGAGTTATAGACGTTTGGCATAGCATCGTGAATGCCTTGAAGGAATCCAATCATCCCGTCTCTGGGCCAGCCAATGTCCATCGCGAGAGAAAGGTCTTTTTGGCTGATACCGACCTGAGTCAACATTTTTTCTTTGAACTCTCCAGTGAAATGCTCACTGGGAATATCAAGTAGGAGGCTGAATTGTTCTGTGAGGGCGCCGAGTTGACCCATATGTTTCCATGCTTTAAATAAGGCTTTCGGATCTCCCCCAGTTGACGTCATCAGGTCATGGGATGTGGTTGCTGCCGCGAATTGGGCGTAGGTCATGACGTTCACGGCGATCTTGAGGGCAGCTCCGGAACCGATAGGGCCCGCTGGGATTATTTCATCAGCGTAAATATTGATGAGATCAAGCGCGTCAGCTGGGATTTCTTCCAGCCCGCCAACGAGGACGGTTTGGGCTCCGATTCTGGCTTGCGTAGCTCCACCTGCGACACATACGTCGAAAACCTGGACGCCCCAGTCAGCGGCTCGGGTACGGGCGTCAATGATGGTATCGGGGAGGACCGTTGAGTGGATCAGGATCGTGAGGCCTTCATGCGCTCCGCCGCTAATACCGTCGGGTCCTTCAAGCACGGTGCTGATGTGTTCTGCTGCGGGAACACAGATGCTGAGTACGTCACTTGCGGCTGCCACTTCGGCCGGGTTTGCGGCTGCGTGCGCCCCTAGGGAAACGGCAGTGTCAACTGCTTTCGGATTGATGTCATAGACGGTAACCGTGTCGCTGTTTGCAATCAGGTTCTCGGCCATGGCTGAACCCATATCTCCAAGTCCGATGTAGCCGTAGCGGGTCATCGGGTTCTCTTCCCCGGTGTGAAAGTGATTGGGAGTTCTGTCCAGCCGGTGACGTTACTTGAATGGAAACGTATTTTCTCATCATGGTTTACTTCATAGTCTGGTATCCGGCGGTGGATTTCTTCGATCGCGATTTTTCCTTCCATGCGTGCGAGAGCTGCGCCGAGACAGAAATGGGCGCCGTAGCCGAACGAAAGGTGACGGTCGGGGTTCCGGTGGATATTGAATTGCCCTGCCGTTGGGCCGAATTCTCGCTCGTCATGGTTCGCGGCGCCGATAAGAAGCAGCACCGAATCGCCTTTCTTCAGGGTGTTTCCGTGCAGGTCTAGGTCTGTTGTCATGGTCCGGTGCATGTATTGGGTGGAGTTGTGGTAGCGGACGACTTCTTCTACTGCCGCCGGCGCGAGCTCGAGGTTTTGAACGATTTGGTTTCTTTGTTCGGGGTGCCGTGAAAGAAGCTCTATGGCGTTTGCGATCATTTTTGTTGTGGTTTCATGCCCAGCTATGACGAAAAGGATGCAGAATCCCAGGAGTTCTTCTTCGGTCAGGGAACGCCCATCAACTTCAAGTGTGAGGAGGTCATCGATGATTCCTTTTCGAGGGTTTTCCCTTCTTTTGGGCAGGTCGTCGATGAAATATTGCAGCATCGCGAACATTCCTTCAGCTGCTTCCTGCGGGATTTCTATTTTTCCATCTTCTCGAATAAGGATTGTGTCTGAATATGATCGAAGTTCAGCCCGGTCTTGTTCGGGGATATCTAAGAAGGCGCTGATGACGTCCATGGGGAATGGGCTGGAGAGGTCATTGACGAGGTTCGCTTCACCTTTTTCTACGATTTGGTCAAGGTAATGGGTGAAGATGTTTCGGATTTCTTCTTCCATCTGGGCGATGCGTCTTCCGGTGAAGATCCGGTTTACGAGTTTACGGAAGCTGGTGTGGTCGGGCGGGTCCATTTCGATTAGTTGTTGAAATCCGGCGCGTTGGTTACTTCCCCTTCTTCTGCTTTCAAGGGCCACTCCCCCTGTTGATGAGAATGTTTCAAAATCACGAAACGCGTTTTGGACGTCTTCGAAGCGGCTTAGTACCCAGAAGGACAGTTCCGGATTCCAATATGTGGGGGCTTCTTCTCTGAGGCGCCGGTAGGTCTCATACGGGTCGTCGTGAAGGTCGAAAGCGTACGGGTTGTAGACGAGTTCAGTGGCGGTCATGGGTGTCTACGCTAGTAGGGGTGGTAGAACATGACAACAAGAGCGATCTGGACTATGTTGCGCGTCGAGGAAATGATTGATGGCCGGAAGAAAGGTGGAGATGTGAGATTCGAATCGAAAACAGCGATCGTTACTGGCGCCGGAGGTGGAATCGGCGAAGCGTATGCTCGGGCCCTTCATGGGGAAGGCGCAAATGTCGTGGTTGCGGAGCTCGATGAGGAAAATGGCCGTCGGGTCGCTGACGATTTGGGTGATAGAGCAATGTTTGTCCATACCGATGTCGGCGATCCAGAAAGCACTGACGCTATGGCCGCAGAAACCGTCGACCGGTTCGGCGGAATCGACCATTTGGTCAATAATGCGGCAATATTCGGAGACATGGAACTCGCTGGGTTAACCAATGTTGACTACGACTACCTAGATCGTTTTATGAAAGTGAATCTTCTCGGCGCCCTTCATGCTTCGCGTTCCTCGATGGGGGCTATGCGAGACGGCGGCGGCGGATCCATTGTGAACCAGTCTTCGACGGCGGCATGGATGGGCATAAGCGGTTTCTATGGCCTAGCGAAAGCCTCGTTGAATTTCTTAACAACATCACTGGCCCACGAACTCGCCCATTTCAATATCCGTGTCAATGCCATCGCTCCCGGCCCGACCGATACTGCAGCGTTGAATAAGCAAGTCCCTGCTGAATTTAAAGAACCGCTCGTACAAAGCCTTGCTATTAAACGACTGGGAACACCCGATGATCATTGCGGGCCTGTCCTGTTCTTGCTCTCCGATGAGGCCAAGTGGATAACGGGCCATGTGTTGGCGGTCGATGGGGGCCAGATTACAAGGATCTGACATGATGAAATGCGGAGGTCACCATGTGGCATGAAGAACAACTATTCATCGGAGGAGAACTCCGCGATGCCCGAAACGGGTCAACGTTTGAAAATATCAATCCCGCTACTGAAGAATTACTTGGGGTAAGCGCCGACGCCAACGGAGAAGATTTCGATAATGCTATCGCTGCGGCCCGCTCCGCTTTTGATGCGGGTCAATGGTCGACTGATCTGGATTTTCGCCTGCATTGTTTGGATCAGCTTCATCAGGCTCTTGTCAACCATGTCGAGGAATTGACTGAAATCACGATCGCTGAAGTGGGCGCGACCCGTATGGCGTGTTCAACCATTCAGGTGGTCGAACCTTTGAAGTTTCTCCCGTTCTATATGGATCTGGCACGAAACTATGATTGGCGGACGGATCTAGGGGCGGCTGAGACGCTCGGCGGAGAATGCGTCAGATGGTATGAAAAAGAACCGGTGGGGGTTCTAGCTGCGATCACGCCTTGGAATGTCCCCAATCAAATTAACCTGGCGAAAATTGTTCCCGCTCTTGCTGCGGGATGCACCGTCATTTTAAAACCGGCGCCTGATACACCGTGGACTGGTCTGGCTCTTGGCAGAATCATCGCCGAACACACCGATATTCCCGATGGGGTTGTCAACGTCGTGACTGCGTCTGACCCTGCAAGTGGCGCCTACCTAACCGGTGATCCGCGCGTCGATATGATTAGTTTTACCGGGTCGACGGCGACAGGGAAAAAAGTGATGGAGGCAGCTAGCGCCAATGTCACAAAAGTCTTCTTGGAGCTTGGCGGGAAATCCGCCCTGATCGCCCTTGACGATGTGGATGACTTTGGGATGGTCGCGGCAACAGCGGCGTTTGGTATGGCGACCGTCAGCGGGCAGGGATGCGCACTTTCGACACGGATCCTTCTTCCCGAGTCACGCTACGAGGAAGGCATCGAAGCCATTGCGTCGATGATGGCTACCGTTCCCCCCGGCGATCCGACTGATGCGGCGACGATGATGGGCCCTCTCATTAATGCCCGCCAACGCGACCGGGTCGAATCCTACGTCCAGTCGGCTATCGATGATGGTGCACGGATCGTTTGCGGCGGTGCACGCCCCGATCATCTCGAGAAGGGGTTTTATTATGATCCCACGCTGATTGGCGGTGTTGATAATGCGATGCGGGTCGCGCAGGAAGAAATTTTCGGCCCCGTCCTTGTCGCTATCCCCTATGTGGATGATGATGAAGCCATTGCGATCGCGAATGATTCTATTTATGGCCTTTCCGGCGCGGTTTTCGGCGATGAAGAACGAGCTCTACGGGTCGCGAAAGGGATACGGACAGGCACGATGTCTATTAATGGGGGTGTCTGGTACGGGGCCGATGTCCCATTTGGCGGCTATAAACAGTCAGGTATCGGACGTGAGATGGGATTAGCTGGTTTCGAGGAACACCTCGAAACGAAGGCCTTCTCAAAGCCTGTTTGACGCTTCTGTGCTTTTCGGGAAGCAAGAATTTCATTAACCATCGACGGCGTGCAAGACTATGAGAACCATCTGAGCAGAAAGTAGTTTCCTGTGCTGACCTTATTTGATGATTATCCAATCCATCAGACACCTGACCCGATTAATACTCCGGCTTCCTCAGATCGGGATGTCTATGAGCGGTATTGGTTTAATGGGTATGCGAAGACCGGTGATATGTTTTTCGGCGTGGGTACCGCCCTCTACCCTCATCTGGGTATACGTGATTGTGGAATAAGTATTGTCGTCGACGGCGTCCAGCACGCGTTCCATGCGTCGGCGCGCGCTGGCAACGAACCTACAGATATGACAATCGGGCCGTTCAAACTCACGATCCGTGAACCCATGCGTTCTTGTTCCATTACCGTGTCTGATAATGAAACGGGGTGGGCTGGAGAGTTAGTCTTTGAAGGTCGCACAGCGAATATCGAAGAGCCACGGCACACGTTCGGTCGAGGAATTCGCAAAGTAATGGACACGACTCGTTTCACCCAGTTGGGCCGGTGGAGCGGATGGTTGGAATTCCACGGAAACCGCTACGAATTCGACCGCGAAACAACATTGGGAACCAAGGACCGTTCCTGGGGTATCCGACCTCTAGCTGGCGGCGACCGCCGCGGGGCGCCTGCCCTTCCTCGGGCCAATGGACTGTTTTTTCTTTGGGCTCCGCTGCATTTTGATGATTTCTGCGCCCATTACCAGCTGTTCGAGGATACGAAAGGGAGGACCCTCTTTAGTGTCGGCGCACTTCTCCCCGTCTATAACGATATTGTTGCTCTTCCCGGTGTAGAGGATCCGACAGTCACACACTGTCGGAACCTTGAGCACCAGCTGACGTTTGCTTCAGATAGCCGCATGATCGAATCCGTACAACTCGCCATGACTACAATTGCCGATGATCGGCGCGTCGAAATAGATTTCGAGAAGATTTTCACGTTCAGGATGAAAGGGATCGGCTATAGCCACCCGGAGTGGGGCCACGGCATGTGGAAAGACGACGTCGCTGTTGCCAGTGAGCAGTGGAACCTGTCTGACGTGGATGACACTGCTTTTGAAAACCAGCATGTGCAGCATTTCATGAAAGTCACGATTGATGGAAATGATGGCATAGGTGCGCTGGAACAGAACCTGCTGGGGCCATATGAACCCTATGGCTTAGAAGGTGCCCTTAGCCCTCCTTCTCAAGATAACTAGCCGAATGTATTAAATCTTTACTGTCGGTGAGGAGATGAAACAAGGAACAGCCTGAAGGAGATCTCCTCACCGACGAGTAAAGAAAAATTTGGGATGAGAGGGAGCCACCCAAATTTTGGTGATTAGTTACCGGACCGTCATAAAGAAGCTCCTATGTAGGGGAAGGAACGTTCCGTCGTTGTGAAGTCCCATTGAGAAAAAGCTGCTGGTTCGATCGTGTTCTTTTCGTTCGCCACCATGAAGGCAGTGAATGCTGTCATGGAGTGAGGGTCCTGTGTTCTGTAGTTCCCATACTTTGATATTGCTGAGACAAACTGTTTCATCTGGGAGTTGCGGTCGAGGTGTTACGCGAACGACGTTTTTGGGTGCTTGGGCTCTGTTGCTTGCTTCTTCACCGTGACTATTAATCATTGTTGTTTTGAAACTGGGTGTGTAAAGGTTGGCGGAGCGCTTAATGGTGGGATGATCAATGCGAACAGCTTGAGCTGATTTTTCTATTACTCTTGTGCTACTCCAGTCAGAGTAATGGGGAGAAGCAGACGCTACTCCAATCGTGCCTGTGAAAAGACCAATGCCTACTATCAGGGTTGTAACGATTTTTGTCTTGATTTTCATGTCTTCCTCTTTTCACCAGAAGAGAAGGGTTTCTCTCTGTTCCAAAAGGGAGACGACAATAGGCGTGTTTTCTTACACCCCAAAAAGCAAAAAATGCCGCTCTGGAAACGGAATGGCCTAAACCAAAAAACCGCCTAAAAGGAGCAACGCCTCTTCCTCCGGGGGGACAGAGGAAGAGGCGTAACGCTTCTTTGCACTTGCGGGGGTGCAGTCACCATTGTTGCCGAAAAAGCAGCAAATGTACCAACAATGTGACACCATTCACACCCAGCGATTAGAGGTGTAAAAGGCGGGCTGCGTTGGAGTGGAGGAAGGGCTCCCACACATGGTCGCGAAAAGGTACGGATCGTAACTCTGCGAATATGCGGTCAAGTTCAAGGGCAAAAGGGAAATACCCCCCATAGAGTATTTTTTCAGCTCCTCTGGTGTTGGCGTAGTTGATGATGGCCGTCGGGTAATACTTCGGAGAGAACGCGGACGTTGAGTAGAACAGGTTCGGCCATTTGAGCATGAGCTTTATTGCAAGATCTTCATCTGGTTCACCGCCGTGACGCATCACAACCTTGAGGCCGGGAAAGTCATAACAGACGCTATCAAAGAGGCCGACGTGCTGGCTATGCCCCGGAACGCGAGGGCCTGGAACTCCAGCGTTTATAAAAATCGGTAGGTCTAGGTCAACGCAGGCAGCATAGATGGGATACATTTTTGCGTCGTTAATGGGAACCTGTGGGACAGTTCCTGCCGGAAAAACAGAAACTGCTTTCGTCCCGTGTTCCTCGTGTTCCGAGTGGATTGTCTTGACTGCTTCCATCACGTCATTGGCGTTGACATGAGAACAGAGAAGAAACCGGTCAGGATAGTTTTTTGCTGCATTGAGCGCATGATTCCCCATCAGTGTTACGAGCCCCATGCCAACACCATTAGCATCCATAGCTTCAAGTGTTCTCTCCACAGCATCCTGGTGTCCTTCTTGTGCTGGCACGTCTGTAAACATGTAGTCGGCGACATGCTGTTCTCCCTTATCTTCTTCGCGGACCGATGGGGGGACATAATGGGCACTGTCAGCGTCTTTGAAGCCGATCATGGTATCGATAACGGAAATATCACCTAAATGAACCATTCCTGAAGGATACTTCTCTATCCGATGAGGGAAAATCACAACAGGCGTGTTTTGTGCAGTTCGGCCTTTTCTCACGTACTCTTGCACTATGACGACAAAGATCGACCGCCCATTGGGTTGTCTTCCCCCTGTTTCAATTGAATGCGTAGTTGAAGACCCTGAGACTATCCGAGGGGTAGCTCGCGCTAACGGGCCCTACTTCATGCCCGCTAGGTACTTGATTAGTGGGGAAACCGCCGCTGATGCGAGAAACCGCACTCCACGGGTGGTCAAGGATGCTCCCTCTTACTTGATTGGGCCTACCTGGAGAGGTGACTGGGCTTTCGATGGCAAAGTCCTTGTCGAAGATTCGGCACCTTTATTGCATCATGCGGGATTTATAGACGCGGCGAAGGAACTGTTTCACTGCGACGTTGTGGTGCCAGAGCAGGTCTATGTGAATCTTTCTACTCCCATGAACGGCCATCCGTTTTCTCATGTTGATATTCCGGAGTTTGTTGGGGTGAATCGGAGGAACGCCCCTGGATGGTTTCTTCAAGCAATGGGTTCTTCTCGACTGTTCGAGGATGCCCGTATTTCTATAGCGACAGCTGTCGCTTGGTTTCACCATGGCGAACGAGGGTTTTTCCGCTATTGGCCTTATGGTCGTGACGCTGAAAGTATACGCCATGAGAATATGTGGAATACTGCGGTTGTTGGAGATAATGACTTTATGCATCATCTCGTGGAGCGGGTCGGACCGCGCGACATGGGGCCTCCGGAAGGCATGTCGATCAATACGGAACTCAGCCACGATGGTGAGCGATGGACCATTGTCGAAGCTGGTGAGACATTGATGTCGTACGATGATGAGTACGTTCGTCTCTCCGTATCGTGGAAGGCAAAAGTGTACGCCGATCAGCAAAGCTTTGAGGATGCTCAAAATGAGGTTAGGGCGATAAGTGTCGATGAAGCTCTGAAGCGTTTTAGCGACGAATTAGATGAGTCATTCGTCGATCTTGATGATGAACGTCTACAGGCGGCCCTGACTCAACGGTGGAGCGGGTACGTCGCCTAAGCGACATATACCTACTCTTCGGTTGGTAAAGCCCCGACGCCCGAGAGCGTATTGGAGGTACTTGTTTTTCCCGTTGGTGTGAAATTGATGGGCATCGTGATTGGTGAGCGGACAAAGTTTCCGATTTCCTGTGGAGGTTCACCGCTTGTGAATTCGATGTCCTCCATAGCGTCAAGAAGCTGATTGGTACCGCGCTCAACCTCATACATCGCAAGAATTGACCCGACACAGAAATGTCGGCCAAGAGCGAATGTCATATGGTTTGCGCCACCGCCGAAAGCCTTCTCAACATTGAGATCTGTCCGGAAAATATTGAAATCATCCGGATCTTTAAAGACTCTCGGGTCGCGATTCGCAGCGGCACACATTGCAGTAACAGTTGACCCCGCAGGTATTTTTACTCCTTGAAATTCAACGTCTTCATCTGGTTCACGCATAACCATGAGCACGGGTGGCGTATGTCGGAGTGTTTCCGCAAACGCTGCTCGGATGAGGCTGCGGTCTTCTCGAACTGCCTGCATTTGTTCTGGGTGCTGAATGAGTTGGAGAAACATATTGGCCATTGACTTGTCAGTTGTTTCTGCTGCTGCCACGAGAACGAAGCTGACGAAACACTTGATTTCGTAGTCGTCCATCTTTTCTCCGCCGATATCGGCATGGACGATAGTACTCAAAAGGTCTTCACCAGGGTTCGCCCGCCGTTCTTCGATGATTGGGTACATGTATTCGGCGAGTTCGTCTCGTGTGCGAATACCCTGTGCCGCGATTTCCTCATCGCCGCTGATATTGGAGAAGAACGCGATAATTGATTTGTACCAGTTATAAAAGATGGGTTCATCTTTTTGATCTAGACCAAGCATTTCAGTAATCACATTGACTGGGAAACGCTCTGTATAGGCTTTGACGAAATCGACTTGCCCGTCACCGGACCACATGTCGATCAGTTCTTGGCTGCATCGGTCAATAACCGGTACGAACTTCGTTCTAAGATCCTCTCCACGCAGGGCGGGGTTTATGATTGCCCGCATACGCCGGTGGTCGCTTCCTTCAACTTGGAGGATAGTTTTCCCATGTACCGGTTCGAGTTGCCATGCGTAATTCTTGGTTGTGAATACCGGGCTTTTTAGCGCGCGCTCCACATCAGCATGGCGAGAGATGATCCAGTGGCCGAGGCCTTCGTGATAATACACTGGGTGCTCTTCAAGCATTTCATGTAAGAAAGGATTGGGATCCTTCTCATACTCTGGCGACATAATATCTGGATACGACATAACATCTTCCCCTTCTGCGTTATGGACCCCAACGAACGTTGCTTAAAAAGTAGTAAAGAATTTTCTATGTGTAAAGAAAACGAATTCTTTAACTACCGTTGATTTCGATAGCGTACTCTGGGCAGCGTTGGGAGACCTCTCGGGCCTTGTCTTCGAGTTCTGCTGGGACGTCTCCTTCTATCATCGGCACTGCAAACCCCTCGTCGTCGAGAGTGAAGAGTTCTGGAGCGAGTTCAAAACAGCGGCCGTGGCCCTGGCATGCCCAGTGATTGAAGACAAGTTTCACGATTTAACTTGTGGGAGTAAAGGTAAGCGGCATATTTCTCGGAGCGCGAACGAAACTGCC
>CETU01049700.1_pt1 | contig 11420 bp, 8 predicted proteins | sample 356531 | NCBI WGS metagenome assembly CETU01 (sample SAMEA2623488, study PRJEB7988) | marine metagenome | isolation source: saline water (ENVO:00002010), including
GTGACTTGTAACACTTAAAAATCAATAACAGGAATTTAAAATTTGATTAAGGAAGTTTTCGGAACCGAATTATTGGTACCAAATCACTCAACAGTAACTGACTTAGCTAAATTTCTAGGCTGATCAACATTACATCCTCTTATAAGCGCAATATGATACGCCAGCAATTGTAATGGAATATTAGAAAGTAGTGGGGTTAACTCCTCAAAACAATTAGGTATTTCAATACAATAATCTACTAAATCCTTAACAAGTTTATCTCCTTCAGTAACTACACCAATTATTCTCCCTCCTCTAGCTTTTACTTCTTGAATATTACTAACTACTTTTTCATAATTTCCTTTTTTATTGGCAATCACGACTATTGGCATTTCTTCATCAATAAGAGCAATTGGTCCATGCTTCATCTCAGCTGCTGGATATCCTTCTGCATGAATATATGAAATCTCCTTAAGCTTCAGTGCTCCTTCTAATGCAACTGGAAAATTATATCCTCTTCCAAGATATAAAAAATTAGTAGTATTCTTGAACTGCTGAGCAAGCATTTCAATTTTATTATTTATCGTTAACAATTTTTCTATTTTTTCTGGGATTAACTCTAACTGCGTAATAATTTGGTGATAATTATTAGTAGTTAATGTCCCTCGCTTTTTACCTATACTTAGTGATAATAGTGTCAATACAACAACTTGAGTAGTAAATGCTTTAGTGGATGCAACACCTATTTCTGGCCCTGCATGTGTATAAATACCTGCATGAGTTATTCTTGCAATAGAAGATCCCACTACATTACAAATTCCCAAAACAGTTGCACCTTTTTCTTTGGCTATCTCGATAGCTGCTAGCGTATCTGCTGTTTCCCCAGATTGGGAAATAGCCAAGACAATATCTGTTTCTTTAATAATAGGATTCCTATATCTAAACTCGGAAGCATACTCAACCTCTACAGGTATCCTTGCAAGATCTTCAAAAAGATATTCCCCAATTAAACCAGCATGCCATGAAGTACCACAAGCAACAATAATTATACGATCTGCACTTATAATTTTTTGTTCATAATCAGAAACCCCTCCTAATTTAACTTCCTTAGTCATGAAGTCTACCCTTCCTCTCATAGTATCAAGGATACTTTTAGGCTGCTCATAAATTTCTTTTAACATAAAATGGGGAAATCCATCCTTTTCAATAGTTTCTAAATTAATTTTAAGTTGCTGAATAAAAGCATTCTTTTCCTCATTATTTATAGTTTTAATCTCAAGGTTTTCTTCACAATTTATTCTCGCTATTTCTCCATCCTGCAAGTAAACTACTTCATTAGTGTATTCTATAATTGGTGTTGCGTCTGATGCTACATAATATTCATCTCTACCTACACCAATTAGTAAAGGGCTTCCTTTTCTTGCAGCAACAAATTCATTATTTATACCTTCTTCCATCACAATAATTGCATAAGCTCCCACTATTTCTGATAACGCGATTCTAACTGCCTCAAATAAATTTACTGCCTCATGTGTTTTAATCTCCTGAATTAAATGAACAAGGACTTCTGTGTCAGTTTCGCTTTTAAAAGTATGACCTTTTTTAACAAGAGCCTTTTTGATTGAATTATAATTCTCAATAATACCATTATGAATTAAAAATAATTTTCCATCACCCGAAACATGAGGATGAGAATTCACTTGGTTTGGGGAGCCATGAGTTGCCCATCTTGTATGTCCAATTGCTATTTGTCCACAGGTATCTTTATTAAAGGCATACTGTTCTAAATCAGCTACTTTTCCTTGCTGCTTCAATACAGTAACATCATTGCCATTACCTATTGCGACTCCTGCAGAATCATAGCCTCGATATTCTAATCGCTTCAATCCTTTAATTACAATAGGGTATGCAATCTTACTACCAACATATCCAACAATACCACACATATTTTATAATTCTGAATAGTTAATTTGTAATTGTATATTACTACTGAGTATTGTTCTGTTCGCATTTACAGCTGAACCAGTAGGCAATAAATAAAGGTCATAAGTATAGGATCCACTATATAGCAACTGAGTGAAATATCTTGTTATATTAAAATTATATTGATTATTTTCTAAATCACCTCCAAAATAAGCTTCTCCTTCATTAGTATAATCTAGCAGATAAATATTTTCTCCTTGCTGATTTACGCGAACTAAAAACAGTTTTTCATGCGCAGGATATTCTACTTGAGTGTTATCCTCAACATCGAAGCTCATAACTACTTTGTTAATTATCTTTTTATCTAATAATGATTTGATAGAATCTACATTATTTATTGAAATCTTTACTTTATATCCTGCCATAGACTGAATACAAATTCTTGAGCTATCTTCAGTAATCGTATTTTGATTTTTTTCATTAAAAAGATTAATACGAGCAGCATCACCCCCTAAATCAAGATCTAAATATAATGTATCCAAACTGTTCTCATCATTATGATAATAGATTTTTAAAAACGTATTTGAGCCTTGTGGGTTCAAGTAAAGCATAGTATTATTAGCCTGCGCAAAGATCCCTAATCCGAAAAAATTTTGTAGAAATGCTTCATTATCTACTAAAAATTCATTTCCAAAATCAATTATTTTTTGGCCTAAATTTTTATCTAACTTAATCCTTAAAATTGGTTCTTGATCATCAGTATTAAGTTTAAATGACTCAACTAAATTTACCGGAAAATATATATTATTAATTTCTAAATTTGAATAATACGTTGAATCTTTGTAGATTGAATTAGACAGCTCAAATATCTCTATCTCAGAGAACTCATTTAAATCACCATAATAACCTGAATAAGTATAAGACATTATTACTGAATCTACAATAGGATTAGTTCCTAAATCGATATTATTTTCTTTCAATAAGGCTTGGGTCAAAATACCGCCTATATTTTTACCAAATTCAGAGTCATTGATCTCTCCTAAAATTAAATTAAGAGCTTCATCTGTTCGTAATGAATCCTCCGATTCAGTTTGAGCCTTTTGCCAATTAAAGCTAGTTATATCGTTAATAAAAATATTGTCTGATGGAGGTTGAACTTCTAGTCCAATATTACTAGGATCGCTACAAGAAACTCCTATTAAGCCTAGAAGAAATAAAAAAAATATTTTATACATGTATTAATTCTCTGTTAAAGTTACCTCTTCTTTGGATTCTTCTGGTTCTTTTTCCTCAATAAAATTTTCATAAAATTTTTGATAGGCATCAATATAATCTTCTTCACCTGGAAAATGTAAAAATGGCTTATTTGAAGTAGTGATATAATTAGAAACTTCTTTATCAATATCAGCACTTGCTTGGATTACAGCATCAGAATAATCAATTGCAAATTTATGTAGATTTATAATATTAGGATTCTGCAATCCATTAAGATCCTTTGCTTCTAACTTCTCAAATAATAATTTTTCTACAAGACTATTGCTTAATTTACCATCGAATCCATTATCAAAAACTGAATAAATAACTTTAACATTGTCAAATAATGGCTCTTCAGAATAAAGTTTTTTAATATACATTGGTACTAGTGATGCAAACCATCCTTGACAATGAATAATATCTGGAGCCCATCCTAACTTTCTAACTGTTTCAATAACTCCTTTACAATAAAAAATCATTCTTTCATCATTGTTAGACATAAATCTCCCATCTAAATCATGAAACATTTGTCTTTTTGGAAAATATTCCTCATTATCAATAAAGTAAACCTGTAATCTCAACTTTTGAATTGAAGCTACTTTAATAATTAACTGATGATCAAAATCGTCAATAATAAGATTCATCCCAGAAAGACGAATAACTTCATGCAATTGATGTCTTCTCTCGCTTATAGTCCCAAATTTTGGTAAAAATATTCTGATATCCTTACCATTTTCTTGTGTTTTTTGCGGCAATAGATTTGACACACTGCCCATTATTGTTTCTCCAGTATAGGGATTTATTTCTTGAGAAACATATAATACTCGTTTTTTCATGTTGCAAAAATATATAAAAAAAAGCGTAATTTCAAAGCTTTTCATTTAGTTTTATTTGCTTTGCATTATAAAAAACCATTTAATGAAAGTTTTTAAAACAAAAACAAAACTAAAAGTTTTCCTTCATTCACTAATACCAGAAAAAACTATTGGTTTTGTCCCAACCATGGGGGCACTGCATGAAGGTCATTTAGAACTTATAACGGCATCAAAAAATGAATGTGAGATCACTATTTGTAGTATATTTATCAATCCAACACAGTTTAATAATGATAGTGATTTTCTCAATTATCCAAAAACCATAGAAAAAGATTTTAAAAAACTAAAGGAATTAAACTGTGATATTGTTTACACGCCAAGTATTAAAGATTTATATAATGACAAGGAAAAAGCAAAAAAATTTAATTTTGGCACATTAGTAGAAAATATGGAGGGAAAATTTCGCGTAGGACATTTTAATGGGATGGCAACCGTGGTAGAAAAATTCTTTAAAATAATAAAACCAAATAAAGCATACTTTGGGCAAAAAGATTTGCAACAATTACAAATAGTTAAAGAATTAGTAAAACAAATGAATTTGTATATAGAAGTTAAAAGTATATCAACTGTTAGAGAAAAAAATGGACTGGCTAAAAGTTCTAGAAACAAACTGCTTTCAAAAGAACAAAAAAATAACGCTGCTCTTATTTACTATTGTCTAAATTATTGTCTAAAAAACAAAACAATAGGAATCAAAAAATTAAAATCATATATCCAGACTAAATTTAAACAACAAAAAAATCTCAAATTAGAATATGTTGAATTTGTAGATCTAAAAAGTATGCTCCCAATAAAAAAATGGCAAAATGAAAAAGAAAATGCCGTTTGTATTGCGGCATATATTGACAATGTAAGATTAATTGACAATATAATTTTATAGTTTTACATCATGAAAAAAGTAATATTTTACAAGTGGCTAAAATATCTTGCCTCATTAGCTTTTGGTTTAACTATTATATATTTCCTTTTTAAAAATCAGGATCCAGTAAAACTTATTGAAGAAATACAAAAAGTTGATGTTAAATGGGTAGTTCTCTCAATGATTTTTGGAGGCTGGGCCATTGTAAATAGAGGTTTAAGATGGGTTGTCCTTATTGATGCACTTGGATATAAATCGTCTAAACGGAATGCAATTGCGTCAGTTGCAATATTGTATTTCACAAATCTCTTTTTGCCTAGAGCTGGAGAAATTACAAGATGTACCTCTCTTCATCAAGCAGAGAAGATTCCTGTCGACAAACTATTTGGGACAATTCTTATTGAAAGAGTAATTGATTTCTTATTTTTATTTGGGTTAATGGGCCTAACCATTATTTTAAAATTTAACGATATACTTAAATTTTATATAGCTATTCAATCCCAAATAACAGAAGACAGTAATAATAAAAACATGATTACAATATTAATAATTATCTCTATTTTAGTTTTAAGTTTTTTGTTTCTTAAAAAATGGCTGAAGAGATCAAATTTATATGACAAAATTACATCTTCTATTAAAGGCTTGAAAGAAGGGTTTAACAGTATAAAAAATATAAAACAGAAATCTACTTTTTGGTTTCACACTTTTAGCATCTGGATGATGTATTTTTTAATGACATACATTTGTTTTTTTAGTATGGATGAAACTTCTATCTTAACTTTGAGTGACGGAATTTTTCTACTGGTTTTAGGGGGTATTGGTATGATTATTCCAACTCCAGGAGGGATTGGTTCATATCATGCAATTGTAATGATTGGTCTCTCTATCTTAGGCATAGGTACTATTTCTTTTGGCATAAGTAGTAATACTTCAAATCCTGCATTATTGTTTCCAACAATAATACATGCAGGACAAACATTAATGGCAATTATTTTGGGCTTAATTGGATTAATAATTTTATTTTTATCAAAAAAGGATACAAATGTCACATCTTAAAAAGATTGGTCACAAAATATTTAGATATAAAAACCTAATAAATCAGGTAGAGTCTTGGAAAAAATCTGGTGATAAAATAGTCTTTACAAATGGCTGTTTTGACATTTTTCATAGAGGGCATATTGAATTACTTGCTCGAACTGCTGATTTAGGAGACAAATTAATTGTTGGGTTAAACTCGGACAGCTCTATACAAAAAATTAAAGGCAATAGCCGACCAATTATTGATGAAGATTCAAGAGCTCTTTTATTAGCTACTCTAAGTTTTGTTGATGCTGTTATCTTATTTTCTGAAGAAACTCCAATTAAATTAATTACAGACATCAAACCTAATATACTAGCAAAAGGAGGTGATTATGAGAAAAAATCAATAGTTGGTCATGATATCATTAAAAAAAATGGAGGAGAGGTAATCCTTATACCTTATATTGATGGCTTTTCCAGTACAAATATTATTAATAAAATTAAAAAATCTTAATGGCAAAAAAAATACACTCTGCATTTTTTTGCCAGAGCTGCGGTTATCAATCGCCAAAATGGCTTGGCAAATGCCCATCATGTAATAATTGGAATACATTTGTTGAAGAAATAATTTTAAAGGGAAATGATAAAAAAAGAATAACAAGTAATAAAACAAATAAAGCATCACTAATAAGCGATATTGATTATGCAAATGAAAAAAGAATAGTATGTAATGACAAAGAGCTTAATAGAGTATTGGGAGGAGGAATTGTTCCTGGATCTATCACGTTATTAGGTGGTGAGCCAGGTATAGGAAAATCAACTTTACTTTTACAATTTGCATTAAGCTCTAAATCAAAAATAATATTATATATTTCTGGTGAAGAAAGTAAAAAACAAATAAAAATGCGTGCTGATCGCATAAATAAAAATTCTAAACATTGCTATATCCTTAATGAGACTACTACTGATAATATCTTTCAACAAATTGAAAAAGTAAAAGCGGACATATTAGTCGTAGATTCTATTCAAACCATGAATACTGCACACATTGAATCCTCAACTGGGAGTGTTTCTCAAATTAGGGAATGCACCGCAGAATTTATAAAATTTGCTAAAGAAACTGGTACTGCTGTTTTCTTGATTGGACACATAAATAAAGATGGTGCAATTGCAGGGCCAAAAATTTTAGAGCATATGGTAGATACTGTCCTTCAATTTGAAGGGGATAGAAATCATGTATATAGAATATTACGAACAATAAAAAACCGTTTTGGTTCTGCATCCGAACTTGGTGTTTATGAGATGAATAATGAAGGGCTTAGAGAAGTTAATAATCCTTCTGAAATATTAATCTCTGAAAGAGATGAACCCACAAGTGGAATAAGTATTGCAGCTACAATTGAAGGCGCAAGACCTTTATTGGTTGAAATACAATCCCTAGTAAGTTCTGCTGTATATGGTACACCGCAAAGATCTGCGACTGGATATGATACTAAAAGAATGAATATGCTTTTGGCTGTTTTAGAAAAAAGATGTGGTTTCAGATTAGGAGCAAAAGATGTTTTCTTAAATATCACTGGTGGAATAAAAATAGATGATACAGCTATTGATCTAGCGATAGTATGCTCTATACTTTCTTCTGATCAAGATGTTGCATTAGATCCTCTTATTTCTTTTTCTGGAGAAATAGGATTATCTGGAGAAATAAGAGCAGTAAGTAGAATTGAAAATAGGATAGCAGAAGCTGAAAAACTTGGATACAAACAAATTGTTATCTCAAAATATAATAAATTCAATGCTAAAAGCTTTAAAATTAAAATTATTCAACTTGGTAAAATCGATGAAGTATATAAATTATTCTTTTAAATCTTTTATCTAATCAAATGTACGAAACCTCTGTAATAAAATTCTCTATTTTTTAAATTACGAATCCTAATAAAATAAATATAGGTGCCTTCTTGACAGTGTTTTGCATCCCATTTTGTGTCTTTTTCATTAAAAATTTCTTCCCCCCATCTATTAAAGATGGTAAGTTCATATGAGTTTATGCCTTCACCAAACGGACGAAATGAATTATTTAGCGTATCATTAGTTCCCGGTGTAAATGCTGTAGGAATATGGACTATATATGAAGGTAAGATTAATATGTTAGCGCTTGCTGTATCATAACAAGCATATTCATTTTCTACAATTAATTTAGCTATATAAACTCCTGTGTCTTCATAAAAATGCTGAACAATAAAATCATCTATTAAAACATCATTATCACCAAAATCCCAAGTTAATGAAACAAAAGAACTACTATTATTAAAAAATGTTATTGGAGTATCCTGCTTAGCAACATATTTGTCACAATAAAAATCTGCATAAGGTATAGGCAAAATAGAAATAGTATCTTGAACAGAACTATTACAATTTGTTATTGTATCTATATAGTCGTATGTTATTAGATGCATCCCTATTGACATCTCATTTGGTGTTAGGATCTCTTTTTGCTCTTGATCAATATAATAAACACCTCCAGAAGGCGACCCTTGATTTAGTAAAAATGAAGATTCATTTGCACAAATATCAAAAGCATATAGTTGAACATTTGGAAGCTGATTTACATAAACTAAAGCGGTTTTATTTGGCAGTGAATTACAATTATTAATATCCGTAACAGATTCTAAAATAAGATTACTAGATGCTTGAAAAGGTAATCTAATGTTAAAACCATCTGGAATCAATAGACCTAAAGAATCAACAACATAAGTATAGTTAGAAAATCCGTCATTAATAACAACTGTATATTCATTTACACTAGGATCTGTAATTTCTATGTATATATTAGAAGAGTCGCCTTCACATATTGGTGACTGAACACTTATATCAAATGATGTTATATTTAAATTTAATGTTGCTATAGAATCACATCCAACATTATTAATAGTTGTAAAAGTATATATCCCAGAACTATAATATGTCGTACCATTCCAGTAATATGGATTACACTCTTGTGCAAAAAAAGATGACATTGTAGATTTATTTATTGTTAAATCTAAAACGATAGAAGAATCGCAGCCATCTATGGTATTACCTGTCCAATTATATATTCCAGAATTTGTATAATTAATTCCATTAAAATTATATAAATCACATTCATTTATTTCTATTGTATCTTTTCTGCTACTATTAATTGTTAAATCCAGTATCGCAATACTATCACACCCATTTAATGCAGTTGTATTGTAAGTATAATTACCAGATAATGAATAATTTGTTCCATTCCAAAAATAATTATCACAAGCATTTGAAACAATAGTATTGGATGTTATAAGTAAAGGATCTTTTAAAATTACTGTATCAACAAATATACATCCGTTTTGGTCTGTAATAACAATCTCATAACTACCAGCTATCAAAGAACTTATGTCTTGCATATTACTTGTAAATAAGTTAGGACCCGTCCAGCTGTATGTTAATGAACTATTAGAAGAAACTATCAAATCTATCTCTCCATTGTTATATCCTGAACAAGTAATACTATCTATTATAAAGCTAACATTAAAAGGGTCTGCAGGAGGGATGGTAATAGACTCATTAAAAACACATCCTGAAACATCTGTAATAGTTAAATTATAAATACCTGAATACAGGGAGCTAATATCATCATTTGTACTAAGAAAGTTGTTTGGTCCTGTCCATACATATGTAAGACTACTACTAAAAGGTGAAATTGTAACATCAATAGCTCCATCATTTCCCCCAACACAACTAATACTATCAATAGTATTTGTAACATTTAAAATAGGTGGATCAACTATATAAACACTATCTGAAAGAACACATCCTGCCTCATCATAAATAGTAAAGTTATATCCTCCTGAATATAATGAAGATATATTTTGATTTGTGCTTGAGAATCCATTTGGCCCTACCCAACTGAATGTTGGATTACCAATTATTCCTGAAAGCTGTACATTAATACTTGCGTCATTATACCCATTACATGAAGGATTAATAACTGGATTAAAATTAATATTAAAACTTGCATTTGATGATAATGTAATGGTGTAAGTGTAAGAAAATATATTATTTACAGGGCATGCATCATCTTCTACTGTTACAGTAAAATTAAATGGACTATTAATTACATCACTATATTGAGGAGTCCAATTAAATGAGCCTATTGGATTATTAGAATTATTATTATTTACGATAAAATTAGCTGAAGTAGCATTATTAAGACCTGTCCAATACATATTTTTATTTGAGGAAGAACCTAGTGTTGCTAAAATATCAAAACTAATAGTACTTAAATCATTAGCACAAAAATGAAGCGAATCATCGGTTAAGTTGGAGTTAGTTACATTTAAGGGGGTGCCATCAAATCCTGATAAAATTGGTGGCGTTGTTAAACAAGAAAGAACAATAACCTGAATATCTCTAATTACACTTCCTATTTCTAACCCATTTCTATATTCCGTAATTTTCATGGCTAATACAGAAACTTCCGCCTGTGTAGCATTCATACATAAATCACCAGTTAAAGGATCAAAACTTGTTGTTCCTGTAATTGGATTTTGTGCTGAATAAGCACCTATGTATGTAACACCTCCACTACCATTATCTGGAATTTCTAAAGAATATACTAATGAATCTCCATCTGTATCAATCGCACCGTTATTATAGCAATAAGTCTGCCCTACACATATATATGGAGCAGGATATTCAGTAAAAGTTGGGGAGTTGTTACAAAAATTAAGATTATTGATTCGAGCTTCTACACACATATTCTCACTACCTGGATTTGAAATAGTAGATATAACATTATTTCTATTACCAGTAGCACAAACTCTTATAGACCAATCATTACAATGTGCAAGGGAAATATTGGTTCGATACACATATTCTTCTAATTCAACAAGCGTGCCATTATTACAGGGACTAGATGATCCAAGACACAAAGGGGTTATAAACACTGGCCCAGAAATTTGTGGTAAAAAAACGGATCCATTATTACAACTTGAAGAATACTCAAGTAGAAAGATATTGCCAGCAGATGTAGGGCTACTACAATCTCTATAATATCTAACTGTTATTTCATATGTGTCAGAATTCGCTCCTTGAGCTAAACATTTATAACTAATATCTAATCCAGCTCCATGAGTTGAATAGGCATCATTAATAGACAACAAAACGCATAACAGTATATATAATTTGTGCTTATACATAAGCACAAAGTTACTTGATTTTAAATTAGTCAAAAAAAATATTGGCTAAATTGTCTATTTATCTATTACTTATTATAATTTTAAGATAAAATCTGAGCAGCGTGATTCTTTGTATCTACTTTTGTAACAATCTTTTCAATAATACCATTATCATCCAGCACAAAAGTAGTTCTTGTAATCCCCATGTATTCCCTACCCATAAATTTCTTCAGTCCCCAAACTCCATAATCAACAACCACCTTTTTGTCCTCATCAGAAACAAGGGAAAAAGCAAGATTGTATTTCTCAATAAAC
>CETU01007949.1_pt1 | contig 11415 bp, 8 predicted proteins | sample 356531 | NCBI WGS metagenome assembly CETU01 (sample SAMEA2623488, study PRJEB7988) | marine metagenome | isolation source: saline water (ENVO:00002010), including
CCCTTGATGCCCATTCTTAGGTTTACAGTGTCATACTCATCTCTTTGTGTCTTATCGTATGCCATTGGCACCCCAAATAATGAAACTCTGGAGTTGTTTTCTTGCATCAGATGGAACCACGTAGGTCCAACAACAGCATAATCAAGCTGAGCAAAAAACTCTCTGCCATTAGCCATTGGGTAATCAAGAGATATACCAGCATTGTAGGTGTGCTCTGCATGATATGGAACATCATTGCCAACACTGTCTGATCTCACAGAGTTTTTAATGATTTCACTGTCAATTTGTGCACCTGACAGGTAAACACTCACGTTGTCATTAACGATAGCTGAAATAGCAAGCTCAAAACCGTCCATTTCTGCCTCATCAATATTTTCAACAATTCTAAGAAGTCCGAATGGTCCAACAATGAATTCAAAGAACTGAAGATCATTTGCATTGGTATCAAACATGGAGCCTTCAACACTTACTCTATTTCCAGCAAGTCTTGCTTTGAATCCGATCTCGAATGAATCATTGGTTTCTTTCTCATAGACGTCGGTAACTGCTACGGGTGAACCAGGATTAAGCGGATTGATAAAAGTATCAATCGTAGCTCTTGATCCTGAATTATTGAAACCACCACTCTTGAATCCTTCGCCCCAACTTGTGAATAGAGTCAATTGATCACTCACGTCATAAGTCAAACTTATCTTAGGCTGAAAAGCTTCAAAAGATCGGCTTTGATCAGGAATTGAAGAGCTGCTACAAAGACCAGTATTTAAGGGTCCACCTGTGTATGGAGGTCCATCGCAATCAATATAGGTTGAATTCACGCCTGTAGGCACAAGACTGTGAACGCTTCTGTCTTCCTTGTCGTAACGTCCAGCAATCGATAATTCAATAGATTCGCTCAAGTCAATGTTGACGGATCCAAAGAATGCAGTGACTTCATTGTCAAACTCATCCCAAACCATTTGCTCAGTTGGGTTGTTCCCATTGGGAGCAACATACATTCTCTCAGTAATGCCTTTGCCTTTATCGGTTCCTTGGTTAACACCAACTTCTCTTGAAACATCAAGATAGTACATTCCAGCTGACCATCTTATAGCTTGATCATCAGGAGAATTTAAGCGAATTTCAAAACTGATGTCGTCCTGATTTCGGACTTGGTACTGCGTTCCGTCACATCTTGTAGGTGTGTATGGCCCAAGTAAAAGCCCATTAGGAATAGTTGGATCAGAAACTGCAATATACTGTGGCGAAGGCAGTGAAAATCCTTGTCCAGCATTCACAATCTCAGCCAAAGAATCTAAACATGATTGATCTGTAAAGAAAAAGCCCCATGCACCACTTGTTCCATCCGCGCCGAATGAATTATCAATATCGCTGTAAAGGGTCCAAGCGCTTAAAGTTCCCCAATCAAGTTCTCTTTCTATTTTTAAGGAGAATTCAGTGGATTTCTGATCATTGAAGTGAGGTATGTTATTTACATACTCAAAATTATGATCATTGACATCTTCATAAAGCGTCGGAATGCCAAGAACTGCCTCAAATATCGGAAGAGCAAAAACCGCATTAAATTGAATTGAAGACGTATCGACTTCCCCGTATCGAAGTTTTGCATCGACACTGGTGTTCTCATCCCACTCGCCTACATATCTTGTAACGATGTCATAAGACTTATATTGATCAACGCAGTCATCACAACCAGTCCAACGATTCTCTCTCCATCCATCGGTTGTGTTGTAATTAATCATTGCGCTGAATGCGCCGCCTTGAGGTGTAGGTCCCTCTGTCTTCGCAGTGATTGCATAAGTTGCATCATCCCCAATGGAGACTTTTGCCACAGAACTAGCCACATCGCTTGGTTTTTCTGTGGATACAATAATTGCTCCGGCAGATGCATTACGTCCGTAAATCGCACCCTGTGGTCCTTTAAGAACCTCAATCTGAGATAATCCCAAGTATTCTCTATTCAATGCAGCAGGATTGGTCATAACAATGCCATCAATGATTAAACCAAAACTGGTTTCTGCATCTCGTGCACCATTCATTCCTCTGATGCTGACTTGTGTATCTCCAACCTCAGCAGTATCAACTATGGTCACACCAGGTGTTAAATTTATGAAATCTGCTGCCCTTTGAATGCCCGATCTTTCGATTTGATCAGCAGTCAGTACAGTAATCGTTCCAGGAACGTCCTGCAAAGACTCTTCCCTTTGACGAGCTGTTACAGTGATTTCTTCGATAACGGATTGTGCAAAAACTTCACTCACTGGAAGCAACATTATCATTGAGACAATGGCTATCAATCCTTTATTAAAGTATTTCGTCATGTGTAATACCCCAAATATTTTATTAGATTTATTAATTTCAAATTCCCCCTAAAACAAAAACAGCTTGTTAATTATTGAATAGCAGTTTTAAATACTAACGAATTTGATCGCTTTCATTTTAAATGCATTTAATTCCCAAAAAAAGTGATTAGTAAGGAAAGCGATGAGTCAATGCTGAATGGTTTGTTGTATTTTTACAAAAATACACGCTTTTTAGCTAAAAAGAACCCTCATTGAGAGACAGTAGAGATGTTAATAATATTTTTAGTGACATTCATAGGATTAATGGGATTTGGCATCATACTGCCACTTTTCCCTTTTTATGCTGAAAGGCTCGGCGCTTCTCCAGAGATCATCACCTTAACGATGGCAGTCTTTTCTCTAGGGCAATTCATAGCAGCCCCATTTTGGGGAAGGCTCAGCGACTCCATCGGTCGTAAAAAAGTATTAATAATTAGCTTAATTGGTTCGACAATTGCATACGTAATGCTCGCTTTTGCTGAGACATTGACGATGGTGATTATCAGCAGGGTTTTATCTGGATTGATGGCAGGAAATATTTCAATTGCATTTGCCTATGTCGCAGACATCACAGACGAGGAAAATCGGTCTGCTGGTTTGGGTAAGGTCAGTGCGGCACTTGGTCTAGGTTTCATGACGGGACCTGCTATTGGAGGTTTCTTGGCAGGAAATGATATTGAAAATGCAAATTACGTTCTGACGGCACTTGCAGGAGCAGGCATTAATGTTATCGCTCTGATTGGAGCAATTCTTTTCTTAAAGGAATCACTTCCTGATTCCGATAGAAAATCCATGGATGGGCTTTTCAAGATCTTTAAAAAAGAAACATTCAAGCCCGGGAAAAAAATTATCTTCTTTGCTTTGTGTGGATTGTTTTTCTATTCAGGGATGTCGCTAATGGAAGCGATCTTTCCTCTGTGGGCAAATCAAATATTCATGTATGGACCAACCCATATTGGCAGTGTTTTCTTTATGCTTGGATTAATATCAGTAATCATTCAGGGCGGACTCATTGGACCCCTAACCAAATTGTTTGGCGAAATTAAGCTCGTACAGCTGGCAGCAGTATTCATGATGATCGGTCTTTCTCTGATGGGAAGCGCAATCAGTGTATTAACGCTCTGGATGGGATTGTTTTTTTATGGTTGTGGCGCTGCAATGTTTAATCCAAGTCTATCGAGCTTGGTTTCCAAAAGCGCTAATGCCAATGAGAAAGGTCTATTTCTTGGCCAATATCAATCAGCATGTGCGCTTGGGAGAATCTTAGGTCCAACATTTTCTGGGATATTATTCAGTCAAATAAGTACCTCTGCACCACTCTATACTGGAGCTATGCTTGGAATTCCTGTGATTGTATTAATCACAAACTTTGCTTTAAGACGGAAAAATGAGGGAATAGAATAAGGCTATAAGGAGATATATATGAAAAAGACTGTAGTTATAACTGGAAGCACAAGAGGGATTGGTCTTGGAATGGCCAAAGAGTTTCTATCGAGAGGGCACAACGTTGTTGTCACAGGAACAAGCGATCAAAGCGTTGAAAAAGGCCTGAAAAACATCGGCGAAAATGAAAATGTGATTGGAGTGCCGTGCTTGGTTGAAAACACAGACTCCATTCAGACAGTTTGGAATAAAGCAGTAGAGAAATTCAACACAGTTGATGTATGGATCAATAACGCAGGTGCCGCCACCTCGAGAAATGGTTTGGAAGAACTCAGCTATGAAGAAATAAAGAGAACCGTTGATACAAATTTGACAGGCACAATCTTAGCAACAAGAATCGTCTCATCAAAGATGCTTGAGCAAGGATCCGGACAGATATATATGTTTGAAGGTTTTGGCAGCAATGGACAACTTCAGAAAGGAATCAGTGTCTACGGCTCTACAAAACGAGCGCTTAGATATTTCACTGCAGCAGCTGCAAATGAATTTAAAGACACGCCAATCATCATTGGGTCAATCAGTCCAGGTATTGTTACCACAGACCTGTTATTGCGTTCATCAAAATCGAGTGAAAAGGACTGGGAAAAAGCTAAAAAAGTGCTCAATGTTCTAGCAGATCGTCCTGAAGTAGTGACGCCGTGGCTCGTGGAACAAGTGCTAAAAAACAATAAAAACGGAGCCAAAATCGCTTGGCTAAACACAATAAAAGTTCTCGGCCGATTAATATTCGGAAGAATGTTCTGCAAAAAACAGGTCATCGATGATTGGGAAAGGGAGCAAGCAGAAAATCATTCATGAGCGACAAGAAAAAATATCGAGGCAAGGATTTCATTCGACAAATGATCCATCACGATGTTGACTCTGGCGTCAATGATGGAAGATTGGCCACGAGATTTCCTCCAGAGCCAAACGGATATTTACACATAGGGCATGCACTTTCAATTTGCATTAATTTTGGAATCGCAAAAGAATTTGACGCGCCTTGTTATCTCAGATTCGATGACACCAATCCTGCAAAAGAATCGGATGAGTATGTCAACTCGATCATGGAGGATGTTAAATGGTTGGGTTTTGACTGGGGCAATGATTTAGCTCATGCTTCGGATTACTTTGACTCAATTCATGAATTTGCCATAGAGCTGATTGAAAAAGATCTTGCTTACGTTGACAGCCAAACGAGCGAAGAAATTAAAAACTCAAGAGGCACGCTGAATGCTCCAGGAATTGAAAGCCCGTATCGCGATCGACCCATCTCTGAGAATCTTGGATTATTTGATCGAATGAAGAACGGTGAATTTGAAAATGGTGAACATGTGCTTAGAGCAAAGATAGACATGTCCTCACCAAACATAAATCTAAGAGATCCCATCATATATAGAATTTTGCATTTAGATCATCAGAGAACAGGTAGTAAATGGTGCATATATCCAATGTACGACTTTGCTCACACCCTTTCGGATGCGATTGAAGGAACTACTCACTCGCTTTGCACACTCGAATTTGAAGATCACAGACCCCTTTATGAGTGGTTTCTCGACAACCTTGACCTCCCAACCAGACCAAGACAGATCGAATTTTCGCGTTTGAACTTGGAGCACACAATAACCAGCAAAAGAAAACTTGCTGATCTTGTTGTTTCAGGGCATGTTTCAGGATGGGATGATCCTAGAATGCCAACCCTATCCGGACTCAGAAAAAGGGGCTATCCAGCAAGTGCCATAAAAGAATTTTGCAACAGGGTTGGGATTACTAAAAAAGATAAGACCATTGAAATGTCGCTTCTTGAGAGCACTGTTAGGGAAGAATTAGATTCATCCTGCAACAGAGTCATGGCCATCCTGAATCCATTAAAAGTGACAATCAAGAATTACCCAGAAGGCGAGACTGAAATGCTCGATGCAAGGAATCATCCAAAAGACAAAGAAATGGGAAGCAGGCAATTGCCTTTCAGTCAAAATATTTTGATTGAGAAAGACGATTTCATGGAAAGTCCAAACGAAGACTTCTTCAGACTCTCGCCAGGTGCTGAAGTCAGACTCAGATATGCATACATCATTAGATGCGATGAAGTCATTAAAGATGAGAATGGTGAAATAGTAGAGCTCATATGCTCATACGATCCTGAAACAAAAAGTGGTACTGGAACATCAAATAAGAAAGTTAAAAGTGCAATCCACTGGGTTTCATCGGATCATTCCGTTTCTGGAAATGTGAATCTTTTTGAAACACTCTATAACGATCCAAATCCAGATTCTGAGAGTCCGATCAATCAAAACTCCATGGTTGAAATCCACAACCCAGCATTTGAGAAATCTCTTGTTGATGCCGTAGTTGGTTCTCGATTTCAATTTGAGAGAAATGGATATTTCATTCTAAACGCAGTCGAAGACGAGAGACTTTCGTTCAATAGAATTGTAACTCTCAAAGACACTTGGGCGAAAATTCAGAAAAAAAAGGGATAAAAAAATAATCAGCTCTGAATCAAAAACTGGAGCCAGTTGTCATAGATTTTTTTACTCGCGCCCTGCCATTCAATATCGATCTCTGAAATTAAATCATCATCCAACTTTATTTCTGACGGTTTAGAAAGAATACTTCCCTTAATTTCTTCAAGTTTACCGACTGCAGCACTTGGAAAATAATCATAAGGTAAAGGGGGGTAATCATCTCTGATGCCATTTACAAAGCTGTTTACTTCGCGCTGGTATTCTTTGAGTAAACTGTTTTCACTGTATTCGGGATGCCCCTGAAACATCACAAGCTTGCTGTCTTCAGAAGCAGCCAAATAGATGCCGGCAAAATCATTGGACGCCAATATTTTTAGATCTGTAGACTCTATTGCCTGAATTGGAAAATCGTAATAATGAGAATGCGGACCATTAAAACCATCCTCAAGGCCTATTATTAATGGATGATCTTCACCCAGTTGATGTTTAAAAATACCCCATGCCTTCTCGTCTCGCATTTCTCTTTCAACTTCATACTTTGCTTTCATGATTGCATGAGTTGCGAGGCAAGAGCACATGATGGAGGTTGTATTTGATTCGGCCCATTCAAAAACTTCAATCAACGGATCCCAAAATCGCTCCTTGGTCATATCCTTCTGAGAGGGATTTGCGCCAGAAATAATCAGTCCGTCATAACCTCTTTGCTGAAAATCATCAATCTCATTGTAGTGCTCAGTAATATAGGTCTTGAATCGATCGCTTCTATTCTCAGTTTCAACTGAGGTGGGATAAAGGTGGACAAGGAATTCGTCATTGCAAGCAAGCATTCTGACAAATTGGCGCTCAGTCGCTTGAAAAGCTGGATCCGGCATTAGGTTCAATAAGCCAATGTGCAAATGCTTTGAGTATGATTTTTTTTCTAAGTCTTCAGTTCTTATGACCAGGCCAGATGACTCAAGTCGCTCCAAAGACGGAAGATTTGGATGAGAAATAACCGGCATGTTTGTTTTTTACACTACCGTGGCTATCGCATCCAACATTTCATTTGGTGCTTCATTGACTATGGCGTGACCGCAATTTGGAAGCATTACTGTTCTTGACTGAGGAATATTCTCAGCCAATGATTTTGAATTTGTCACTGGCGTCATGAAATCGTCTTCGCCCAAGATTAACAAGGTGGGGCAAGCAATGTCTTTGCTTCTTTCAATGCCGGAAGTATAGTCTTGGCAAGCCTTCAGATCATTGTAGATGACCCCAGGACCGCTTCTTTCCAATAATCTTTGCAACTTCCCAATCATCCAAGTTCCAGGCACTTGTGAACCGCCCAAATGCGCAGCCTGACTGTGAGACCAAAAATTGACCATTTCTTTAGCAACATCCAGATCGTCCTTCGCACTGTTGAGAAGCACCTCCCCGACAGGCATGGGTATGGACGTTCCAACCATGACTAAAGTGTCAACTCTGTCTGGATATCTAGCTGCCAAATCAAAAGCAACTAAAGATCCCATGCTGTGTCCAACAATAATGGTTTTGTCTTGCCCTGTTGCATCAAGAACGCTGATCACCCAATCGGCCATTCCTTCAATCGAATCAATCACGGATCCTTCCGATCGGCCGTGCCCGGGTAAATCAACGGCATGAATGTTTAGTCCTTTTCTTGCGAAATGTCTTCCCGCTAAAGTCCATACGGTATGATCCATGCCAGTGCCATGAATGAAGGTCATGCCCAAATTTCCCTCGACATGATCTTTGCTTCCAGTTGCTACATAGGTTTTCTTACTATCAACGTCAATATACATATGCGTGTCTCTCTATTATTTCTTGAGCGCTTTGGCCGCGGTTCTAAAACCCTTTTCAAGGTCCTCTATAAGATCATCCACTGATTCAATTCCAATCGACAATCGAATTAAACCCTCGGAAATACCTGCTTCCTCAAGTGCTTCAATTGACATCCTTTGATGCGTTGTACTCGCAGGATGAATGACCAGTGACTTTGCATCACCGATGTTTGCTAAATTCGAAAATAAATCCAATCGATCAATGAAGACTTGCCCAATTTCACGCCCGCCTTTGATCCCAAAACTAAAGACCGCTGTAGAGCCCTTTGGCAATAACTCTTTTGCCAAATCATGATTCGGATGATTGGCTAAATTGGGATGGCTAACCCATTCGACCATGTCGTGCTGATCAAGATATTCCACAACTTTATTGGTGTTGCTTATGTGTTTATCCATTCTCACTGAAAGTGTTTCGGTTCCGTTCAGAACCAAAAAGGCAGAATGCGGAGCCAAGCATGAGCCAAAATCTCTTGCTGCCTCATTTCTGACTCGTGAAATAAATGCCGCCGGACCAAATTCCTCAGTGAAAGAGAGGTTATGGAACCCTTCGTAATTATCGGTCATTTGAGGGAACTTATCGGTTGCCTCCCAATCAAATGTTCCTCCGTCAACGATCAGTCCTGCCATCGTTGTGCCGTGTCCACTTAGAAATTTTGTGGCTGAATGAACAACGATGTCTGCACCCAAGTCAAATGGCTTGATCAGATAGGGTGTGGTGGTGGTTGAGTCAATGACGAGTGGAATTTCATGATCGTGGGCAATCTTTGAAATCTCGGGTATGTTAAAGACCTCGGTTTTAGGATTGGCAACTGTTTCACCAAAAATGAGTCTGGTCTCAGGCTTGATCGCTTTCTTGAAACCTTCAATGTCGTTTGGATCAACAAAAGTAGTTGTGATCCCAAATCTAGGCAGTGTGTATTCAAATAAATTGTGTGTTCCGCCGTAAAGTGCATAGGATGCCACGATGTGGCCACCCTGATCGACCAATGTTGCAATTGCATTGTAAACCGCTGCTTGCCCACTGGCGGTTGCGACTGCGCCAACACCGCCTTCAAGGGCTGAGATTCGTTCCTCCAAAACCGCTGTCGTTGGATTGGAAATCCGAGAATAAACATGGCCTCCTCTCTCAATATTAAACATTGCTGCCCCTGCATCTGAGTCTCTGAATACATAGGACGCGGTTTGATAGATTGGAACAGCTCGGGAACCTGTTTCTTTGTCTGGTCGCTGACCGGCGTGATTGGATAACGTGTCAAATTCAAATGTTTTTACTTTTGCCATAATTCTTAAATCTTTAGTTCTTTAATAAGTGAAGTCATCAACTTCGTTTCTGAAGAATTCATTGTATAGTATTTATTGAGAATCAAAAGCCAAATCAGAGTGGTGTATCTGGTCAGTTTCCTTGCAAGCTCAAGGGCCTCAAGACCGCCGTCGCAATGGTTAAAACCATATTCTGATAAAAAATACATGATTTCTTTTTCAGCCAGCCCAAAATGCTCAATCACGTAAGCGATATCAAAGGATGGAAGATTCAATGAAGCATATTCCCAGTCAATGAACTGAATTCGTTTGCAGATCAGTATATTTTCCGGATGCAGGTCGTTGTGACATAGGCAAATTATTCCGTCTCGATCGTATAGAGAAGTATATAACTCAGTGGCCTTATCAAATATGCGATCGCCTCGATCATCCGAGATTTGTTCTCGATAAAAATTCAAAGAGTCTTGAAAGGTGTGCTCAAAAGAATCAATCCGATAGGAATGCAGAGTGGCTAAACTCTTGGCAAGACCCGACAACATAAATTCTCTCTTTTCAGATCCAGTAAAAATCTCGCCATCAATCTCTTCTGAGATGATGATCTTTGATTGATCGTCATAAAATAAGACATCCGGGGCTAAATTTGATTTTTCAATGCCTCTCAACAAGCTTGCTTCTCTCTTTGGGTCTAAATTGAAGCAATTCTTGTCAATCCTGTACTGACTCAGGATTGCTTTTCTTCCTTTGTAAACGCATCGATACGTGTCTTTATAGAGACCCTCTTTGATGGAAGACAAAGATTCCAATCCATCTATATTGTTGAAAGATTCTTCAAGCACGATCGCTTTCCATTTCTTTTTTCCAAGCGCTGTATCCAAAGCAAATGATGATCAGGTAAACAAAAAATAGGCCCGCTGTTAAATACAAATCTCTGGAAACAAAAAGGAACACGGATACGAAATCTATGACGAACCAATAGATCCAGTTTTCTATGAATTTTTTTGCCACCAAATAGGTGGTGATCACTGCTCCCCATGTGGTCAACGAGTCCCAAAATGGCAGTGCAGCATTTGTGAATTGCTCCAGGATGAAGCCAAAAAAGATGCTCAGAGCTAGAATGCAGCTCACGATTTTGACGTGGTCCCTGAATGTCATTGTATTGACTTCAAAATCAACCTCGACATCTCCTTTGCTCCATTGTTTCCAGCCGTAAATGCCCATGATGACGTAAAAGATCTGCAGTACAGATTCCATGTAAAGATTTGCTTGAAACATGATGAAAAAATAAAGACACGAACTGATGATCCATGCGGACCAACAAAGAATGTTTTGTCGCACAGCCAAAACCAAATAGAGAATTGCTGTGAAAACAGCAATTAACTCTATTGGACTCATCATCACAAACTAAAACTCATATCGAATTGCTATTCCCATGTGCCTCAAGTCGCCTTGTCTTTCAAACAGTGTTCTTGGGAAACTGGGCGGAACATTGCCAAAATAAAAGCCCCTAAGAGAGTAATACTCATCGAAAAGGTTTCTCACCCAAAATTCATAATTCCATTGCTCTTTTTCGTAACCAATCACGAGATTGGCAAGCGTGTAGGACGAAGACCGATTGTTGTGTGAATCCGAATAATAAAAATCGCTTTTTCCGTTCACATCCAGGCCGACATAGATGGATTCTGCTGGCATCCATCGCATGCCCAAGGCATACGACTTCTCAGGAGCATGCGCTTGAGCTCTTCCGTTCTGCTCATTGGTGAGATCCAAATAATTGACCTTGGTTTTCAAAAGTCCAAATGAGGCAAACAGACTCAGAGAATCGGAGGGTTTTGACTTAATCGATAACTCCATTCCATAATTCTCGCCGCTCGCTGCATTTTGAGTCAAGAACGTGAATGTGTTTGGGTCATTCGGATCGACTTGCGTCGAAGCCATGACTTGTTGATCTTTTCGATCGGAGTAAAAGACGACCAAATCAAGATTGGTGCTTGAATCGTCGAATTGTCGATTGATCCCAAGTTCATAATTCCACAAGTATTCGGGATCATAGATCAATCGATCGGAATAAAGATTCTCGGAAAAGCCGGT
>CETU01064823.1_pt1 | contig 11389 bp, 17 predicted proteins | sample 356531 | NCBI WGS metagenome assembly CETU01 (sample SAMEA2623488, study PRJEB7988) | marine metagenome | isolation source: saline water (ENVO:00002010), including
TTTTTTTATAAATTGTGGGATCGTAGCCGTTTAAATTAAAATTAAAATTTTTGTCTCGTTGATATTTGATGTTCTTTGATTTGAATGTTGGTAACTGACTATCGCAATTAGGACAAACAAATCGAAGATTTTCAAGCCTATTATCTTTTTTTACCCCATTTATATGATCAAGTACAAGCGATAAATTTTTTTTCTTCCATTCACCTTCATTACCACAGAATGCACATTCATAAGGAATAAGCTTTTCGTTAATAATTCTATTTTTTAAATGTGTATAATTTTTATAATTTGAGTTTTTGACAAACAACTTTTCGTTAGGTATTCGTGTGTATTTATTAGCCAAATGCCTTCTCCCGTCATTATAGGATAAAGGTTCGTGGTTCATGTGTCTAGGTCAGTGTCTTTTGATTTTTTTAAAAACAATACTGCAATAAGGACATCTAACCTCGTCAACTCCTTCAAGTGACAAGTAAATAAGAGGATGACCTCCTGAGTCTTCACCCCTGCAACATACTGTTTTTTCGTTAAAGACTTGTATTGTTTTCACTGATGACTTTCTTCTACAATCACATTAGCAAAAAGAGAATTATCACCTATCAATCTTTTCTCAGCAATCTTAGCGTACTCTTTGTTTAATTCGATTATAATAGCATCTCTTCCCAATCTGTCAGCTACGAGAGCCGTGGTTCCTGAACCACCAAAAGGGTCAAGGACTGTTCCACCTTTGGGACAACCTGCCAAAATACAAGGCTCAATCAAATCTGGTGGATAGGTAGCAAAGTGAGCTTCTTTATATGGTTTAGTAGTGACAGTCCACACACTTCTTTTATTAGATTTTCCATCTGCACTAAAATTAGGTTTATCTATTGGTCTACCCTCTTGCCATCTCTCTTCATTTGGAGCTCCTTTAAACTGACCTTTAAAAGCACCTTTGAATTTATTTTTATTTCTTTCCTCTGTTAATGGACTACTTTCAACTTTAATAGCTTCATTATCAAAATAATACTTTGGTTGCTTACTTAATAAAAATATATATTCGTGTGCTTTAGTGCATCTATCTTTAACACTTTCTGGCATAGGATTAGGTTTGTTCCAAATGATATCTTGTCGTAGATACCACCCATCTTCTTGTAAACCAAAAGCAACTTTCCAAGGAATACCAACTAAATCTTTAGGTTTTATATCTTTACAAACTGCTGGTCTTGTAACTCCATAATCTTTATCACCTCTTACTGTTTGATTTGTAGTTGATGTTCTACCACCACTAGAATAACTATCGCCTAAATTAAGCCATAGAGTTCCGTCATCTCGTAACACTCGTTTAACTTCTCTAAATACCTTTACTAAATTATCAACATATTCTTGAGGTGTTTCTTCTAAACCTAGTTGTCTATCTTGTCGCACTGCTCCACACTTCGGACAAATTGTTTTGTAAATTGAATCAGCAATACCTCCGCTTTTTTGAGATTTTTTATGCCCTGTGATTGTTTTATCACTTTGGTGACTAGTTCTATAATGAGGACAATTTGGGTCACCTCCCACCCAAGTAGCAGTGCCATAATCTCTAAGACCCCAATAGGGTGGTGAAGTAACACAAGTGTGAATACTTTTGGCAGACATCTTTTTTAAGACATCTAAACAATTACCAATTTTTATTTTCATAATTTAGTTCGAGCTCCTGAGTGACCTGAGCCACCACAGGCATTACAAACATAAGTCGTATCTATTTCTTTATCTTTGAATCTGTCAGGACGGATATAACCATTGCCGTGACATTCTTCACAGACTTCATAAACTAAAACTTTTTCTTTCATCCTCATTCTTTTTCTTTCGTCACACATTCCTGTTTATATTTCGTATATCCACCAGGTAAAGTCAATGCAGGATTCTTGGGATCTGCTTTTGACCAACCTTTATCAACCCAGACACAAGTATATTGTCGCTCATTGTTTTTTTTCTGTACAAAAAAATCAGCATTGCTCCATGTATATAAATTAAAAACTAATCCTATTATTAATGTTTCCATTTTTTTACTCCTTGTCTTTTACTTGATCCCATTTGTTAAGCCTATATTTTTTAAACCAAATGATAGGATCATTACATTTGGCGGCTTTTATTTTTTTATTAATATTTTTTTTTTCAAAGTCTTTAACAATTTTTGCAATCGCAGTTTCGCAATCTGCATATCGAAAATTAGAAAAATGTTTGATATGTAATTTATCGTTCAACTCAAACCAAAATGTTATTATGAAAAAATTAAACACCCGTTTCTAATTTCTTTTTAGCTTTTTCTCGTAAGATGAAAGTTTTTTCGTCATAGCATCCCCACCCTGTAACATCTTTATTTGTTTGAGCTTCATAGATATCTACTTGTTCCCATATTTTATCGTAGTCACAAATATCCACTTCGCCATAAACATGTTCCAATCCGTTAGCTAAAAAAAATATTACGATCCATTTCATTTTATCTCTCTACAAAAAACTTTAAAATGATCTTCAAAATTATCACACTTAGTTACAACTAAAGCTTTCATTTTGTGACCACCATACTCAAAAAGAGTATCGGTTCTTACAGGAATTCTTGTTGGTATAGAAACGTAAATACCCTTTTCATAATCTTCATGAGGTTGTTCATCGTCTCTATAACCTGTGGCATAATTTTTATTGTCTATGTAAACTAAAAATTCTGCCCATCTAGATTTAATCTCTGGCATTTGATTTTTTTCCTTTTTCTAAAAGATGTTCTGAAAAGGCTTCATAACTTGTGCCCTCTTTTTTAGCTTGATAACGAATTGTTTCATCAATCATTTTGCTAATCATATTATTAGGTCTTCTATATTTTACTGAGCATAGACCTTTTAATTTGTAGTAACAATCTTTTCTTATAGCAACTGTGTGCCATTTTGTAGTATCCATAATTTTTCCTTATCTTTGGGGGTGTGAGAATATTATAATTATTCTCACACCCCATATTAATATTATAAAATTGGTCTGTTGGTATCCAAATGATCAGGTATGGATACCTTATTTAGATTATTGTAATCTTTAATATCCATGTCTAACCAAGCAACAGAATTTTCACTTGTAGCAATCTGCGTTCTAATTTCAATGTCGTTATGCAGCATGTGAAACATCACAGGAAGTTTTTTTCCGTCCTCAATTTCGTCATATGCATGTCTTTCGACAGATCGATTTTTTTTAAGCTTGATTGCTTTTTCGTTCAATAAAATGAACTGTTCTTTTGTTAAGTACGATATCATATTTAAGCCTTTCTTCGTAATAATTAATATCAATTCTAAATATATATGTTTAAATGTGATAATGCAAGCTAATTGACATCTTTTATAATCTTTTTTATACTTTAATTATGAAAGGAAGTGAAAATGGCAATAACGGAATTGTTACATGCTAAGATGTCTTTAGAATCTAAATGGAATGCCATGTATACTGAAAGTGGTGTTTATTCTATTGAGATGAAAGATATCGAAAAAAAAATTGATGCTATAAAGCAAGATTTGGTTCTAGCCGATATAAAAGAAGCAAAAGCGAAATACTAACTCGCTTCACCAAAATCTTTGCCTAAAGCAACGTCTACCACACTTGGAACCCTAAGTTTCACGCCATCCTCCATCACTGTCTTTATTTTCTGAGCATGCTCTTCAGAAGAAACATTAAAACATAACTCATCATGAATTTGTAAAAGAGCCAAATCACCTTGTTCATAACAATCAACGATAGCTTTTTTTGTTTGGTCAGCTCCTGATCCTTGAATCAATCTATTTAAAGCTTTATAAGTAAAAGCTCTTTTAATATTATTAGCACCATATTTTGCAGAAGCATTTTCAAATTTCTCAGGAGTATGAATACCAAAATCTTTTGTCTCCCACATATCAAAACGACATTTTCTTCCAAGTTTAGTTCGTATAACTCCCTCGCTGTTGGCTTTTTTCATACATCGATCAGATAATAATTTTACAAAAGGTGCTCTGCGATTAAACTTAGCTATGAGTGCACTAGCTTCATCAAAACCTAAACCCAACATGTTTGCTAATTTATTTTTGCCCATGCCGTACATCAAACCAAGACCAATTGTTTTTGCCTGCTTTCTATCTATACCAACTAAGTCAGCCACAGTCTGATGAAAATCAGCATTAGCTTTTGTGTAAGCTTCGACAAGTTCCTGTGAACCCTCGTAGCCTTCACCAATACTTGAAGCATAATGCACCACCAGACGAGGTTCTTGTTGAGAGTAATCAAAAGAACCCCATTGGTAGTTCTCTTCAGGAAGGAAAAGTCCTCTAATTATCGGTCCAAATTCTTTATTGCGTGCAGGTAATTGTTGTAGGTTGGGACTTGACATACTTAGTCTTCCACTGACAGTGCCTCCTGTATCAGAACGTAATTGATTTATTTCAGCATGGATTCTGCCTTTATATTCAAACTTCATTATCGAGTTTAAAAACGTGTTGTGAAATTTATTAATCTCTCTAGCCTGTACAATCAATTTAGAAATTTCATGATCAGAGTTTATTAACCAATTTTGCGTAAAGCTTGGTTCACCGCTTTTTTCAGTTTTAGGGTATGTGATACCTAATTTATCAAAACCAAAAGCAATTTGTCTTGCTGCCCAAATATCAATATCTTTTCCCACAAGTTTTTTTATTTTCAATAAAATATCTTTTTCTTTTTCAATAAACTTTTTTTGTAAAGAGGATGCTTTTTCAACATCAACTCGAATACCTTTTTTTCTCATCTTTATTAGTATTGGCAACAAACGTCTTTCAAGATCCCATACAGTCTCTAAACTTTGTGAATGTATTTCATGTTTGAATCTTTGCCATAAAAGAAACGTGAGCCGTGCATCTTGTTCAGCGTAATATCCAACATGTTCTGCGGGTAACATCCACATCTCTGCTTTAGGATCAACGCCATGAGCCTGAGCTGCTTCATTCAAATCTGTTTCCGCTTTTAACTCTCCTAAATAATCTTTAGCTAAAGCGTTTAATTTATAAGTGTATCTATTCTCATCGATTAAAGCTCCTGCAATCATGGTATCAACAATTTCTCCTTTAACTTCGATACCATAAGCGTTGAGCCATCCAACATCATATTGAGCATTATGAAAAATTTTTCGACAGGGCAATGAACAAATATCATTCATGTATCTTAATACTTGTTCTTTAATTAAATTACCACCGCCAAAATGACCAAATGGATAATAGCCTTGCCACCCTTCAGTAGCAACCGCAAAGCCAATTATCTCTCCTTGGTTTGTTGCCCAACCAGCTCCCAGTCCATTATTTATGCCCTCATCCTTAGTTTCTAAATCTATTGCAATTTCTTGTGCATCACCAAGATCTTTATATTCACTTGGAGCTGACCAAATGTGTTTTTTAAAATTAAATGTAAGTTGTAAACTAGTCATTTGCAGCCACTAGTTTTTCCTGCCAAGTTGGTTCAGGGTCATCCTTTGGTAAATATACTTCAACATAAGAACCACACTCTGGACATGATAAATTTGTAACCATACAAAATTCACCGCTCTCTTCTTCAATATCATGATCACCACCCCATATTAATTCTGTATTACAGTGCCAACATTTCATTTGTAATCTCTTTCTATTATCATGTCTATATAGTGCTTTGCTTTTAATAAATCCTCTTTACCACCTTTACCTTTGTGTCGGCATATATATTTTATAACATTACCCTCGGCAAAAAGTATTTTGTTTTCGTTAATAAATTGTGATGGTTGTATTTTAAATACTGTGTAATATTGACCACCTCTATCCCAAAGATCATTTTTCATTTAAAAAATCCTTTTTTATTTCATCTAATAAATCCATGTATCTCAGTTTGTTTTTGTCTTCTTCAAATTCTATTGTAAGCATCATCCTTGTGCCATTGTAATTTATGACCATGTGATCCTTTTGATTATTAAATATAAACCTGCTACCAGGATAATATTGTAATTCAATAATAGAATGGCTTACATCATTATATTCTCTAAAAAATGTATATGAAGTATTAGGTGTCATAATTAATGAGTTAATACACACACCTCTAGTGGAGTCTCTGTGCCAGTTATAAATTGTTTGATTTTCCATCTTTAAAACACCCGCTTTATATTTATGTTTGCCATACAACCATATGTAAAAATCATCCATAAAAAGTATTTTTAAAGGTATTGGTGTAGCTGTAAAATTAAAATATTTTACCCATTGTGTCTTAGGGTTAAAAATTATATTGTGAAGTTCAGGACTATAGAATTGTCCAACAGGTAATTCTTCAAAATAAGGACTGGTCATTTTCTCTCCTGTAAATAAATTAAATAATCTTTTCCGATTGGGTAGTGAAATCGAAAGTCAGTAGATAGAATATGTAAAGTATCTTTGGCTCTTGTAACGGCTGTGTAATAAACTCTTTTCTCATCTGACTTTTCTTCTTTACTTTTTTTATCATAAGTTGATGCGTAATTAGTTTTTGAATAAATTAAAACATTATTAGCTTCACCACCTTTGACTGAATGTATTGTATCAATAATTATATTAGGGTCATTTGATAATATTTTCTGACCATAATTTTTTAACAACTGAACAAAATAGGTCACTTGATTATCTTTAAAATTTCTTTTCAAAACTTCCCACCAATTTTTTTTTAAAAAAGAATCATCCATGTCTAAGCCACACCATTCTCTTAAATCTTTTAAATCAAACATCTGAGTCTCAGGTATATTTTGCCAAAACTTTGATGTTCTAAAATTAAAATCTTTTAGTTCTCTTAGGTATTTATACATGTTTTCTGCACTATTCCTACTGATTTTTTTATTATTGCTTATCTTTGTCCAAGATTTTATAGCCTCCCATTGCTTCACATCAAAACTTTTATTTCCCTTGTTATCAGAAAAATATAAGCCTACATCTTTTGCACACATTCTTAATTCATTAACAGTTGAATGAATTCTACCTAAAATATACCAGGTGCCCTCCAACGTGTGAAAAGGTATTTCACTAAAATTTAAATATCTTTTTACGCTGCCTTTTTTTGGTAAGCAGTCATAGTCTTTTTCAACACTGTCAAAAATTCCTCGTCTAATGATTTGAGAAAAACGATAAATCTCTTCACCAAATCTTCTTGTTTTTCTCAGGATAACTTTGCGACCAGGGAAATAAGTGGTGAAATATTTTGGATCTGCTCCGTTCCATTTATAAATACCTTGATCATCATCACCTGCTAAATAAATTTTTTTTACATTATCTGCCATTTTATAAATGACCGACCATTGTAAAGGTGTAAAGTCCTGAGCTTCGTCTAAAATTAAAATTTCAAGTGGAGGAAAGTCTACTTCATCAATTGACCTTGCAATCATATCTGTAAAATCAATAAACGAATCTTTTTTATAGTGCTCGTATGTGTCAATCTTTCTAAGAAAAATTTCAAGACTATCTTTTCTATAACTTTCTTTTTTATAAACTAGTTGAGGTTCTTGAAGCGTGTTTCGTGCTTTATCATACACGCCTAGTGACCAATCTTTATAATGAAAATTATCATCAGACAAACGATTATCAGATGTTTTAATTATCTTAGCTTGTAATGCATAATCAAGCATACAGTTTTTAGGATCGAAAACCTCTTCTTCAAAATAACGCCTGCAATATTTATGAAGCGTTTTAAATCTTTCAAAGTCATCCATTGTGTATTGTGTAAAAGTTGCCAAGGCTCTGTCTCTTGCTGTGTCGACAGCTTTGTTGGTAAATGAAATAAAGGCAATGTCTTTTGGGTGTATGCCTCTAGCTAAATGTTTTTTTAAAACTCTTTCGATCAAGGTGTGTGTTTTACCAGTGCCTGGAGGACCAAAAATCTTAACTGTTTTTCTATACAGGTTTTTGTGCTTTTGTATTCCTGAACTTGTCATGATGTTCTTCATCCATTTCTGTAGAATTTTTATCTTTAGGTTTAATACTCTGATGACTTACAAAATCTGGCATATCAACAAACCATACATTTTTTTCACCCTCTTTATAATCGGCTCTTTTACATCCTAACATTCGTAAAGCGTCAGCCGTGGTGTTGAATGTTCGAGCTGCATTCTTTTTTAGAAATCTATCAAGAGTTAGTTTTTTAAAATAACAAGTGTTTGTTTTTGAGTCTAAGACCACATAGCCATCTTTTAATTTTTCAAACTTATCTTGTTCAATATGTGACTCAAAAAAATCTTTCAGGACGGAATAGCGTTCCTCTTCTACAGTGTCAGTATATTGATGGTCTGTAGATTCTTCTGATTTATCAACAATAGTTTTCATAAGTAATTCAAAAGGACTAGGACCTTTTCTTGGTTTCGGTAGAGTCAACCAATACACTCTGTGTCGAAGTAGCTTTACTCTAAATGCTTTTTCATCTTTCATATCTTCAGGAGTAACACTAATTCTCTGACCTTTGTAATCAAACTCATACCAAATATTTTTTGTATCTTGTATGTAATTAATATTTTCAAAAAATTCTATGATCTCAGGAACAGCCTCACCAATTCCTAAGCGTCTTGTTTTACATAATTCTTTATTACAAATTGGATTATACTCTGGATGTTTTGGTGGGCACTGAAATTCATAACCACCTTTGTGCACTGACTTTGTAAGTTGAGATACTTCGTTTTTGCTCAAAGGTTTTGTAAAAATATTTGTGTTTCTGTGTTGTGCAATTTCTTCAAGTTGCTGTAATGTTAAAGTAGAATTCTTTTTCATTTCAAGCACAAGCACATTAAATAAAAAATTGTTTCTGTTATTACCGCTCCATCCCTCTTGAATTAATTTTTGTACACAGGGAGGATAATGTTTCCATTCACTTTCAGCTTCGTACTCTTCAACTTTTAATTCAAAAAATTTTTTAGGTTCTATCATTTGTTTTTTAGCAAGTTGAATAAATCTGCCAATCATTACAGGAGTATTGTTTTCATCAAAAGCAAATTCCATAGAAGCATTCATATTATGATAAGGCATATTTACTGCTTTATTGCATGGGAAAATTTCTTGAGCTAAAAAATATTGTTCGTTTATTTCAGATAATTTATCAGTGACTTTTTTTACATCAGCCATTTCTGTAAAAAAAATAAAAATGTGCAAGCCTCCTGATTTTGATTTTACTGGCACAAAAGGTAATTTATATTTTTTAATTATTTGTACATATTTTTTTTCTGAATAGTCTTTGTAATTGTTAGGATCTACATCAATGCAACCCCATTTACACTGACCATCAATTTCAGGTTTAAGACCTAATCTTATTTTGCCATTTAGATGTTGACCCCAAACGTCAGCCGTGACTGATTCGTGGATCGTAGAGTAGTGAGCTTGCTTCTTACCTCTCTCATCGTCCTCCCCAGTAAGGGAGGACTTGAGGTAGCGAGAATTGTCACTAGTAAACAATTCAAGAATTTGTTCCTTCATTAGAAAGGAACATCTGAATTGGCATCAGCTTGTTGAGCTGGTTGCTGAACAGATTCTGTGCTTGTTTTTTTATTTTCTTCATCAAATGCAACAGTTCCAAAAATATCAGAAGTCTTTGCACTTTCATAAAAACCTTTTACGACTTCTAAAGTAGCAAGGTTGCTTTCAGGACTTAAAATTTTATCAAACTCAATAACCCATCCATACCATGAGTTTTGTGAATTTGATTCTTTTGTTGTCGTTAATTTATACACTTGACTCCAATGAGGTGGACAAAAAAATCCTTTTGATCCTTTAGCTCTTCTCGACTGCAGCATTGAAGTCCAAAGTTTGGATTTCTTTTTTTGTGTAGACTTCATAGTAATTAACGCTGTTTCAACAGGTGCATAATTTTTATCAAGTATATAAACAAAATGATTTCCTGTATCTTCAACATAGTTTCCATTTTCTAGTCTATCTTTTCCGTCATCAGAACGTGTTGTTAATTTGTTGATATCAAAGTCTCTGTTATGTATAGCAATTGGTCTACCAGGTGAGTCACCTCTATCTTTCCATTCATTAAAAGTATTTATAAATAAACAAGGTGCAACTAACACACCTTCTTTACCTTTATATAAACTACCAGTAATTTCATTATAGATATCACCTTGTCTTGCTTTCTCATTAAATTTACCATCACTCTCATCGAGAACTGGTGAATTAGAATAAAGTATTTTTAGAATCGGTAACTTGGTGTCACGAGCTGTAATAAACTCTCCACCCTCATTGGCATGTTCTTCAAGATTAAACTTTTGAGGAACGTTATTTTTTTTTTCTGTAACTTGGTTCATGATTACTCCTTCGTTTTAATTGATGTTTGGTTTGTTACAAATACTGAAAACAAATCAGTTGGAACCTTTTGACCATTTTGTAATTTTTCTCTTACAAAAGCTTTCAACGTGTTTGGTTCAACTTTTTCATTTTGACTGACATTGTATCCTTGTTCTTGTAAATTTTCAAAAAGTTTTTTAGCATCGCTATCTTCTGCTCTACCAAAATTCAAAGACACAATATTTTTAATCAGGTCACCTGCACCATTTTCTCGAAGCCATTCAAACGCTTCTTGCTTTCGAGAATCACTTGGCATGCGAGCTGAATAAATTGGTTTTACTTCAACAGTTGAACCATCGTATAATTTTAACATGGTCACACCTGCCTCTGCCATAGCCTTCGGAATTTCATTTGTTGCTAAGATTTTCTCGTCCTTTTTTAGATTAGCAAGATTCGCTTCGCATTTTTCAATTTGTTTCCGAGTGGCTAATAACTCATTGCACTTATCAGCTATGTCAACTGTAAGGCTTGTATCTACATTTACTGCAGCTTCTTTTTCTAAGTCCATAAGCACTCCTTGTTTTTAAAAGTTATACCTACACTTACATCAGATAATTATTTCCGTCAAGAAAAAATGTGATAAGCAATTAATTAAAAAAATATGTTAAGGAATAAAACAATAAAATCAATGACTTATAAAAAAAATAAAAAAAGACTTGTATCACATCTTTAAGCTGTTAAGATATTAATGTGGGATAATGAAATTTCACACTTACACGGAGAAAAAAATGAAACTTACTTATACACAAAAAGAACTTAATTCAGTGCTTGATGAAATTCTTAATCTAATGAAAACTGAAGGCACTAATTGGGTTAAAGGTTGGTCATCAAAAATTGCAAGTGGCTTTCCTGTAAATGCAAAAACTAAAAAAACTTATCAAGGTATAAATTTACTTAGTTTGTCTTTGACTGCTTACAAAGAAGGTTACACTTCTAACGAGTGGGCAACTTACAATCAATGGAAATCTATCAATGAAGATTTTAAAATTAAAAAGGGTGCTGTCACTATTTTCTTTTGGGGTCAGAAAGATGTCGAGTCAGAAATTCTTGATGACAATGGTAAGCCAAAAAGAAAAACA
>CETU01010079.1_pt1 | contig 11367 bp, 12 predicted proteins | sample 356531 | NCBI WGS metagenome assembly CETU01 (sample SAMEA2623488, study PRJEB7988) | marine metagenome | isolation source: saline water (ENVO:00002010), including
ATATCTTAATCTTAACAATGTCAATCAACCTTCTCTAACTCTCTTAGTGAAGTTATCATTGCAGACTTCATAACATATTCTTTATGTTTTTTTCTGTCAGAAACAATTTCCCGCAATTCCGAATGGTAAGCTAATCTTTGGGTTGCATCTTTTGCGTTTAGTATAGCTCTGTTTTTTAGAGCTTGTGTTTGTACTGTTTCTATAGCTACCTTTCTTCTTTGACGCTCATACCTTCCCATTGTTTCTAGAGGGGCGCCATGCCATACTTTAGTCAATTTCTCAACTAGGTTTACAGCGTCATGAATACCTCCATTCATTCCCATACCACCTAATGGATTATTTATATGAGCTGCATCTCCAGCTAGGAAAATTCGTCCTTCTACATATTTACTGGCAACCCTTTCATGTACTTTATATGCAGTTTTATGAACTACTTCATAAGGTGTTGAAGAAGGAATAACCGCTTGTAACCTTTTTTCTACGTTTTCAGGTGCCATTATAAAATCCTCAGTATGATCTGGATTTGTTGGCAAAAGAACTCTCCATAAACTTAGAGTTCTCAATAAAACCAGCCACTCATTAGGATCTGAGATATAAGCAATATTTGCTAGATCAGAAATAGCTTTTTCGTAGTGAAAGTTTGTAGAAAGAACTAGAAAAATTTCTGGTATAGTCATACCATCAAATTTTGCACCTATGGACTTTCTTACTATAGAGCGTGCACCATCGGTACCAATTAAAAACCTTCCTTTAAATTTTTTAACACTTCCATCCACCTTTTTAGCAGAAACCCAAACAGAGTTATCATTCTGACCTACCATTTCAGCTTTTGTGTTGGTTATTAATTCTCCATCGGGGTGTTTTTCAATATAGTCTCTTAGTGCGGCTGTAAGCTTCCATTGCTCACATTGAAGTCTAAATGGAAAATCTGTTTCACCTTCCAAAAGGCTGACATCAAAAGTGGCAATTGTGCCTTTTTTCCTATCTCTGAATTGCCAAGTTCTACAAATCAAGCCTTGTTCAACTAGTTTTTTGGCTATTCCTAATTTATTAAGGAAATCAAGTGTCGGAGGGTGAAATGTCGATGCTCTCAAATCTTGAGCTAAGTCTTCAGTTGCTTCAATTAGTTTTGCAGGGATACCATGTGAGATAAGTGATGCAGTTGCAACTAGACCTACCGGTCCAGCTCCAATTACAAGTACTACATCTCTTTCATCAGGCATAAATTTTTCCTCTTTAAAATAATATAATCAAAATATTTCTTGTACAATTTGATAAAATTTTGTCAACTTAACATATGTTTTTTGAACAAGTACTTCAACAGATTATCAACGGCTTGATGCTAGGTAGCATTTATATCAGTGTAGCAGTAGCATTTACTTTAGCTATTGGAATTTTAAATTTTTTAAACTTCACAATTCCAGCTTTATACATGTTCGCGGGTATGGTTGGATGGTCATTATCTCATTACGGTCTTCCATTTGGTCTTTCGGGCCCCATAAAGTGGTGGTTTGCTTTATTCATAGGAATAAATTGTGCAATTTTGGCATCTTTATTAGTTGAGAGGTTTACTTATAGGTATTTCAAAATGAAACATGGGGATGCCACAGAACATGCAATACCTTTAGTATCATCTCTTGGTTTTTTATTGATTTTTGAATATTTAATATTAATTGCACACGGTTCTGACACACGAGGATTTTCGACTCCTTTTACAAATTTAGATTGGAGGGTAGCTGGTTTCATCATTTCAATCCCCCAGTTAATTAGTTTAATTTTGTCGATTCTTATTGTTGCAGCTCTCTCATATTTATTGATTCGGACAAAAGTTGGTAGAGCTTTAAGAGCAATTGCTGAAAACCCCGATGCTGCAACCTTAATGGGAATTGATGTAGACAGAATTGTACCTGTTGTTTTCATATTAATAGGATTTTTATGTGGAGTTTCAGCATCCATATTTGCAATTAACTATCATGAGGTAAGCCCTTACATGGGTGATCATGTAGGAACTAAAGCAATAGCAGCTATGGTTATAGGTGGATTGGGTTCTGTTTGGGGAGCAATTGCAGGAGGTTTAATTGTTGGTTTAAGTGAAACTTTATCCATTTATTTTTTTGGTGCTTCATCTGCTCAAATTACAGTTTGGAGTTTGCTTCTAGTGCTTGTGGTTTTTAAACCAACTGGGCTTTTTGGACATAATGCGATTGGCAAAGGTAAGTTCTAATGAGTGGTTATCTCTCAGGAGTGTTAGCAATTCTAGGTATTAATGTAATTTTTGCTTACTCCATTTACATTACAGCTGCAACTGGTCAGCTTAATCTAGGTGGAGCGGGGTTTCAGGCAATAGGTGCATATGCATGCGCAATACTATCAAATGAACTAGGCTTACCAATTTATCTTACATTAATTTTTTCCGCTATTCTGGGCGGGGCGATAAGTTTTTTGATAGCTTTTCCAGTGTTGAGAACAAAAGGTGTTTACATGGTTTTGGCCACATTTGCAATTGCTGAAATTGTCGCTGGCATAATTCTAAACAGTGATTTTCTGGGTGGTCCAACAGGTATGATAGTAAATAATTATATCGAAACTGAAGTAGTTCTTGTGGTAGCAATAATTGTAGTTTTTCTCGGATTTTATATTATGTCAACTCGGATAGGTCTGGCTATGAGAGCCGTTCATGATGACGAAGCTGTTGCTGACTTAATGGGAGTAAATAAACGGGCTATACAGGTAAGTGCTTTTACTATTGGGGGGTCAATAGCGGGACTTTCAGGTGGGCTTTATGCTCTTTACTTTGGATTTATTGAAGCTCAATATTTCAATGCTAACATATCAATTTTTGTTCTTTTATACGTCCTAATTGGAGGGACTCAAACAGCTTGGGGACCACTCTTAGGAGCCTCTTTTTTTACATTAATCCCTGAGGCGCTTAGAATAGGTGACGATTGGAGGTTTTTTATTTTTGGGGTTATAATTGTGGCAATGATGATCCTTCGCCCAGAAGGAATTGTTACAAGAGATGCGCTTGATCGAGTTTGGTCTAAACTTTTATCAAGGAAAAGTAATGTCTGAATTTATCTTGAAGCTATCTAATATATCAAAAAGCTTTGGTGGGGTTAAAGTATTGGAGAACGTTTCATTTGATGTGGAAAAGGGTAGTCGACATGCATTAATAGGACCTAATGGTGCTGGTAAAACAACACTGTTTAATGTTATTTCTGGTATTCACGATCCAGAAAAAGGAACTGTTTACTTTAAAGGAAAAGATCTAAGGGGAGTTCCATCACGAAAAAGAATACACAGAGGATTATCTAGAAGCTTTCAAAACATACGCTTAATGCCCCATCTTTCTGTGTTGGAAAACGTAATGCTTGGTCAACATAGTCGGATTAATTTTGTGGATATGTTTAAGCCTTTAGATTTTCTGTCGAAATCTTCTGGAAAAGGTGAAGCAATTGAAACTTTAAAAAGTTTTGGAATAGATCTTCACAAGGGTCAAACGGTTTCAAGCCTTCCTTATGGAATAAGAAAGAAAATAGAGGTAGTTAGAGCCTTAATGGCAAAGCCAAGTCTTTTATTGCTTGATGAACCTGCTGCAGGTTTGAATACAGCAGAAACAAAAACACTAAGGGATTTTTTAAAAGAAGTAAGTAGACGTGGAATAACTTTATTACTCGTTGACCACGATATGCCTTTTGTTAACAGTTTGTGTAACCAAGTTTCAGTTATGAATTTTGGACAGTTAATATATGATGGGCCTATTTCTGAATTAAAAAATGATAGAAAAGTCCTTGAAGCTTATCTTGGATCTGAAAACAATCTTGAGGGATCGAATGCTTGAAATTAAAAATATTAATGTAAGGTATGGACCTATTCATGCTTTAAAGAATATTTCTATATCTGTAGGAGAATCTGAAATTGTTACAGTAGTTGGTTCTAATGGTGCAGGAAAATCTTCTTTATTAAGAGCAATAGCAGGAACTGTTAAACCATCAAAAGGCAATATTTTTTTTATGGAAAAAAAAATAAATAGTTTATCTGCACCTTCTAGAGTTAAATCAGGACTAACTTTAGTACCTGAGGGCAGGCAAATTTTTGTAAGTATGACAGTAGAAGAAAATCTTTTACTAGGGGCGCATAGTCAAAATAGATCTCAAGTAAAAAATTTAGTGGAATCAATTTTTGACCGATTTAGTAATTTAGCTAGCAGAAGATATCAATTAGCTTCAGTTTTATCTGGAGGAGAGCAGCAGATGCTTGCAATTGGAAGAGCAATGGTTGCGAAACCTAAACTCATGATGCTTGATGAACCATCTTTAGGATTATCACCAATTTTAGTAGGACAATTATTTGAATTAATAAAAGAGTTGCATAGCGAAGGAATTTCAATTCTTATTGTAGAGCAAAATACAAAACTTGCATTAAAAACTGCTCATAGAGGATATGTACTTGAGTTGGGATCTGTAAGGTTGGAGGGAACTGTATCTCAGTTAGAGGCTGATAAGATTTTAGCTGAAGCGTATCTTGGTGAAAGTGTATAGATATTAAATAGTAATATTAATTAATAACAAAAGGAGGAAAAAAATGAATAAATTTAAAGCCTTTGTTTGGAGTGCTTTAGCCCTGATTTTATTAGTTTCAGGAGGTATTGCAGATACTTTAAAAATTGGTCATATTGCTGGTAGAACAGGCTGGCTAAAAGGACCTGCATTATCTGCTACTGTAGCAGTTGATATGGCAGTTAAAGAAATAAATGCTGCTGGCGGGATTAATGGCAAAATGATTGAAATTATTGAGTTTGATAGTGGATCTGATCCAAAACAAGCTGCACTAGCTGCTAGAACACTAGCCCAAGATCATGATGTGCTCGCTATTCTTGGCCCTTTTTCATCAGGAGAAGCTAAAGTTGCATTTAATGTTGCAGAAAGAGAAAAAATAGTAATGATGTCAAATGCTTCATCTGCACCAGGCTTAACAAAGGATAAGGAATGGGCTTGGAGAATTACTGAAGATGAGGGCAAGCAATTTGCGAGATTATTGAAAACATTTCAAGAAATGGATGTTCCTAGAAAATCAGTTGATATAGTATATGTTTCAGATGAAGCAATATCAGCAGTTGTAGGAGAAAAACTTTATCCATTTTTACTTAAGAAATTTGGAATAGAACACGGAAAGCCTGTTGCCATAACCTACAAGAGTTTTGATTTGGCTCCACAAATTGCTCCAATTGTTGCAAATAATCCTGACATGGTAGCAGTCGCAGGGCTTCCAGAGAATGCATCGAAAACAATTCGTGAACTAAAGCGGCAAGGCTACAAAGGAAGAATGATTGGAAGTCAGATTTTTGCAGACCCAAATATACTGGAGCTATTTGGAGATTTAGCTGAAGGAACAACATTCATGGCTGGATTTCATGCGGATTCTTCTCCAGAAGCTAGGGTTTTTAATGATAGATTTGTTTCAGAAACAAATGCTGTAGGTATAAAAAAACTTGGGGCTCATCACACTGATGCTCAATCCTACGATGCCATTCATCTATTTGCCAAAGTAATGAAGGAGCAAAACATTACCGGATCTAAAAGCAACCTTGAGAGTGAGCGGTTGGCTATAAAGGAGGGTCTAAAAACGGTAAATTTCTCTGGAATTCTTGGCAAAAATTTATGCTTTGCAGGAAATGATGCAGAGTTGCCTGGATATGTAATCCAAATAAAAGATCAAAAGTGGACATTAATGGCTAGCCATTCCCCTGATCCTTGCTAAAGTTTATAAAAATTTCTTATAAATAATAAATGCGCCTTTAATGGCGCATTTATTTTGTTGTATGATATTAGCAGATTAAATTAAAATTGATAAATGCTAAATTTTAAAAAAGAAAAAATTTAAGGTTTTGAGAAATGAAAGATTTAGTTCTGGTAGGCGGTGCTGGCGGTATTGGTCGATCATTGGCGAAAAGAGCTCTTCAGGATGGTTGGAATGTTACCGTAATGGATCTAAGTCAATCTTTACAAAGACATCCTCCAGAGCAAGGTATTAAATCTATTGAGATCGATCTAACCAATCCCACCAGTATCTCAAATGCTTTTTCCAATTTAGATAAGTTATCAGGTTTTGTGAATCTTGCTGGCTATTTACAAGGTTTAAGTTCAATAGAAAAAACAACCAGCAAAGAATTTGACGATGTCATAAACTTGAATTTAAAAGGTGCCTTTCTAGTGGCTAAGCAAGCTTTAAAGTTACTTAGAGTTAATGGGGGTTCTATGGTAAATGTAGTATCAGGATTGGCTTCTAATGTTAGACCTCATTATGGAGCCTATGGAGCATCGAAAGCTGGATTGATAAATCTTACAAAAACTTTAGCACTGGAAGAAGCACCAAAGGTAAGGGTAAATGCAGTTGGTCCATCTGCCGTTGATACTGCATTTCTCCGAGGAGGGACAGGACGTTCAGATGAAAATGAACCAATATCCCTCAATATAGAAAATTATGTAAAAATTACACCATTAGCAAGAATGGCTCTTCCAGAAGATATTGTTGGACCAATTATGTTTCTTCTGGGCTCGGATAGTAGTTTCATGACGGGACAAACTCTCTGGGTCAATGGTGGGGGATATATGCCATGAAGTCAGATAAGTCATTAAAGGGTCGATCCGTAATTATAACAGGTGGGAATAGAGGTTTGGGTAGAGAAATGGCTATATGCTTAGCTAAAGCTGGTGCTAAATTATGTATTACTGCATCAAAAGAGGGAAAAGTTTACCAGCAAACATCAAAAGAGCTTATCGGAATATTAGGAAAAGACAACTTTTTCTCTAGAGTTGTAGATGTTTCTGACACCGAAGGCATGGCAAGACTTACTGAGGACTGTATAAAAAAATTTTCTAAAATCGATGTACTTATAAATAATGCTGGAAGAGGTATGAGACTTATATCTGAAACCTTTAATACAGTCCCTACAAAATTCTGGGAAGGAGACAGAAGAACTTGGTCAACTATAATTGATACCAACATAATAGGTCCTTTTGTTGCTGCAAAAAGTGTAGTCCCTCATATGATAAATAATAAATTTGGTAAAATTATTAATATTTCTACTTCTTCACAAACAATGATTAGAAAAGGATATTCTCCTTATGGACCCTCAAAGGCATTTATTGAAGCTACATCAAGAACTTGGGCATATGATCTAGAAGGTACAGGAGTTGATGTGAATGTTTTATTGCCGGGTGGGGCAGCCGATACAGATCTACTTCCACCTTCAAAAAATAAAAAAGGTGCGGATGGTAATTTGTTACCACCAACAATAATGAATGAAGCAATCTTATGGCTTGTTTCTGATAAGTCTAATGGTGTGACAGGTGGAAGATTTATTGGTAGATATTGGAATGATTTAAAAAATCGAGTTGATAATAAAGGACTAAATCCACAAATAATGTGAAATAGGTATGAGAAATTTAGTTTTAGGTAGTTTATCGGTTACTGGTTTAACAGACATTAATTCATTTAGCTTACCAGTTAAGACTTTATTTCCAAGTTTTGATGACAAGATTTTAAATGAAAAAGAAGCTTTGGATCCGAAGGTGATATCAAACGGATTGATACACCTTACGATAAGATCTTGGTTATTACGTCAGTTTGGGCAAAACATTTTAATTGATTGTTGCGTTGGAGCACACAAAAACAGACCGAACCACCCAAATTGGCATAAACGAGATGGAAAAGATTGGCTTAAAGCGCTTATTAAAGAAGGATTAAGACCTGAGGATATAGATATAGTAATGTGTACTCATTTACATGCTGATCATGTTGGTTGGAACACTAAATTAGAGAATGGTAGATGGGTTCCAACTTTTCCTAATGCAAGATATATTTGTGGTACGCAAGAATATAAACATTGGTCAAATACATACAAAAAATCTGACAGACATGGATCTTTCCAAGATAGTGTTTTGCCAATTGTTGAAAAAGGGCAGATGGAATTTGTACAAGATGAATGGGAGTTAGCTAAAGGACTAATCACTCAACTTACGCCAGGTCATACGCCAGGTCATCTCTGTTTGAAAAGCACAGAAGGTGCTTTTTTTTGTGGAGATATAATTCATTCGCCACTTCAACTTCGATATCCAGAATTATCAACTGCATTTTGTTCAGATCCTATTTTAGCTAGAAGTAGTAGGGAGAAAGTTCTACTTGAGATTTCTGAAACAGGTAGTTATTTAATTCCAGCCCATTTTGCCGATCCTGGTTGGACAAAAATCAAAAAGTTAAGATTTGGTTATAAACAAATGATATAAATATTCCACAGTAAGGAGTATTAATAATATCATTTATCATGTATGATTATTTATTCTGCATCTTTATTTTTATCAGTTCTATTGCTTCATTAGTTGTAATTAAATCTGCGTATTTTGCACTCATATCGAACAAGTTTGCTTCGTGAGGTTCTTTGGCTCTGTCTCCTACAGCATCAGATACCACAAGAGTGACAAAATTACTTGAAATACTATCAATGCAGGTTGCTCTTACACATCCAGAAGTAGTAACACCAGTTAAAAGAAGTGTGTCTACATTTTCTCGTTTTAAAACATTCTCTAGATCTGTTTTAAAAAAAGCACTTGGGTATTGTTTGGTTATCAAAATATCACTTTTGATTAATTTAAAATCTGAATGTATTTCTTGTGATTTTTTTCCTTCATCAAAACAAGACAAGGCTGGAACCTTTTTATAAAAGGCACCCCCATCCTCACCTCCATTTTTGTATTTTACTTCAGTAAAAACTATAGGCAGGCTTTCATAATTACGGCATACTGACAGTAACTTTACTGAATTTTCTAGTGCTAACTGACAACCTTCAGCACCGAACAAAGGGCTATTTTTATCATAGTAAGCATTTGCAAAATCAATAAAAATAATTGCCAGTTTTTCTCCATATTTTTGTGGGCTATGATATTTTGCTTTTGAATAATTTGTTTTCAAATCTTCGGTCATTTTCTTTTCCCTTATTACTTTTATTTAATTTTTTAAATCACTCCAGATTCTTTTAAGTTTTTTATTTCATCTTCAGATTTTTGTAATATTTCTTTAAAAACATAATTATTATGTTCTCCTAAACTTGGACCTACTTTATAAACTTTTCCTGGATTATTGGATAATTTTGGAGCAACGTTTTGCATTTTTATTTTACCAAATTCGGGGTGTGTAATATCAATAATAGCTTGTCTTGCCTTAAAGTGAGGATCTTCAATCATATCCTTTGCTTTATAGATTAAACCAGCTGGAATACCATTATCATTACATAATAGTTCTATCTCTTTAAGATTTTTAGTTTTAGTCCAATCATTAATTAAATCATCTAATTCTTTCTGGTTTTTCCCTCTAGCGCTATGAGTACTATATTTTTCATTAGATGATAATTCTGGTTGATCCATAATTTTACAAAGCCGAGCGAAAACTCCATCTTGATTAGCACCAATTAGTATCATCTGATTATCTTTAGTTTCAAAAATATTAGATGGTGCTACATTTGGGATAATTGGTCCTGTCCGTTCTCTTGTGTATCCTGCAACATTATATTCTGTAACTAAACTTTCCATCATATTGAGTACAGACTCATATATTGCACTATCAACTACTTGTCCTTTACCAGTTCTTTCTCTAGCATGAATTGCCATTAGAGCTCCCATACAAGCATGCATTGCTGCAAGTTCATCTCCAATTGAAATACCAACTCTACTTGGTTGAGTGCTTGGATCTCCACTTACATATCTCAGACCTCCCATTGCTTCTCCAATAGCACCGAAACCTGCTCTCTTTGAATAGGGACCTGTTTGACCATAACCTGATACTCTAACCATGATCAATCGTGGATTTATTTCACTTAAAGTCTCATAACTCATATTCCAACGTTCTAAAGTTCCTGGTCTAAAATTTTCGATAAGTATATCTGTACTTTGCACCAGATCTTTTATAATCTGTTGACCTTTTTCAACTCTTAAATTTACTGTAATAGATTTTTTATTTCTAGCTATTACAGGCCACCATAGAGACTTTCCATGTGGTTTTTCTCTTCCCCATTGGCGCATGGGGTCCCCAATTTCGGGTGGTTCGACCTTAATTACCTCAGCACCAAAGTCTCCCAAAAGCTGACCGCAAAAAGGACCTGCAAGAAGTTGGCCCATTTCAATAACTCTTAAATCTGATAAAGCTCCCTCATTATATTTTTGCATAATATAAACTTTCTTTTGACTTTAATTTTTATTTCTTGTTCTAATTAACCACTTTTATTTTTTACAAGTCAATTACTTCTAATGGAATTTTTTTAGTGAGGTAACTAATAAAGATGCAAGAATTTATTCAAGTTGTAGAAGTTTCTCCACGAGACGGTATACAGAATGAAAAGAAAGTATTATCTACTTTAAAGAAAGAAGAACTCATTTCTCGCGCAATAGACTCTGGTTTCAAAAGAATCGAAGTAACTAGCTTTGTAAATCCAAAAAAAATACCTCAAATGTTCGATACCGACGAACTTATATCCAGTCTTTCAAAGTATAAGAAAAAGGATTTAAAATTTATTGGTCTAGTTCTTAATGAAATGGGATTTAACAGAGCTTTGGCTAGTTCTATAGATGTAATAAATTATGTTGTAGTAGCATCAGATACATTTAGCATAAGGAACCAAGGTGCATCTACTTTGGATAACCTAAAAGTTTTAGAAAAGATTTATGCCAAATCAAATAGTAAAATAGAAATAACTACCACCATAGGGGCAAGTTTTGGATGTCCTTTCGAAGGTGAAATTTCATCAAAGAAATTACTTCTAATTATTGAACAAATATCAAAAATAGGTTTAAATGAAATTTGTTTAGCAGACACGATAGGTGTAGCTACACCTAAGGACATAAAAGCCAAATTGAAGGCAATAAAATCTTCATTCCCCAATCTCAAGGTTAGACTTCACTTGCACAATACTCGCAATACTGGAATTGCAAATGCCTGGGCAGGAATAGAAGAAGGTGTTATGGGTTTAGAGTCTAGTTTTGGAGGCTCAGGGGGGTGTCCATTTGCCCCTAGAGCAACTGGAAATATACCCACTGAAGACTTAATATATATGTTAAATCGATCTGGTGTTAAAACTGGTATCTCTCTTTCAAAATCAATAGAAACAGCATTATGGCTGGAGAAGCAGTTGGAGAAGCCCCTTCCAGGGTATTTAAAAAATACGGATAGTTTTCCTCCATAATTTTTTTTCTGTAAATTAACTTACTGAACTAAGAAAAGTAAGAAATAGTTTGAGAGTTTCAATTTTTGATTTACTGAAACACTAAATATCATAAAATTTTCATTTGCTATGAATTACATCAAGACACATTTCTG
>CETU01170616.1_pt1 | contig 11288 bp, 12 predicted proteins | sample 356531 | NCBI WGS metagenome assembly CETU01 (sample SAMEA2623488, study PRJEB7988) | marine metagenome | isolation source: saline water (ENVO:00002010), including
AACAGTATATGCAATTTCAAAAAAAAACAAGATTTGGAAATTTAGGTGGGATTATAAAATTATTAATTAAAGTTTTTCTAATATTATTAGTACTATTTGTTGGGATTATTTTGCTTGATAGAATTGATTTTCCTTCGCCTATCAAAAAAATAGAAAAAGTAATTTCTAATGAAAACTTTAAGACTGTTAAGTAGAGATATTTTTTATAAATCTTTAATAATTTTAATTGTATTTTTATCAAGTGTTGTTGCTGAGGATGAACCAATTGATATTTGGAAAATTGAAAAAAAAGATAATACAATTGAAGCGAACAATGAAATTGAAGATGATACTAAAAATCAAACTTCTATAATAATTAATAATTCCTCAAACCAAGATACACAAATTATAAGCAATACATCCTTAGATGAAAAAGATTTAATAGTTGGTTTATACGATCCTTCTGATAATGGCCTAAAATTGGAAATGTGGACTAAATCTGATGGAAATGAAATTAAAAATATTATAAATAAAATAAATTTACTTGAATTATCTGAGGATGCCCAAAAAATATTAGAAATTACACTTTTAACTAATTCCCAAATTCCAAATAAAAATATAACTGAAGATGAATTTGTAAATTTTAAAATTGACTATTTAATAAAAAAAAATAACAAAAAATTAATTAAGGATTATTTGGAAAAAAATAAGAGTAATATTTATAATTTGAAACTCATAAAACATTATGTTGATGATTACTTAATTGGTAATGAAATTAAAAAATCTTGTGAATTACTAAATAATATTGATATTCTTAATGATGATTATCTGAGTAAGTTTAAAATTTATTGTCTTTTAATTGATAATGAGAGAGAGCAGGCCCAACTAATTTATGACTTATTAATCGAAAGAGGATTTAATGATAAAATTTTTGAAGATAAGTTTTTTTTTCTTATGAATTATAAGTCGGACGTTAAAAAGGAAATCTCTGAAAATACTATTCTAGACTTTCATTTATCATATAAAGTAGACACAGATTTTAATTTTCAACCTCAAAAAGAAACACCCCAGTTTATATGGAAATATTTATCTAATGCAAATTTATTGCAAAACACCGAGCTAATTAACATTGAAGATTACGAACAAATTTCTTTAATTGAACAAGCAACTCATGAAGGTATTTACAACGAGGATGAATTATTTAAATTATATAAAAGATTTCAATTCAATATTAACCAACTTTTAAATGCAAAAGATTTTTATAAAGATTTACCCTTATCTGAAGGAAGAGCTTTAATATACCAAAAATTACTTTTATCAAACGACCCTGAAAAAATTTTAGAATATTCACAATTACTTAAAAATTCGTTCAATAATGATAATTTAGAAAATGCATTTAATTTAGAATTAAAGAAATTCTTAGAAAAAATAGATATTTTAGATGTTCCTTCAGACTATTCTACTTTTTACTCAAAAAATATGCAGAAAGAGGAATTAATTAAAAAAAATATTAAAATTAATAATAAAATTATACATCAGTCAAAATTATTAAATTACTTGAATGGAAAAAAATCTATTAAAGATATTGATAAAGATTTAATTAACATATTGAAATCTGTAAGAAAAAATAAAAAATATATTGTTACAACTAAAGATTTAGTCTTAATGGAAGCCTTAATTTCTGATGGCCTTGAAATTCCAAAAAAATATCAAAATTTATTTGAATTTGGAAAATCCAATATTCCAACTGACATTCAGTTACTTATTAGTAATGATGAAATTGGACTAGTTTTATTAAGACTTGTTGAAATAATAGGGCAGGATAATATTGAACTTTTAGATCCAGACACTCTGTATTTTATAAGCACTATTTTAAATACCCTAGATATTGATCAAATAAGAAATGATATATTATTAAAAGTTCTTCCTTTAAAAGTTTAAAAATTATATTAAAATTAAATAATGTCTATTAAAACAATATTAACTGAGCCAAATAAAATCTTAAGACAAGTTTCTAAGTCTGTAGAAAAAGTTGGACAAGCCGAAAGACAACTCATGGATGACATGCTCGATACAATGTATCATGCTAATGGAATAGGTTTAGCTGCAATTCAAATTGGTGTACCAAAAAGAATTATTGTCATGGATTTGTCAAAAAAAGAAGAAGAAAAAAAACCTATGTATTTTGTAAATCCTGTAATCAAAAATAAAAATCAAAATTTTTCTAAATATGAAGAAGGATGTCTTTCTGTGCCTAATCAATTTGCTGAAATTGAAAGGCCAAAAACCTGTGAGGTTGAATACCTGGACTACGACGGTGAAAAAAAAATAATAAAAGCTGAGGGCTTGCTAGCAACCTGTATACAACATGAAATGGATCATTTACAAGGCATATTATTTATTGATTATCTTTCAAAACTTAAAAAATCAATGATTATAAAAAAGCTTTCTAAAGATAAAAATAAATCTGATAGAATTACTTTTTAAATCATGAAAAAAAAAATTATTTTTATGGGTACACCATTATTTGCAGTGCCTATATTAAAATCTTTATATCAAAATGGATATCCAGTTTCAGTTGTTTATACTCAACCACCAAATAGATCTCAAAGAGGTCAAAAATTAAAAAATTCACCAGTTCAAAATATGTCTGAAATTTTAAATCTAGAGGTTAGAACCCCTGAAAAATTAAAGAACAATAAAGAGGAATTTAATTATTTTCAAAGTTTAAATGCTGATTTAGCAATAGTAGTTGCATATGGCCAAATAATTCCTGAGGAATATCTAAATCTTACTAAATATGGATTTATAAATATACATGGATCCTTACTTCCAAAATGGAGAGGTGCTGCTCCAATTCAAAGATCAATAATAAATTTAGATGAAGAAACTGGTATAAGCTTTATGAAATTAGTTAAAAAATTAGATGAGGGCCCAGTATGCAAAAAATTTAAAATTAAAATTGATAAAAAAGATAACTATGAGACTTTATCTGATAAATTGTCTTCTTTAGCTTCAGAAAAAATACTAGATATTATAGATGATATTTTTGAAGAAAAAGTTTCATATGAAGAGCAAAAGCACAATGAGGCTTCCTACGCTAATAAGATAATTAAGTCTGAAGGTGAGATAAATTGGAGTGAAAATGCTGAAAATATTTTAGGCAAAATAAATGGCTTAAATCCCTTCCCAGGTGCATGGTTTATGTTTAATGGTGAACGATATAAGATTTTAGAAGCAGAATTAGGTTTTAAGTCTGATCAGGCTGGAAAAGTTCTTGATAATAATTTAGAAATCGCTTGTGGAAATAATAAATCTATAAAGGTAATTAAAATACAGAGGCAAGGTAAAAATATACAAAATATCCGAGAATTTATACTTGGATCATCTATTAAGAAAGATTGCAATCTTAATAATGCATAGATACCAGTTAAGGATAGAGTACGTAGGTACAAAGTATTTAGGTTGGCAAATTCAAAAAAAAGGTAAAACAGTTCAAAAAACCATACAAATAGTTTTAAAAAAAATTTTTAATAAGAAAATTCAATTATTTGGATCTGGAAGAACAGATACAGGAGTTCATGCAATTGAACAATCTGCTCATTTTGATTTAGACAAAAAAATCTCCGATTTGAACAAATTTTTAGAAACAATTAATTTTTTTTTAAAAAATAAAGACATATCTATATTAAAAATAAATAAAAAAAATAATAAATTTCATGCAAGATTTTCCGCAAAAGAGAGAATTTATAGGTATGTTATTTTTAATAGGTCAAGTGGGTTATCTTTAAACAATTTGAGAGGATGGCACATAAAAAAAAAATTAGATATTAAATTAATGAGGATTGGTGGCAAAATGCTTTTAGGCACTAAAGATTTTGCAACTTTTAGAGCTTCTAATTGTGGAGCTAAAAGTTCGATAAAAACTCTTAAATCTGTTAAAATACAAGTCAAAGGAGAAAAAATTGAAATTCAATTCAAATCCAAATCCTTTTTGAAACAACAGGTTAGATCAATGGTTGGTTGTTTAAAGTATTTAGGTGAAAAAAAATGGAGTTTGGAAAAATTTAAGATAGTTATGAATTCAAGAAAAAGATCTTTTTGTGCACCACCTGCACCTCCTCATGGGTTATATTTAGAAAAAGTTATTTATTGATCCGAATATTCTTTTGATATCCCAAACTAAATTTTTTATTTATTCTCCATCTTGACTCTGCTCTTACAATATATCCACAGCAATTTTTTGATCCACAATTACATGGAAATTGCTTATAGTCTTCATCATAACTAAAACCATAATCACAAGTCAATTCTTCACCTTTTTTAATATCTCTAATTGCAGTTACCCACAATTTTAGACCTTTACCATCATATTCACAATTATTTGAACAAGAATGATTTATTAACCTCGCTGTATTAAAAGAATAATCTCCATCTAAATCATATCTATTATTTAAATTAAATAGATATATGGGTTTTGCATTATCATACTTCTGTGATTGCTCAGTTTGTTTTTTAGTAATAATTTTTCCAATATAATTTATGATTTTTGTTCCTTTTTTAATATTCTGTGCAGCATAAAGTCCGAGCCCTTTTTTATCAATATTTGTTTTTTTGATTTTATATAAAGGCATATTAACTACTTATAAAAAAATTTTTTTTAATCAACCAAATTCTATAAGTGCGTTAACATGTTCGTTAGCACTATCTGCTAAAGCATTAAGATCATATCCACCCTCCAGGATTGAAACAACTTTTCCATTACAAAACTGCTTTGTAATTTCCAACACTCTTCTAGTTATTTCATAATAGTCCCTGGATTTTAAATTTAATTGGCATAAAGGATCATCTTCATGTGCATCAAAACCTGCTGACATCAATATAAACTCAGGTCTAAATTCTTTTAATCTTTTTAGCATATGTTCATATGCATCAAAATATTCTTTGGAATTTGTTCCTGCAGGCAATGGTATATTTAAAGCATTATTATGATCACCTTTTTCATGTTCTGTTCCTCCACCTGGATAATAAGGGTATTGATGTAAGCTTGAGAAGAAAACTTTTTCATTTGACCTGAGAATATCATAAGTTCCATTTCCAAAATGACAATCCCAATCTAATACTGCAACTCTTTTATATTTATATTTTGAAATTAAATAGTTTGCAGCAACACCTATATTATTTATCACACAGAAACCCATAGCTTTGCTTTTTTCTGCATGATGTCCAGGTGGTCTAGTCACACAGTGTGCAGCATTAAATTCATTATTTTCAACTCCATCAATTGCAGTTATTATTGACCCAACTGCATCAAATGTTGCATCTTTACTGCCTGGTGAAACAACTGTATCACCATCTAAAAATACTAGGCCTTTTTGTGGAAAAGCATTTTCAATATTATCTATGTAACTTGAGGAATGCGCTTTTTTAATTATATCTTTTTCAAAACTAGTTGGACTTTTCCATATTAATTTCTTATTTTTTTTTAATTTATTAATAATTGAAGTGACTCTAGAAATACTTTCAGGATGTCCACTTCCAGTATTATGATTTAGTGATGATTTTGCAGTAATTATTGCAGTTTTCATTTAAAAATAATTTTCTAAAATATTATAATATATTTTAGTCAATTTTTTCATATCTGAAATTGATGACCTCTCATTTACCATGTGAATAGTACTATTTCTTAATCCTAACTCTAGTCTTGGAATTGAACCTAAAAATCTACTATCACTTGTTCCTCCCCTACAATTTAGTTTTGCATTTTTGCCTGTTACTTTTTTGACAATTTTTTTAACCATATAGATTTCCTTATTTGGCTTAGTATAAAAAGCTTCACCACTTACTCTATAATCGATTTTAGCTCTACATTTTCCTTTTTTTGCAACAGCATGAATCATTTTATTTAATTTTTTTTTCAAAGAAGATGAATTATGTTTTGAGTTGAATCTAACATTAAATTTTGCACTAGCTGTATGAGGAACTACATTTTCAGATAAATTATCAACATTTATTTTTGTAAATTCTAAATTAGATTTTGGCATGAATTTTGTACCATTATCTAAAGATGAACTCTTCAATTTTGATATAATTTTAGCCAAAACTGTACATGGATTTATGTAAGAACCATAAAATGCAGAGTGACCACTTTTTCCATATACATTTATAATTCCATTCATAGATCCTCTCCTTCCAATTCTTATTTCATCCCCAATGGAATTATTTGATGATGGCTCTCCCACAACAGTAAAATCTATTTTTTCACCTTTTTTTTTTAGATATTTCATAACTGCTGGACAACCATAGCCAGTCGTTTCTTCGTCAGCAGTAATAATAATCGAGATAGAACCTTTAAATCTATTATTTTTTATAAAATCACTCATTGCACTTATCCAACAAGCAATACCACCTTTCATATCTTGAGAACCCCTACCATTTAAATATCCCTTTTTAATAATCGCTTTAAATGGTGGAATTTTCCAATTATTAAGATTTGCTACTACATCAGTATGTCCTAAAAAATTTATGTGTGGTTTTGTTCTACCAAATCTTGCATATAAATTTAACGCGGGTTTTGGTCCAGTTCCTTTAGATTTTATTATTTTACATTTAAAGCCAATATCACCAAGTTTTTTAGATAAAAATCTCATAATACCCCTATCTTCAGTTTTTACTGTTGGGAACCTGATTAGCTCTTGAGCTAATTTTATATCATTATATATTTTCATTAATCTATTCTCTTAAAAGATCATTAATAGATGTTTTTGATCTAGTTTTTTCATCTACTTGTTTAATTATTACCGCGCAACTTAATGATGGAGCAGCTGAATTTTTTTTATCAGGGAGTGTACCTGGCACAACTACAGAATAGGGTGGAATTTTTCCATATATAATTTCCCCTGTAGATCTATTTACTATTTTAGTAGATTGTCCTATATACATTCCCATACTTAAAACTGAACCTTCACCAACTATTACACCTTCTACAACTTCTGACATGGCACCTAAAAATACATTATCTTCTATAATTGTGGGTAATGCTTGAGCAGGTTCAAGAACGCCACCAATACCACTACCTGCAGAGATATGACAATTTTTTCCAATTTGACAACAACTTCCTGCCCTAGCAAAAGTATCAATCATAGTTCCAGAGTCAATGTATGCACCAATATTAACGTAGCATGGCATCAAAACTGCATTCTTACCAACAAAAGAACCTTTTCTCACAGGACTATTTGGCACCATTCTAAAACCTGCAGCCTCATGTTGTTCTTTAGTCCACCCAGCTGTTTTCCCTTTAAGTAAATGTGCTTTATCAAACCAACTAGAGTAAGGTCCATTTAAATTTTCCATAGGATAAATTCTGAAACTTAACATAATAGCTTTTTTTAGATATTGATGAGTAACCCACTCACCTTTAATTTTTTCTGCTACTCTAGATTTACCACTGTCTAAGTCTTCAATTACTTGATTAATTGCATCTTTTATAGTTTTACTAGAATGCTGGTTTATCTCATCTTTGTTTTCCCAAGCTTCATTTATAATTTTTTCAATAGACATAATTAATTACTTTTTAATAACCTTATTTCTTTTAAAAATAAAGATAGATTTTCAATTTTATAGTCAATGTAGTCCTTATCAGAATCAATTTTACCCCATTGCTCATTATTTTTTAACCAAACAGTTGAGCATCCTCTTTCTTTTCCAATAGATAAATTTTTTGCAATATCCTCAACATAAATTGTATCTTTTGGGTTTATTCCAAATTTTTTAACCATTAAGTCAAATGCTTTTGGTTCAGGTTTAGGCTGGTATTTTGCATCAGTAATATCAAATATTCCTTCAAATAAGTCTTCAATGCCTAAGTGACTTAATACATTTTTAGCATGATCAGCACTACCATTTGTAAAAATTAACTTTCTCATATCTAGGTTTTTAAGTTGTTCTCTTAAGACTGAATCTTTTTTCATAAAAGATAGATCAATATTATGAACATAATTTAAAAATTCTAATGGAGGAATATCATGATGTATCATTAAACCATTCAAACTCGTATTATATTTATAAAAATAATTTGTTTGTAATTCTTTAGCCTTTACTAAATTAACTTTTAACTTTTCTGAAATATATTTAGTCATAAGTTTAGAAACCTGTCCAAAAACTGACTCTAAATCTTGATACACTGTTCCATCAAGATCTAACAAAAGATTTTTTTTATATTTTAATTCTATCATTTTCTAATTAAAGTTCCTGCACCTTTATCTGAAAATATCTCGAATAAAATTGAATGTTGCTTTCGACCATCAACTATAACTACTCCAGTCACCCCATTATTAACAGCATCAAGGCATGTATTGATTTTAGGTATCATGCCTTCAGTAATAGTCTCATCTTTGATCATTTTAATTATCTCTGAGGATGTTATTTCTTCAATTAATTTTTTTTCTTTATCTAAAACACCCTCTATATTTGTCATTAAAATTAGTCTTCTTGATTTTAAAGATTTTGCTATAGCACCTGCTGCAGTATCTCCATTAATATTATACGCTTGATTATTTTCTCCTAAACCAAGTGGTGAGATTATTGGAATCATATTTTTTTCAAGTATTTCTTTAATAACATTGATTTTAATTTTATTTGGTTTGCCCACAAAGCCAAGTTCTTTAGATTCGGGTATCACGTTAATAACATTATTTTTTTTGGTATGAATTGAAATGCCTTCTGTGTATGTTTTTTTTAGAGAATCAACAATATCAATATTGAAATCAATTAAAACACTTTCAACTATATTTATAATTTTTTCATCTGTCACTCTCAATCCTCTTATAAATTTAGATTGAATATTTGATTTATCCAACTCTCTTTTAATTCTTGGACCTCCTCCATGCACTACTATAATTGATAGGCCTAATTTTTTTAATATACTTAAATCAGATATAAAATTATTGAATATATTTCTATCTATAAATACATTTCCCCCATATTTAATAACTATTAAATCGTTTTTATATTTTTCAATATATTTTTGGACTTCGTCTAATGTTGGTCCATTTTCTGGAAGAATTTTTTTTAATTCTTCTTCAGCAAGTTTCATTTATTTAGTCTTGACTGTTGTTTTTCTAAGAATAATCCATTGTTGGATTATTGTTAAAATATTTGTCATAGTCCAATAGAGTATTAAACCAGCAGCAAATGGAGCTAATATTATAGTGATAAAAAAAGGAAAAAAAGTAAATATTTTTTTTTGTATAGGGTCTGTCATTGGGGAAGGATTTAACCTTTGTTGTAAAAACATAGTGATACCCATTAAAAGTGGTAGCAAACCAATTTCTAGAAAGGATGGAACATCATAAGGCAATAAGCCGAATAAATTAAATATTGTTACTGGATCTTTGGCAGATAGATCTTCCCATATCCATACAAATGGTGCGTGACGCATAGAAATATCTAACAATAAAAGTTTATATAAGCTAAAGAAAATTGGAATTTGGACCAGAATAGGTAAACATCCTGATGCAGGATTTATTCCCTCTGATTTGTAAAGTTTCATTAAAGATTTCTGGAGTTCTTGTTTGTCATTTTTGTGAAGTTCTTTCAAACGCGTCATCTCTGGTTGTAAAACTTTCATTTTACCCATACTTTTAAATGCATATTGATTTAATGGAAAAAAGACTATTCTAACTAAAATAGTCAGTAATATTATTGCGTAACCATAATTACCTGAAAAAATAAAAAAGTATTCAAGTATAAAAAACATTGGTTTTACTAGCCAGTAAAGTATTCCCCAATTTATTACCAGATCAAACTTTTCAATGTTTTCACTTTCTGCATATCCATCAATATCTCTCACAGATTTAGCGCCAATAATTGATTTTACATTATTTTCAATTGAACTATTCGGCTCCAACATTATACCTTCGGAGTCTATATAGCTTGCTCTATATTTATTTTTATAATCGATATCTATTCTAAAAGCTCTATCCTGTGGTGGAACAATTGATGTAACCCAATACTTATCACCTATTGCAATAAAGCCCTTATTTGATTTTTTTGAGTAACTTTTTTCATCAATTTCATCATAATCAATTTCTTTTAACTCATCATTAGAAACTGTTACAAAACCTTCATGTAAAATATAAAAATCTGTTAAATCCTCTGGAACATTATTTCTATGCAAATAAGCATAAGGGTAAAATTTATATTTTTTATCTGATTTATTTATAATTTTTTGCTTTATTTTGAATAAATATTTTTCGTCAAGACTTATGACTCTTTCAAATCTTAAGCCTTGATTATTTTCATAATAAATCGATACAGGATTGTTGGGTGAAAGTTTGGAATTACCAGAAACGATCCATCTAGTTTCTAAATTTGGGGTATCAATGTTTTCATCGGATGAAACCCATCCTGTATTAAATATATATCCATCTTTTATATTGATAGGATTTAATAATATTATTTTATCTTTTCCATTTAAAACTTTGTTATAATTTTTAAATGTAAAGTCATCTATTGCCCCTCCATTAGACAAAGATATCGATCCAAAAATATTTTCATTTTCAAATAAAATTCTATTAGAGCTATTTATTGCATCATCTCTAGAAATTATGTCAATTTCTTCTGTATCCATTAATTTTGGGGCTTCAGAACTTTCTACAATTTTATTTTTTTCTTGTTGAGTCTGACTTATTTGTTGAGGTTCAGGAGCAAAAAAAAGTCCATATAATATAATTACAGCAGCACTCAATGAAATAGCTGCAATAACATTTTTAGAATCCATAACTATTTAACTTTCTTTTTTGCAGGATCAAAACCCTCACCTCCACCTAAAAACTTTATAGGATGGCAGGAAAAAATTCTTTTTGTTCCTTTCAAAATACCTTTTATTAATCCATATTCATTTAAGCAATCAATAAAATAATCAGAGCATGTTGGTAAATATCTACAGTTATTTCCAAGAAAAGGAGAAATAATTATTTTATATATTTTTACCAAACCAATTAAAACAACTTTTAAAATATTCATTATTTTATTTTTACAAAATCTTTAAATAGTGTCGACTTTATATCGTTATAATTTTCATCCAATACATTCTTCTTGGCTAAAATTAAATAACTATACTCGAAATTAATTTTTATTTTTTTAGTAGCTTCATTTACTATATTTCTCAGTCTTCTTTTAATTTTATTTCTTTTTACAGCGTTACCAATTTTTTTCTGAGCCACAAAACTTATATTTAAAAACTTATTACTTTTACCGGATAGTTTTTTAAAAAAAATTGTTAAATATTTATTATTTATTTTTTTTCC
>CETU01044763.1_pt1 | contig 11280 bp, 8 predicted proteins | sample 356531 | NCBI WGS metagenome assembly CETU01 (sample SAMEA2623488, study PRJEB7988) | marine metagenome | isolation source: saline water (ENVO:00002010), including
GCCCATCAATATACATATTATATATATTAATGCAAAATATATTTATTATTTTTTTTATTTTACAAATTTTAAGCTTCTAATTTTCTTTAAAAGCTAAATCACTCTCCAATTGCTCCTCCGCTGATTCCTCTCCTTCTTTCGAAACAGCTATAGATCTATTTTTAATTGCCCCTGTACCAGCAGGAATCAATCGTCCAATTATAACATTCTCCTTCAAGCCTCTTAGTGGATCAGTTTTAGCAGATACAGCTGCATCCGTCAAGACTCTTGTAGTCTCCTGGAATGAGGCCGCTGATATAAAGCTTTCAGTATTTAGTGAAGCCCTTGTGATTCCAAGCAGCAAAGGAGACGATGTTGCGGGCTTTGTTTTTGACGTCTTTATTTGCGCTTTTCCATTTTCTTTTAATTCAAGATTATATTCTTTTATATTATCTTTTGTAACGATATCACCCACAGAATAATCTGAATCTCCAGGATCTCTAATTATTGCTTTATTTAATATTTCACTATTTTTGAGCCTTAATTCATTTTTACTGACTCGATCACCAGTTAAATAATCAGTATCCCCAGAATCTTCAATAACGACTTTCTGCATCATTTGCTTAACAATAACCTCTATATGCTTATCATTAATGGCAACACCTTGAACCTGATAAACCTCTTGAATTGCTTCAACCAGATACTCTTGAACCTTAGATGCACCTCTAATTCTTAAGATATCTTTTGGAGATATAGAACCTTCGCATATTTTTTCGCCAGCAAAAATTTGGTCTCCATCATGTACTAAGATATGCTTTCCATATGGTATCTTATAAGTTCTTTCTTGGTCAGGGCCTGCAACACTAATTTCACGTATTCCCCTCTTAATTTTACCAAAAGTTATTTTTCCATCAATATCAGATACGACAGCAGGATTAGATGGATTTCGAGCCTCAAATAATTCTGCAATTCTAGGCAATCCTCCCGTAATATCTTTAGTCTTACCTACATCTTTAGGAATTTTAACAATTATTTGTCCAGATTGCACTTTATCGCCATCATTAACTATAATTGTAGATTTGAATGGTAAAATACTTGAAACCTTATCGTCACTGGATTTGCCCGCATCGATTGCAATGCTTGGGCTTAAATTTCGATTTCTAGACTCTGTAACTACAGCCATTTTTTTACCACCTTCAACAGCTTCTTTTACAAAGGTTTCTCCTTCAATTAAATCAATATACTGAACTTTACCAGAATGTCTAGCCAAAATAACATCTGTATACGGGTCCCATGAGAACAGAATAGTATTAGGTTTAACTTTTGCACCATCCTTCACTTCTACAGTAGCTCCATAGGGAACTCTCCATGAATTGATTTCAGAACCCTTGCTATCAACAAGAGTAATTTCTCCACTTCTATTAGTAGAAACTATAGAATATATCCCATCAGAACCTTTTACTTTTTCTAATTTTAGATTCTTTGAAAACTTGATAAGACCTTCTTTCTTTGTGGCAATATTAGACTGTTCTGCAATCCTAGTTGCAGTTCCACCTATATGGAATGTCCTAAGCGTCAGCTGGGTTCCAGGCTCACCTATAGATTGAGCGGCCATTATTCCTACGGCATCACCATTTTGCGCCAATCTATTGGTAGCAAGATTTAATCCATAACACTTTTGGCAAACTCCAACTAAAGATTCGCAAGTAAGAGATGAACGAACTTTAACTCTAAATGTATTGCTTTCATTAATTTTTTGAATAGCCTTAAAATCAATTAGCGAACCCTTTTTTAGTATTGTTTTATTATTTATTGGATCTACTATATCTTCAAGTAAAAACCTGCCCCAGATTCTATCTGCAAGAGGCTCTATTACTTCTTCACCTTCTTTCAAATCTTCTAGCCAAAGACCTTGAATTGTTCCGCAATCGTCTTCAGATATAGTTATGTCTTGAGCAACATCAACTAGTCTTCTCGTCAAATATCCCGCATCAGCTGTTTTAAGAGCTGTATCAGCCAACCCTTTTCTTGCGCCATGCGTTGAAATAAAGTATTCAAAAACAGATAACCCTTCTTTAAAGTTAGATTTTATAGGATTCTCTATAATTTCTCCAGAAGACGCCGAAGAAGTACTTTTCCTCGGTTTTGCCATCAAACCTCTCATTCCAGCAAGCTGCTTAATCTGATCCCTACTTCCTCTCGCACCAGAATCTGCCATCATATATAAAGGGTTAAATCCCTCATTGTCATTTTTGAGTTCATTGAACATTTCATTAGCGACATTTGCTGTAGCGTGAGTCCAAATATCTATAGTCTTATTATATCTCTCGCCCTCAGTTAAAATATGCTTTTTAAATTTCTCATTAATTTGCGATACATTGATATCTGCCTTGCCAATAATATCATCTTTTGAGTCGGGGATATGAATATCATCAATTGCAATTGATAGTCCACCTTTGAAGGCCGACTCAAACCCCAAATCTTTTAATTTATCTAAAAATTGTATTGTTTTATAATTACCCATTTCATGGTAAGATTTACTTATTATCTCTACAATTTCTTTTTTACCAACAATTCTATTTTGAAATTCAAAGTTTTTTGGAAGAACACTATTAAAAATAATTCTTCCTATTGTAGTTTCAATAATCTCCCCTAAACGTTTAAACTTAACTTTTGCATGTAATTCAACTTCTGAATTATCATAGGCTAGCAATACCTCTTTATAAGATCCAAAAACTGAACCTTCTCCTTTTTGTTTATCCTTCGGTCTTGTCAAATAATAACAGCCCAAAATCATCTCTTGAGATGGGATTGCAATTGGACGACCATGCGCTGGATGTAATATATTATGGCTTGACAACATCAACATCCATGCTTCTGCTTGCGCTTCTGCAGAAAGCGGAACATGGACAGCCATTTGATCGCCATCAAAGTCAGCATTAAATGCAGAACACACTAAAGGATGAAGCCTTATAGCCCTACCTTCAACTAACTTCGGCTGAAATCCTTGAATTCCAAGCCTATGCAATGTTGGTGCTCGATTTAATAATATTGGATGATTGCTAACTACGTATTCTAAAACAGAGAATACTTCTTCTTCTTTCTTTTCAATCATCGTTTTTGCACTTTTTGCAGTCCTAGTTAGCCCTCTCTTTATTAATTCATGAATTATCATTGGCTTAAATAATTCAATAGCCATTTCTTTTGGAATTCCACATTCATGCAAACTTAATTCTGGACCAACTACAATCACCGAACGACCTGAATAGTCAACTCTTTTACCTAACAGATTCTGCCTAAACCTACCGGTTTTACCTTTCAGCGAGTCACTTAAAGATTTTAATGGTCTCCTCGTACCACTTCTAACAGCGGATTGAACCCTGCTATTATCTAATAATGCATCAACAGACTCCTGCAGCATTCTTTTTTCATTTCTTAAAATAACATCTGGAGCTTTAATATCCATAAGTTGCTTTAATCTATTATTTCTTATCACTACCCTTCTGTATAAATCATTCAAATCAGATGCTGCAAAACGTCCACCGTCTAATGGGACCAATGGCCTTAATTCTGGTGGTATTACTGGTAAAATATTTATTATCATCCATTCAGGTTTATTAATTAATTCTTTTTCTATTTTATTATCAAAATTCTTCAATACCCTTAATCTTTTCAATGCATCTTCTTTTTTATTAATTGATGATTTAGGGTCTTTAACTACCGCAGATAACTCATTAATTAAATTTTCAATATCTAATTTCTTTAATAATTCAAGTATACCTCTTCCACCCATATAAGCCAGAAAATACTCATCATTATCTTTTTTTTCTTCTGAAACTGTATCAATTCCAAATTCATCATCTGCATCTAAAAAATCATCCTCTTCTAATAAGTCTCCCTTTTTATAGCCACTATCACCAGGGTTAATAACAACATACTTCTCATAATATGTAATCGATTCTAATTGCTTGGTAGTATAGCCCAGCAAATAGCTTAGCTTACTAGGAATTGATTTAAGAAACCAAATATGCACAACAGGGACAGCTAGTGTGATATGACCAAGTCTTTCCCTACGAACATTTTTGCGAGTAACTTCTACACCACATCGATCGCAAACAATTCCTCTATATCTTATACCCTTATATTTACCGCAATGACATTCCCAGTCTTTTATAGGGCCAAAAATCTTTTCGCAAAACAACCCTTCTTTTTCAGGCTTATAAGATCGATAGTTGATTGTTTCAGGCTTTAAAACTTCCCCAAACGATCTCTCTAAAATTTCTTCTGGAGATAAGAGTCCAAGGGTTATTGCTGTACAATCATTAGATTTTTTTGCTTTTGCTATATATGATTTATTCAAAGTAACTCCTATTAATAGTATATATAATTAATTATGCAATTTAACTTTCAGTCCTAATCCTTCAAGCTCTTTAACTAAAACATTGAAAGATTCTGGGATATTGGGTTCGGGAGTATTTCCGCCCCTAACTAACGAGTTATATAGTTGCGTTCTACCAATAATATCATCAGATTTAGTGGTTAAAATTTCCTGCAAAGTATAAGCTGCACCATAAGCCTCTAAAGCCCAAACCTCCATCTCCCCAAATCGCTGTCCACCTAATTGCGCTTTACCACCTAATGGCTGCTGAGTAATTAATGAATATGGCCCAGTTGACCTTGCATGCATTTTATCGTCGACAAGATGAGATAATTTCATCATATAGGTTGTACCTACGGCAACTGGAGAAGTGATTTTTTCACCAGTTCTACCATCCCATAAAAATACTTTTCCAGTTTCTGGAATTTTAGCTTCTTTCATTTTATTAATAACATCCTTAGAACTAGCACCATCAAAAACAGGAGTAGCATACCTCTCTCCTAGCTCTTGTCCAGCCCAACCTAACATTGCTTCATATAATTGGCCTAAATTCATCCTAGATGGAACTCCTAAAGGATTAAGGATAATATCAACTGGAGTACCATCTTCCATAAATGGCATATCTTCCTCTGGGACTAGAATTGAAACAATACCCTTATTCCCATGTCTTCCAGCCATTTTATCACCAACTGAAACTTTCCTTTTTTGAGCAATATAAACTTTAGCAAGCTTCATAACTCCTTGCTGAAGCTCATCGCCAACTCTTAGCTTAAAGACTTCCTTTTCAAGTGTCTCTTCCAATATTTTCAAGCTTTTTCTGTAATTTTTCCATATTTTTAATATTTTAGTCCAAGTTACAGGAGCTTCAACCCAAGGAGACTTAAGAGAAAGATTCTCAAAATTTAATTTTGAAATTCTATTTTTAGATAACAATGTTTTTGCTTTTAATATTGTTTTATTAGTAACAAAATCACGAATACCTCCAGATAGCTGATCTAAAAGCATTTCTTTTAATTTATCATCACGAACCTGCATTAATTCTACCCTTTTAATTCTAGCCTCTTTCTGCAGTTCTCTTATCTGTCTTTTTTCATCCAATCTTAAAGATGTACTTTTTCTTTCAAAAAGTTGAGTTTCTACAACAACTCCATGAACTCCAGAATCGCATCTCTTCGAAGCATCTTTAACGTCTCCAGCTTTTTCTCCAAAAATTGCTCTAAGAAGCTTTTCTTCAGGACTAGGTTCAGTCTCTCCTTTAGGGGTAACCTTCCCTACCAAAATATCACCGGGATGCACTTCTGCTCCAACACGAACTATGCCAACTTCATCTAAATTTCTAGTTGCCTCTTCGCTAACATTTGGAATTTCATTTGTAAGCTCTTCCTCGCCTCTTTTAGTATCTCTAATTTCTACTTCAAACTCTTTTATATGAACTGAAGTTAAGATATCATTTTTCATTAGATTTTCATTAATTATAATAGCATCTTCAAAATTATACCCCCTCCAAGGCATGTAGGCAACCTTTAAATTACGTCCCAAAGATAATTCTCCATGCTTCGTAGAGTGCCCATCGGCTAATAAATCACCTTTAGCTATTTTTTGACCTATTTTAACTCTAGGAATCTGATTGACACATGTATTTTGATTTGTTCTTAAATACTTTTTTAATTTATAATGAACAATATTATGAGTATCGCTAATTTCAAGCTCTTTATTTTTTGAATCAGCCTCTAATACAATTATTTTCGAATCAACGTACTTAACTTTCCCTGAATGCTTAGAATATAGAGCTGACCTTGAATCTCTAGCCAAAGCTCCCTCCATCCCTGTTCCGACTATCGGTATATCTGGCCTTAAAAGAGGAACTGACTGCCTCATCATATTTGAACCCATCAAAGCCCTATTAGCATCATCATTTTCTAAAAATGGAATCAATGAAGCTGAAATACTAACAATTTGATTAGAAGAAACATCCATATAGCTAATATCATTAGCGTCAACTATAGGAAAGTCTTCCCCATGCCTTGCCCTAACCCTAGCATCTACAAATTTATTGTTTTTAACTTTTTCCGTAGCCTCAGATATGAATGCTCTATCTTCTTCATCGGGCGACAAATAAACAACGTCATCAGATATTGTTTTATTTTCAACTTTTCTATATGGAGATTCTATAAATCCTAAGCTATTAACTTTTGCATAAGTTGCCAAAGAATTAATTAGACCAATATTAGGACCCTCTGGAGTTTCAATAGGGCATAACCTCCCATAATGAGTATGATGAACATCCCTAACTTCAAATCCAGCCCTTTCCCTAGACAAGCCTCCTGGTCCTAGAGAAGAAATCCTTCGTTTATGAGTTACTTCAGCAAGAGGGTTTGTTTGATCCATAAATTGCGATAACTGACTAGTTCCAAAAAAAGTATTTAGAACAGTAGTAATAATTCTAGAACTAACTAAATCTTGAGGCGTTAAACTTTCAGCCTCCCTTTGATTCATTCTATCTCTGATATTCCTTTGCATTCTACTTAATGCAATATTGAATTGATTAGCTAATTGTTCACCTACAGTTCTAACTCTTCTATTACCCAAATGATCTATGTCATCAGTCCCTTTTTCACCATTTCTCATATCAATCAAATATTTAAAGACCTCAATAAAATCATCTTTTGTTAGAACAGAATCTTCAATTGAAGCTTTTAAGTCAAACTTCTTATTTATTCTATAGCGCCCAACTGCTCCTAAATCATATTTTTTATTTGAAAAGAACATTTTTTCAATAAATTTTGATGCAACATCTAGATTAGGAGCCTCCCCTGTTCGTAGATGTGAATATAATAAATATAATGCTTCCTCTCTTGACTTAGTAGGATCTTTATCGAAAGTATTTTTCATTATCTGAGTTTTAAGAGATTCCTCATCTGTAAGTAACTCTAAAGATTTAATACCATTCTTTAAACAAATATCAATTTTTGAATCAGTTAATTTCACATCTTCTTCAATCAAAACTTCACCCGTATTCGGATCAACTATTTCTCCAACTGTCCTCTTTCCAATAATTTCTTTTTTATCACTTTTAAGATTATATTCACTTAGCAATCCAAAAGAAGAGTAGATATCCAAATTAGTAGAAAATCCAATAGCCCTCAATAGAAGACTTGCCGGAAACTTTCTTCTCCTATCAATAATAGCATATATACAATCATATATATCAGTAGTAAAATCAACCCAAGAACCTCTAAAAGGTATAATTCTAGCTTGATAAATTTTAGTTCCATTTGGGTGCGTGCTTTGATCAAAAAATACTCCAGGAGATCTCTGAAGCTGACTCACAATAACTCTTTCTGCTCCGTTTATAATAAAGGTGCCACTTTCAGTCATATAGGGAATATTACCAAAAAATACATCCTGCTCTATACTTTGCACATATTTAGACTTATCATTTTCATCTGTTATATGCAATACAAATTTAATCTTCAATGGAAGCGAGTAAGTTATTCTTCTCTCTAAACATTCCTTAACATCGTACTTAGGTAAACCTAAATAATAATATTTATATTCAAGTATATAGTTTTTATGATTATCTTCTATAGGGAACATATTATTAAAAACTTGTTCCAAACCTTGATTTTTTCTTTTTTCAGGTAGGGTATCTTCCTGTAAAAACTCAGTCATAGAACTAACTTGAATGTCTAATAAATCAGGAAAATTGATGCTTGGATCAATACTACCAAAAGAAAATCTACCATTCGACGAACTAGATGTCTTAGCCAATAGAGCTACCTCCTAATATTGGAAATGTTATAAAAATTAAATAAATATAGTAATACTACTTAAGAGCAACTGTTGCGCCAGCTTCTTCAAGTTTAGCCTTTGCTTCATTAGCCTCATCTGCTGGAACAGACTCTTTAATTATAGATGGCGCACCATCTGCAAGATCTTTTGCTTCTTTAAGTCCTAAAGCAGTAATCTCTCTTATTACTTTAATAACATTTATTTTTTTATCTCCAACACTAGAAAGTTCTATATTAAAATCAGACTTTTCCTCAGCACCGCCAGCATCACCACCAGCAGCTGGTCCAGCCGCTACTGCTACTGGAGCTGCTGCTGAAACTCCAAATTTTTCTTCAATATCAGAAATCAACTCTGAAACTTCTAACATACTCGCAGATTCTAAATAATCTAAAACATCTTCTTTTTTTACTTTTGCCATTTTATTATACTCCCTATAATTTCAAATTAGTTTTTTTGTTCTTTTAAGCTACCAAGGACCCCAGCCAGCTTTGTCATTGTTGCATTAAGCACACCTGCAAATTGGGTCATTGGTTGATTTAACATTGATGCAAATTTACCTATCAACTCATCTCTTGTAGGTAGGCTTGCTAATTCTTTATACTTTTCTGGTCCATATAAACTACCATCTGCAAACAGCCCTACCACTTCCATTATATCTTCATTGTTTTTATTGAAATTCTTAATCACCCTAGCAGGAGCAATAGAATCATCTACAGTCGTAATTGTTCCTATTTGACCCTCTAGCATTTTATCAAAGATATCTTCATATCCAGCATTTTTTACAGCAATTTTAGTTAAAGTGTTTTTAGTAATTGTGTATTGAATATTATTTTCTCTACAAAGTTTCCTAAACTCAGTTGCTTGCTCAACATTCATTCCGGTATATCTCGTAAAATATATACCAGACGCTTCTTTAAATTTCTGAGTTGATTCTTCCACTATATTAATTTTTTCTTGATTTGGCATAATTACCTATTTCCTAAATTTATGATATTTTATCATGATTTATTCTTATACCAGGACCCATAGTAGAAGATAAAGTAACTTTCTTCATATAAATCCCTTTTACAGCTGCTGGCTTAGCTTTTTTAATAGCATTAATAAAAACAGAAACATTTTCAACTATCTGCTGATTATCAAACGACATCTTTGCAACTCCAACATGAACAATTCCATTTTTTTCAACCTTATACTCTATCTTTCCAGCCTTAATTTCTTTTACAGCTTTTACAACATCAGTTGTAACCGTTCCAGTTTTTGGGTTTGGCATAAGACCCCTAGGACCTAACACCCTACCAAGCTTTCCTAACTCAGGCATCATTTCTGGTGTTGCAATAATTGAATCTACATCAGTCCATCCAGACTTTATCTTTTCTAAATATTCATCAGATCCTGCGAAATCTGCCCCTGCGCTTAATGCAGAATCCACTAAATCTCCTTTTGCAAGAACCAATATAGAAACTTCTTTACCTGTTCCATTTGGCATTGAAATTGTTCCTCTTACAAGTTGATCAGCATGCCTAGGATCCACCCCTAAATTTACACTAATATCAATCGTTTCATCAAATTTCGGCGCAGCAGACTCCTTAAGAATAGCAACTGCATCATCTAAGCTATAATCTAAATCTTTATTGACTTTATTTAAATTCCCACTATGTCTTTTACCGCTTGCCATAACTTCCTTTATCCTTTTATGGTTAAACCCATACTTTTAGCCGTTCCTTCTATCATACTAATAGCAGAATCTATATCTGCAGCATTCAAGTCTTCCCATTTAGTCTCTGCAATTTTTTTCATCTGATCTCTGCTTACCTCACCAACTTTCTCCCTATTAGGTTCACCAGAGCCTTTTTTAAGACCCGCTGCTTCTAATAACAATGATGAAGCAGGAGGTGTTTTGGTGATAAATGTAAACGACCTATCTGCATACACAGTTATCACTACGGGAATAATTTTTCCTTGCATCTCTTGAGTTTTAGCATTGAATGCTTTACAAAATTCCATAATATTTACACCATGCTGCCCAAGAGCTGGACCTACAGGAGGAGCAGGGTTTGCTGACCCTCCAGGTATTTGCATCTTTATAAACCCTTCAATTTTTTTTGCCATAATTACTTATACATCTCCACTTGAAAAAAGTCAAGTTCTACAGGAGTCGGCCTCCCAAATATCGAAACAATAACTTTCACTTTTTGCTTATCCTCATTAATCTCTTCGACTACACCATTAAAATCAACGAATGGACCCGATATTATTTTTACAGAATCACCTTTCAAGAAAGAAACTTCAACTATTTCTCTACCATCTTTTCTTTCAATCTCTCCAAATATCCTCTTAATTTCATCATCCCTTAGCGGAATTGGTGGCTCGCCTTTTGGCCCAACAAAGCTAAGTACGCCTTGAGTGTTCTCAATCAAATATTGAGTCTGTTTATTTAAGTCCATATTGATAAGTATATATCCAGGAAAAAATAATTTTTCCTTAATTTTTTTCTTATTATTTTTTAATTCGATAACTTTTTCATAAGGAACAAATATCTCATCAATCATACTTTCCATACTATTTTCTTCAGCTTCGAATAATATATTTTCTTTGGTAGCCTTTTCCTTTCCAGAGATCACTCTTAATGAATACCACTTCACGTTTTAACCCCTACCTAGCAATCTAGAAATAAACTCTGCTATACCAAAATCAACTACGAACAAAAATAAGGCTACAATAATAGCAAAAACCCATACCACCATTGTTGATCCTAACATTTCATTCTTAGAAAGCCATGTTACCTTTCTAAGCTCAATTTTAACATCATTAAAATATGTCTTTAAAAATTTCATAATATTACCTGCAGGTGAGGAAGGACTCGAACCCTCAACTTCCGGCTTTGGAGGCCGGCGCTCTACCAGTTGAACTACTCACCTCTATTTTGATTCCTTGAAAATAACATGCTTCCTAATTATTGGATCATATTTTTTATATTCCAACTTATCTGGATGCAATCTCTTATTTTTAGTTACAGAATATCTATACCCTGTCCCTGCCGTACTTTCAAGTATAACAATATCTCTTTTACTATTACCTGCCATAATTACTCTACAATCTCCGTAACAACACCTGCACCAACTGTATGACCA
>CETU01059662.1_pt1 | contig 11280 bp, 13 predicted proteins | sample 356531 | NCBI WGS metagenome assembly CETU01 (sample SAMEA2623488, study PRJEB7988) | marine metagenome | isolation source: saline water (ENVO:00002010), including
TTGAGCTACCGACCCTGTCTTTCGTCTAATAAATAATACACTAGATTCTAAATAATATTTTATAAAGCTACTCTTCTTCAGTTATTTGGTTGTTAATGATGTTGGAGATTTTAGATTTAGTATTATCAATAACTTCATTTAATTCATTTGTTATTTTGCTCACAACCTCTTTTGATTCTGACTTTATTTCGTCATCTTTAACTGTTTCATCAATTGCTTTTATGAGGTTTTTTAAAATTTCGGCACTTGTATCTATTGTTGATTTAAATGAATCTTTTAAATCATCAACTAAATTCTCCTGTGATACTTTATCCTTAATTTTTTTTGTTACGTCAGATATATCATCAGATATGTCATCCCAAGAGTTTTTTGAGTTTTCCACAAGTTAATAATATATTAGGCTTAAAACTTTGTTTTATCTTTAAATAATAAATCAGGGTTTGATTTAATACGTTGACGAGCCCATCGTGCTGGTGGGATTAATCTAAAAAAAGGTGGAAGAAAAGGTCTTGTATATTTCAAAAAATTAAGATTAAAGCTTAAAATTAAATCTTTGACTTTTGATTCACTCACTCCATAAAGTTCTTTAAATTCTTTTGGTAATGTATTGAATGCTGTAAAAGCAATAAATGGCCATATTGGTTTTATATGTGTTGGGACAGGTCCACCAGCAATGATATCTTGTACGTCTTTAGCAACATCTGTAACAATTAAATAATCTTTTGTTTGAGATTTTTTAATAACCCACTGTTTTAACTCTTCGTGTGTTTGAGGCATATCTTTTATGTTTATTAAAACCAAGTCTGCTGCGAGCATATTTTCTCTGTGATACTGATTTTTTTCTTCTTGTGTTAGTTTTTTTACAGTTTTTTCATAAAAGTAAATTGAAGAAATTTGTAAACAAGCGTGAACCCAAAGTAACTGTTCGTGGTCTAAGGCATCATATACATCACCGGTGATTTCATCAGTCCCCTTGATGACTTCATGTAATTTGTTGATTCTATGTGCGCTATCATCTGCTTCTTCTTTTGTTCCAAAAGTTACAGAGTTTTGTAATGACAATGTTCTTATTAACCTTTTCCATGGATCTCTTTGGTAGAACGAAGTTTGCCGAGCACCTGCTGCAATTAGCGGATGAGCAGCATGCATTAAAAGAGCTCGTGCGCCACCAAACAAAACAGTGATTTCTTTATTCACTTTCCACATCATGGAGTTTGGGCCAAAGTATCCTGGGTCTGCTTTCATCTTTTATAAATTTTAGGCTTATTTAAAGGTAATATTGAATTAGAAATAAATGAATATTACATATATAACATATCAGGGAATACCTAGCTACAATACCTTTGCCTTTGGTATATGCACTTTTTCAACTATTAAGCAATTCGTAAAAAATAATTTTAAAGTCAACTTAATTTTTCCTCTTAGGGAAAAAAATGCCACAACAAACATATCTGAACTTCAAGATTTTTATGAGATGCACTTAGATTTTGACATAAATCCAACAAAACATTACCTACCATTTGGAAGAGTAAAAATTTTTGAAAAATATATGTATATTATCAGTCATATTTTATGGGCATATTATGTAACTAGAAAAATAAAAAAAAATGAAACAAGTATCATTTTTACTCTTTCTGATTGGGTCTTTTATTTTTTGTCGCGAAAAAATATAAGAGTTATCTATGAATGCCACGATCTAACAAACATTCGAAAAAAACTAGTATCAAAATCCATGACTTCTAACAATTCGAAAATTATTTGTATTAATAAGTACATCAAAGAAGACTTAGATCTAAAAGAAAGTAGCAATGTAATTGTATTACAAAATGGATATGATGAAGACATTTTTTATCATAATCCAGAAAAAAATGGAAAAATGAAAATAATTTATTCAGGAAATTTGCAGCGATTTGGAAAAAATCGAGGTGTTTATGAAATTATTGAATATTTTCTAGAGTCTAGATTTAGTGATATTTTTGAATTACATATTTTTGGTGGTCCAGATGAAATTGCAAACAATTTAAAAAAACAGTTTAAAGAAGATTCCGTCTACATTCATGGACACACTAAAAGGTCTGAGTTATCTAAAATACTTAGTGTGTCACATATTGGAATTTTGACAAATGTTGATAGCATTCATGCACAAAGACACACTTCACCAGTAAAGTATTATGAATATCTTGGTTCAGGAATGAAAGTCATTGCTACAAATTCACTTGCTCATAAAGAACTTCCTTTTCAAAATGAAATAAATTATTTCGATTTGAAGGATAAGCAAAGTTTTCTGGAAGCTCTTGAGGCTGCATCTAAAGCATATGACAATACTGAAAAAATAGACATCTCTGTATTAACACTTGAATACAGGATGAGTAGGGTAATTGATTTTATAGAAGCGCGTCCGGAAGGACTCGAACCCTCAACCCCCTGATCCGAAGTCAGGTGCTCTATCCAGTTGAGCTACGGACGCAAAAATTAATTAAACTTTCAATTCTTTTTGAGAGAGTATAATTATCAATACTGATTTTAGAATTTTCAATTAGAGAATTTCTCAAGTTATCATCAGAAATTAGATTAATTATTTTTTCACGAAAATCATCATAATCATCTGCTTTAAAATACATTATCCCAAGCTGAGTTTCAGAGAGTTCTAAATTACTTTTAATATCGGATGCTAGTATAGCTGCATTACCAGCTGCATATTCAAATATTTTTAAAGGTGAAGCATAATTTGCCATATGAAATTCGTTAGGATATGGAACAATTCCAATGTCAAGGGTATTCATATATTCAGGAACTTTATTTTTAGGTATTTTATATTTATAAAAAAATTCAATCTTTGTATCATCAAACTCTTTAACAATTTCATCAACCTTTTCTTGTGGACCACCAATTAACGTTAATTTAAACTTATAGTCCATTGCGATTTTTTTTAGTTCTAAAAAAGCATCTTTAACACCTTTGTCTTCACCATAAGTTTCAAGCATTCCAATATAGCCGATGTTTATTTCTTGATTATTTATCTGAGGTTCGTTCTTTTTATAAGAATTTAAATTTACACCATTTGTGAGGTAAATTGAGTTATCAGGTGACAATTTAGCCAATTCTTTATAAGAGGTTTTAGAGGTTCCCACAAAATAAACATTTTTATGTTTTGAAAGTTTTTTAATTGTATATTTTTGAGCAAATTTTCCTGCTCCATGTTTTTCATAAATTATAGTTTTATCACTTGATACATGGTTAATTAAGAGATTAGGATTTGTAGACCACAATGTATCAAACTCATCCAGATGATTTTTTAAAGTATTTGACCAAAAATAAGCACCTAAAGTCCAAAAAATTTTTTGGACGAAACTAGGTAAAAAATTGTAAAGAAATAATTTAGTAAAGTCATAATTTTCCATTTCAATAAACTTAATTCTTGTGTTGTCATAATATTCTTCAGGACTTGTGCTTATTGTTTTACTATTAGATGTTTTTGAGAAAAAAACACTTACATTACAATTGTTGTTTATAAATCCGTTAGCAGTATCTATAATATGTGAACCATAAGCTTTTTCAGTTGGAAACCTCCCATAAACAATTATGCTTATATTTTTCATTTCAAGGTTTATATTAATTAATTGAATTATTTTCATAACTTATTTATTACCTAATTAAAATGTTTATATAGTGAAAGCATTAATTACTGGTATTACAGGTCAAGATGGTGCTTATTTAGCTCAACTTTTACTTGAAAAGGGTTATGAAGTTCATGGTACTGTAAGACGCTCATCATCCATAAATACAGAGAGAATAGATGGTTTAATCTCCAAATATTCTGGTGATAATCAGCTGACTCTTCATTACTCTGATCTCCTTGATTCGTCATCAATTACAAACTTACTTAATAATATTCTTCCAGACGAGGTTTACAATTTAGCCGCTCAATCGCATGTTTCGGTATCTTTTATAAACCCAATATTTACAACACAAATTGGAACTCTGGGTTCTATTTCAATACTTGAAGGCATTAGACATCTCAATAAAGATGTGAAATTTTACCAAGCTTCTTCTTCCGAAATGTTTGGTGGTTCCAGCAAAGAACTTTTAAATGAGCAATCTTTATTTGATGCAAAAAGTCCTTATGGAGCATCAAAAGTTTTTGCCCACGAGATTACAAAAATATACAGAGAATCATATGAGTTGTTTGGTGTAAATGGAATATTATTTAATCACGAATCACCATTAAGAGGTGAAACATTTGTCACAAGAAAGATAAGTAAAGCGGTTGGAAGAATATCAGTAGGTATTCAAGATCGATTAACTTTAGGAAATCTAGACGCAAGTAGAGATTGGGGATATGCAAAAGATTATGTCGAGGGCATGTGGAAAATGATGCAACATAATACTGCAGAGGATTGGGTTTTAGCTACTGGAGTTACAAAAACAGTAAAAGAATTTGCTGAAGCTGCTTTTAATGTTGTCGGTTTATCTTGGGAGGACTATGTAGATATTTCTGAAAAATACTTTAGACCAAATGAGGTTGATTATTTAGTTGGAGACGCAACTAAAGCAAGGAAAACACTTGGATGGAAGCCAACAGTTGATTTTGATGAACTCGTGAAAATTATGGTTGAATATGACATTACAGAAGCAAAAAAAGATTTAGCTTTGTTGAAAGATAATTTAATATTTCCAACCTGGGAACATCCAAAAGAACTTTAGCTCATGAAAGTATTAATAGTTGGTTCTGGGGGTTTTCTCGGAGGCTGGGTAAAAAAATTATTACTTGAAGAAAACAAACATGAAGTAATTGAAATCAAAGGGAAAAGAGATTTAGATATCACAGATATAGAGATTCTTAATAAATTTTTTCTAAAACACAATCCACAAGTAGTAATAAATTGTGCAGCTTTCGTTGGAGGAATTTCTTATGGTTATAAATTTCCGGCAAAAATGCTTTATGAAAATTCAAAAATGACACTAAACCTTTATAAAGTTTCAAATGAAAATAAAGTTTCTATGTTGGTGAACCCAATTTCCAATTGCGCTTATCCTGGACATCTAAATACATATAGAGAAGATAATTTTTTTGATGGTCCTCCACATGATTCAGTTTATAACTACGGAATGTCAAAAAGAATGTGTGTGGACTTAGGTACTAGTTTTTTCAAAGAGTATAATTTTTCTTCTGCAAATATAATATTGTCCAATATGTATGGCCCTAGAGATCACTTTGATGTTGAAAGGTCACATGCCCTTGGAGCATTGGTTAAAAAAATATCTGACGCAAAAACAAATAATGAAAACAGTGTTGAAATTTGGGGCACAGGAAATCCAATAAGAGAATGGTTATATGTTCAGGATGGTGCAAATGCTTTGCTTAAATCCATAAATCTAGGTAGCGGCCACCATTTTTTTAACGTTGGAGTAAAAAAAGGAATATCTATTATTGATTTAGCAAATATCATTAAGACACAAGTTGGATGGAAGGGCGAATTTTCATTCAACAAAGAAAAACCAGATGGAGTATTAGAAAAAAAAGTTGATGGTACAAAGGGATCTCTTATTTTAGGATGGGAACCAGAGTTTGAATTAGAATATGGAATAGAAAAAACTATAAATTGGTATAAAGAAACGCATGGAAGATAAAAAAACAAAAAATATAACTTTAGATGGAGAAATCTATGCTTCAATTTTTGACATAAAAAATATACCCGAAGGTTTAGATTTTTTAACTAATGATGAATCTTTCATTCAAGTAGGCACTTGGAATTATAAAAAAGATAAGATATTGGATGCACATTTCCATAATTACTTTGATAGGAGTTCATACAGAACACAAGAAGTTGTTTATGTCATACAAGGAAAAATTAAATGTAATTTATACGAGGAGGACACAACTTATATTGACTCTGCCATTGTTGAATCAGGAATGATGATTGTACAGTATCAAGGAGTTCATGAATATGAAATGATAGAAGACTCAAAGGTTTTAGAAGTTAAAAATGGTCCTTATTTTGGACCAGATAAAGACAGAACACGAGTAAATGTCAAGAAAAATTAATCAAGTAGAACCAAATATTTCTGAAGAAGATATTCAGAAAGTAAATGATTATATGTCTAGTGGTGCATGGATAACTGAGCATGCACTTACAAAAGAATTAGAAAAGAAGATTGCAGATTTTGTCGATCGAAAATATGCAATTGCAGTACCTAACGGTACTATTGCTATTTACTTATCATTGCTTGCTGCAGGATTGACTAAAGGTAAGCGAGTTGCAGTTCCCAATATCACTATGATTGCGACAATTAATGCCATACTTTGGGCAGGAGCTGAGCCAGTAATAATAGACCTTAATGAGCGCTTATGCATGTCTATAAAGTCATTACAAACAGTAGAAAAGCTCGACGGAGTAATATATGTCCCACTAAATGGCAGAACAGAAGACGGAATAGCAATAGAAGAGTATTGCAATGAAAAAGATATTATTTTAATCGAGGATTCTGCACACGCTCTTGGATCACAATATCAGGATAAAATGTGTGGTTCACTTGGAAGAATGAGTGTATTTTCTTTTACCCCTCATAAAATAATTACGATGGGTCAAGGAGGGTTAGTCTTAACTGATGAAGACAATCTTTATGAATATCTCATAGAATTAAAAACATTTAATAGATCAAAAGACAGAAGTGACTGGCATGATGGATTTGGACTTAATTTTAAAATAACAGATCTACAATCTGCACTGGGTCTTTCACAATTCGAAAAGATTAATGATTTTATAAAAATAAAAAAAGAAATGTTTCAACTTTATAAAAACAAAATATCGGGATACAAATTTATTAATTTTTTTGATTATGAAACTCCTTGGTTTATTGATTTAATTTGTGAATCTGAAAGTGATAGAGATAATTTAAAAGATCTTCTTGAACGACAAGATATTTTAACAAGAGAATCCTATCCAGCTTTAAGCAAGCAAAGTTTTTTACAGAGTGTCGAGAAAACAAGTTTGAAATTTTCTGAAAACATTTCTGAAAATATTCTATGGTTACCTTCTTCCACTAATTTAACAAAAAATCAAATAGAACAAGTTTCTGACAAAATTGAAATTAGTGATTTAGCTAAAGGGTTTTAAAAAAATGAACATAAAAGAAGCTGAATTAAATGATGTTTCACTAATTATTGCTACATATAATGAGGAAGAATCGATTGGGTATGTTCTTGATGAGATAAAAGATTTGAATATTGGTGAAATTATTATTATTGATAAAAGCTCAACAGACAATACAAAAAATATTGTAGAAAGCTATGATGTAAAATTTATCACCCAAACAAAAGATGGTTGGGGAGGTGCTGTCAAAGAAGCTATAAGCCAGTCATCCAAAGAATACATTACATATATGGACGGAGATGGCTCGTATAATCCAAAAGCTCTCCATGAAATGAAAAGTCTTATAAAAGACTTTGATGCAGTTTTTTGTTCAAGATATAAAGATGGTGCAAAAAGCCCTGATGACACTTTCATAAGAGCTTTAGGAAATAAGTTTTTTACTGCTTTAGTTAGATTAAGATTTAAATGCAATATTTCAGACTCTTTATTTTTTTATCCTATGTTTAAAAAAGATATATTAAATTTCATAGAACTCCAATCAAATGACTTTACTCTTTGTTTAGAGCTTCCTGTGAAAGTTCATCAGAAAAAATTAAGATATACTGAAATTCTAAGTGAGGAAAGAGAAAGATATGCCGGTAAAACCAAAGTCAATGCGTTGATAGATGGTTTAAAAATTCTTAGAGGTATTTTTTCAATAAAAAGATAACATGAAATTACATTTGGGTTGTGGCGAAAGATACTTAGAGGGGTTCATTCATGTTGATTTAGCTCAATATGATCATATTGATTACGAAATGCCAGTAGACAATTTAGAAATATTTTCGGACAATTCAGCTGAAGAAATATATGCGTCCCATGTAATAGAATATTTTGATAGGGAAGAAATTAAATCGGTACTAAAGGAATGGAATAGAGTGCTTAAAAAAAATGGAGTTTTGCGGCTAGCTGTACCTAACTTTCCAGAACTGATTAAAGTATATGAAACTTCTAACGACTTGAGCAAGATACTTGGCCCACTTTATGGAAAATGGAAAATTGATAAAGAAAGTATTTATCATAAAACAGTTTACGACGAAAAAAGCCTGACAATTGTCTTAGAACAAGCAGGCTTTAGAAACATTAGAAATTGGGACTGGAAAACAGTATTCAAAAATCAAGATTATGACGATCACTCACAAGCATATTTTCCCCATATGGATAAGGAAAACGGTATACACATAAGTCTAAACTTGGAATGCACTAAATGAATCTTGAGTTAGGTAAGAAACATTTCTATATTTGTTCTCTAATTCAAGCCATTTTTTTTGTACCTTTTCTTATTCAGGGATACATAGGTTCTGATTGGGACTCATATGCTTTAATAGGAACAGTCAATAATTACATACAAGACTCTGTGTATTTGCCATCAAGGCCACCTGGGTTTCCAATTTATGAACTTTTTTTAAGTTTTTTATTTAAAGTATCCAGTATTTTTAGTTTTCAATTTGAAAAAGTTTTTTTAATAGTTCAATTCTTAATTCTTTTATCTAATAATTACTTGATTTTTAAATTTTTTGAGAGAGAAAATAATTCAAAATTTATTTATTACTATTTAATTGCACTTTCACCTGTATATCTAATTAGTGGTTTTTCAATAATTGACTACCAAGCAGGTCTATTTTTTGGTCTGTTAGCAATTTATTTATCATACTACTCCTCTAATTACATGCTATTTGTACCTTTTTTCCTTGCTGTTTCAATTGGTATACGTTTATCAAATCTTATTTTTTTAATTACAGTTTTTGCATTATTTATTTATCAAAAAAAATTAAAAAAAGAAATATCAATTCTTGTAGTTTTAACATCTTTTTTTACTTCAGTTATTTATGGGGTTGCTTACTTAAGCTTATGGAGCACAACACTTTCAACAAGTATAAAATCACCTACAGAAATGGTTTGCATTTTTAACCTGACAAATACTGATCATTCAGTAATTTACAGATTTGGTAGGTTTTTCCTAAAACAAATAGATTTCTTTGGAATTATAGGTTTTGTTATTATGCTTTATCTAATCATTAATATGTTGAGGAATATTAATTTACAAAAAAATATTCACTTTATTCTTTTATTTATTTTTTTTCAATTGAGTTTTTTAAGACTACCAACCGAAGAAGGACATTTATTACCAGCATTTGTTGCATTGATTTTCTTAATGAAGGAAATAGAGATTAAAAATAATTTAGTAGCAATAGTACTTATCTCATCTTTTGTAAGTAATTTTCTATATCTAAATCTATACGATGTTGATAGTCCAGATTCTGCATCAGAAGCTTATTTGAATATTTCCCTTAAAGAAGGGTTGCTAATTCAGGATTTCAATGAAAGAGCAGTAAAAGGTTTAGATAAAGATTTTCATTATACAAACGGATATCAATCTATCAAAGATGTCTGGAAGAATGGTTGTCCAAACTAGTATTTTTAAAGAATTTATAAGCAACAAATATACAAAATATACAAATTAAAGTATCGACAAATTCAGGATAGATATCTAGTTTATTAAGAAATACAACAAAATCAGAAATTTCCTCAAAGTAATAATTTCCAACTCGAAATATGATAATTGAAAAATAAGCACTTACTGTAATTCCAATGTTTCTGTTGTATAGATATAAAGGTATTAAAACATAAAGTAAGTAGTTTCCTTGGAAACCTGGAGTAAAGCCAACTATACAAAGAAGATAAATTAGGAAACTGTTAACTTCCGACTTATTTCGACAATAATAACCAATTATTAGTATCACTGAGTAAAAGAATAGAGATCCCCAAATTTCATATGAATTTATATTAAGTAAACTCAACAGGCTGAGCAGTGGGTATTGGTTTGATGCTCTGTAGTTGATAACATCATTGAATATGCCATAGATTCCTATGTCGTTAAAAGAATGACTAGATGGGATGTCTTTATTTGAAAAACTCAATACATATGGAATAAATGAAGCCGCAAAAAAAATATAACTAGAGAGATAGATAAAATTCTTTTTGAAATTTTTGAATATTAGCCATATAGGTAAAAATATAAAAAGATGTTTTGTGATTATAGATAAAGAAAGAAACAACAAAGCGAATCTAAAATTATTTTTTTTATAAAAATATATGAACAGCAGAATGAAAGCAATCATTATAGAATCTTCTCTTAACCAAAATGAGGATATCAATATTGAATAGGGATTTACTATCCAGAAGGAAGCCACTTTGGAGTTAAACAATTTATAAAGTAATAACATAATTAATAAATCAAACATAAATATAAAAAGCAATAAAAATAATTTAAAATTAAATCCTATATCAATTGTGAATGATTCAATTGAAACTGGGTAAGAATCTGGATAAGTAAATAAGGTCGTGTCAATGATTCGCGATTGTGTTAATTCACTTATTCTCCAAATAATTGATAGTACCTCTGAAAAAAATGGCCCATAGTTATATTGCCTCATCACTCCATAATGAGAGAAGTATTCTTGTTTAATATGCCCTACTCTTGCCCAAGAATAAAAATCTAATCCACTACCAATAAGTAATAAAGTAATTCTCGCAGCTAGAGATAATGTTATTTGTACCTTAAATTTTCCAAATACAAGTTTTATTGATTTCAATTAACTACCGGTATTAAAAATTGTTGATATTAAATTTTTAAGCGAAATAAAATTTTTTATTGTATTGGAAATCTTATATCCATTTTCAGTTTGTTCGAGATAACCAGTATAAAGTTGTTCTTCAATTCTTTTTTCAGTAAAAGCTTCAGTGTTTGTTATGTTTATAATCTCATCTCTTATTTCATCTTCGCTTAATTCTAAATCAGTTTTATTGCTAAGATTTGTCAGCAACTCTACCGAAACAGATCTTTCGTAGCTTACGGGAAAAAGAACAAAAAAACCAAAATTCATTGAAAATACAGTTACGATCAAAATTGCAATATTTTTAGTTCTATTTCTAAAAATTAAATAGTTGATAATAGATGCAACAATTAAGAGATATATACCATCAAAAAAATATATTTTTGTAATTCTTAAAATATCAAATTGGAGTAAAAATACAAAAGTTGCAGTTATTGTAACAACAAGCTTGGTAAGTTCTTTCATAATCTTTTCTTTATACTCTTCTCTAGCTCGAATACCCAACCACTATTGTAAAGAGTATTTAATGA
>CETU01083604.1_pt1 | contig 11195 bp, 8 predicted proteins | sample 356531 | NCBI WGS metagenome assembly CETU01 (sample SAMEA2623488, study PRJEB7988) | marine metagenome | isolation source: saline water (ENVO:00002010), including
AAATTACAGTCATTTCCAGTCAACAAACAACCTAAGGCAGATGCACCCTTTGTATTAGCTGATCTAGTAGTTGAAGCGGTGAATTCATATGCAACGAAGGTAGTAAAATTACCTGGATCATTATGTCGTTGAGCACTTTGTATAACATCTTTCCAAGCCGTTCTATGCACATCCACATCATATATCGTTGAACCTCTGGCTGTATCTCCAGTTAAGTAGGCTACTGTTCTAGTCCAAATATTACTATATTGAGCTATATTTCTAACGTAGGTTTGAAAAAGTTGTGATCTTGAAGCTATAGATTCCTGAGTGAGATTTTCCGGGGCATTTAGATTATGAAAAGGTTCAGTGCCTGCCCTGCCATTATCAGGATCAGCCCACCCCTCAACGCTTCCCAGTAAGAAGCCGTGGTCGGTAACAGCATAAAAATCTAAAGGCTCTCTGAGCTGCATGTCATATCCAAGAGGATGTTGAATAGCATTACCTTTAGCGTACTCATAAGCATCATCGGGTGTTGCAGTCGTGCCAAAGATATAAGCATCAAAAGAATGTTTGGTATGAACATGGAGGTCACCGAAGTAAACATTTTTATCTTCGTTATATCCAGGAGTGCTACCTGGTTCAGGGTCAATTACAGCCAGATCATCACTATAATCAACAATATCATTAGGTGAGGTACAGCTCCATAAGCCCACCGTAATGAAGAGACCTGTTAAGACCTTCAAAGAATTTTTCATATTTATCCCCTTTTTGATGGAGACAATTTAACAATTATTCAGAATCTTGGGAAGGTCATGTTTTGTCAAATCTATGACATCAAATCTTTATTTAAATATCATCAGGAAGAATGTTTCCTGTTGTTATTCCCTCATTATCAGGAATATACCAAATCGGTGAGCTCCACGCTCTTTCTTGAATAGTTGATGGAAGATCTTCTCTTGGCTTTTCTCCAGATTTTAAAGCGTCCCAAGTCGACCAGCGACAGGTAGGATTCTCTAGAACTCTCACGTAGTAAAAGGCCTTAAGATCTGGATTAAAGTCCGGATCTTTCCAAACTGTCTTAAGCTCATTTGCACCTACATTTTTAGAAATCTTACAATTATTGAGGTTTACTTTGGCTCTGCTTTCTTTACATAGTCCAGTTTTAGGGTTGGCTTTTCTGCCGTCAGAGCAAGCAACATCATAAATTTTTTCATAGGGTTTTCCGCTTAATTCTGTCCATCCTTTGATAATCTGCACTCTGTCTAAGGGTGCTCTTTTTAAATCCCTCAGTGCCCAAACCATAAACTCAGGGGCTGTGTCATTATTTTGAATTATGTCGGATCCCATAGTCGCTGCATTGGCATAAGCGTATTTGATAGGATCTTTTTCTTGAAGGATATTTTTGAGGTCATAACCACCAAAAAACCTTACCTTGATGCGACTTCCTGATGTGGCAAAAGTCTCTTTTCTTCGAAAAGCCTCGTATATCGATTCTCTCGTATTATTTTCTGCCCAAACAGCAGCTAGACCAGATGCACCCCATTCAGTATACCCAGTGTCAATATAGTCTTTACCATCAATATCGAGAATTCCGTTAACCAATATACTGCCACCAGCCTCTTCAAGCCGATCTCTTAGGTCCTGAGAAATGGGTGCTGCACCGCGAAGTTCAGGGGTACCATCTAAAATACCTACTTTAGAATGGAAATCAGATTCTTTATCTGAAATAGCCCCAGTATGAGTGTCACTCGCTCCTACTAATCCAAATTTATAAGGATTTATTTTATATTCAGCTTCTAAAGATAAACCTCTTAGATAAGCATCTCTAACATAACTTCCTTTCGGATGAGAATAAAAGGGAGAAGCAACCCTATTATTCATTATTCCAAAATCTGCCCATTTATCCTCAGGGGAAAGAAGTGGATGAGTATCTGAAGTACCTTTCACTTGTGTTATTTCTACCAAAGGTTCATTTCTCATTCTCTGAGAAGCATAATCATCATCCATTGGATTTCCGGCCCAATCTACTAACTTAAACATCTGACCATTTGAACCGTTTGAGTTATGCGGAATAGCTAAACTTTCTACCCCAAGATCTCTTAAATTATCCATCCAATCCCAGAGCTCTTCAGGATTTCTTGAATCTATAATTGAAAATGGTTGAATTGGGGCCTTACTGCCTTTAAAAATTACATTTCTGTGCAAATTACTCTGACCTGGTCCACTAGAGGTAAATTCATATGCTATGAAAGTTGTAAATTCTCCAGGTTGATTATGTCTTTCAGCAGCCTCAGCTACATCTCTCCATGCAGACTGATGTGTATTTCGGTCGTAAGCCATGGTTCCATAGATAGTATCTTCTTGGAGATAGGCACCTAAAAGTTTTAATGGATTCTTAGAAGGTTCGATTAACTCTCTAGTGATGAGGTTAGCAAATAAACCTGCCCTGCGTGCAAAAGTATTGGTATTAAGATTTTCTGGATTATTTAAACCGTGTAAGTCTGATGCAAAATCTAATTGCCCAGGTTTAGAATCAGGATCAGCATAAGCACGAATCATACCTAGCCAGGCCGCATGATCAGTAACTGCATAAAAATCTAAAGGATCATCCAGCTGCATATCAAACCCAAGTGGGTGTTTAATTGCCCCTCCTTTTGCATATCTGTAAGCGTCATCCGGAGAGGCAGTTGTACCAAATATATAGGCATCAAAAGAATAACGAGTATGCACATGTAAATCACCAAAAAAAGCGTCTCTATTATTATTGCTCGGAACAACAACATCTTTCTGACTATCCTCTAAAGCGAAATCACTAAAATCATCTTTGATGGAGAAGATATCATTTGCTCCTAAAATAAAAATCAATAATGCGAACAAGACAGCAATTAAGAAGGTTCGAATTGCAAGGCCCATAAAATTTCCCCAAGTAGTGTTTTAATACAATTTAACAATTTAATGAATGCTTGAAAAGCTTATGTTTATTGATTTTTGTTGATACTATTGCAAAAAATATAAAATACTGTATATTTATACAGTATGAAAGATATTTACAGACAAAATAGACCTTCTGGCCAACCAATGGCGATAAGAACCATTGATGCTATAGATTTAACAGAGCCATTTAATCATCTTTGGATAGATAGATTGGTAACATCCTTATACATAGTATTATCAGTTTCATTAACAGTGATCTCCTTAGCATTAACGCTAGGCGTATCATTTTAATTCCGTACCTGATTGATCCTTATGCTGTTAAGCTCTACATGTGAGCTTAGAAGATTTCTATAATTTGTTTCTTGCACTATGGGCTCTTACGGCTATTGGGACCTTTATTGGACTTTTTTTTAAAGTTGCTCCCTATGGTAGATATCTTGATTCAGTAACTTCAGTAACTCTCCCCTCACGTATTGGATGGATATTAATGGAATCTCCAACGGTCGTTGGTATTCTTATATTTCTATTTATGTTTCAAGAATCTATTGGTTATGTCGAGATATGCTTAAGCTCTATTTGGTTACTGCACTACATCCATAGAACTTTCATGTGGCCTTTTCGAGCAAAGTTAGAGAATAAACGAATGACTTTAACAGTCATATTGATGGCTCTTTTATTTAATACAGTAAACATAACAATTCAATGTTTATGGATATTTATTCTTGGTGAATATGTCGATGAATGGTTATTCTCACCTTTTTTCTTAATTGGTTTATCTCTCTTCCTTATAGGCATGTTAATAAATATAAAGTCAGATAATATCTTAATGAATTTAAGAACCAACCATGGAGAAGGCTATCATGTCCCGAATGGCTTTTTATATCGATATATAACTTGTCCTAATTATCTAGGTGAACTAATAGAGTGGTTTGGTTGGTTTGTATTAACCATGAGCCCAGCAGCGCTAACATTTTTTGTTTGGACATTTGCCAATTTGGTTCCAAGAGCAAAATCCAATCACGAATGGTCTAAATTGAATATTAAAAATTATCCGTCCAATAGAAAGGCTATCTTGCCTTTTGTCTATTGATAGAATCTAAATATTCTTGTGAATAAGTCTGACTAACTTTATTCTATATAGATTAATAAGATTTAATTAGGAGACATTCATGGATCTCGAATACGGACCTCAATACGATGATTTTAGAGCTGAAGTTATAAGCTTCATAAAAGAAAATGAGAAAACGAAGCTTACCGGCCCACCAAGAAGCGAAAGTAGAGTTGAGTGGCAACAAAAGTTAATTGATAACGGTTACTTTGCAAGATCTATACCCAAAGAGTACGGTGGATATGGTGGTGATATGGATATCATCAAACTTAGAATTATTGCTGAAGAGTTTGCTAAATCTCCTATCCCCAAACCTGCAGGAGGACAAGGAATACAAATGCTTGTGCCCACTCTTTTATCGCTAGGAACTGAAGAGCAAAAACAGGAGTATATAAAACCTACTTTAAGAGGAGAGATTCTTTGGTGCCAAGGTTATTCTGAACCTAATTCAGGAAGTGATTTAGCGAGCTTACAAACAAAAGCTGAACTGGATGGGGATGAATGGGTTATTAACGGCCAAAAAATATGGACTAGCACTGCCCACTTATCTCAGATGTGTTTTATTTTAGTAAGAACAGAACCCGATGCACCAAAACATCAAGGGATAAGTTACCTTCTAATGCCAATGGATTCAGAAGGAATAGACAGACGTCCAATTAAACAAATGACTGGAGATTCTGATTTCAATGAATTGTTCCTGACTGATGTGAGAATACCAGCAAAAAATATTGTTGGTGCAAGGGGCGAAGGTTGGAAAGTTGCCAATGCAACACTTGGTCATGAGAGAGGATCATTAGCAGACCCTAACGTTACCCAAAATAGATTAAATTCTTTAATAGATTTAATGAAAAATGAAACTATAGATGGTCAACGAGTGATAGATAAACCTATATTTAGAGATAGACTTCTTTCTATACAAGGTAGATTAATGGCGCAGCAGTCTAATGCTCTTAGGATCCTATCCTCCCAAATAAATAAAGAGCAAGATGCTAATTTAGCTAAAGCCATTGTGAAACTTCAAGGAACGGAGTTGAGGCATGAACTGGAAGGTTTGGCTATTGACGCAATGGGTGAGTTAGGTACTTTATACGAAGATAGTCCTCATCTTAGAGACAATGGAGCCTGGCAAATGACTTATATGTACTACCTGGGGCTAATTATTGGAGGTGGCACTAATCAAATACAAAAAAACATAATTAGTGAACGTGCCTTAGGTATGCCAAAAGAACCAAAAATTCAAGGAGCGTAAAGATGTATTTTGGATTATCAGAAGAGCAAAAAAGTTTAGAAGAAAATATAAATAGATTTCTAGAAGATAATGCTTCATTGGATGTGATTAAAGCGGTTGCAAATGGAGAATCTGAAAAGGCTCAACAAGTGCATCAAGGCATAATTGATTTAGGCCTCAGTGGTCTAGTTGTCCCTGAGGAGTATGGTGGTCTTGAACTAAATATGTTGTTTGCGACTGTTGTTGCCTCTGCTCTGGGTTCTGGAACAGCGCCTGTTCCTTACGCAGGATCTTATGTTATGGCCCCAATTGCAATTAACCTTGGAGGAGATGAGCAACAAAAAAGCAATTGGCTCCCTAAGATAGCAGGAGGTGAATGTGTTATTGGAGTAGGACTTTCAGAATATGTCGGTGCAAGAGAAGATTCTGGTATTGAATTTTCTAACGGCAAATTATCTGGGAGATGTCTCTTCCTAATAGATGGGAAAGATGCAGATGCTTATCTTCTTGCAGATAAATCTGGACAATTATATTTGGTAGATTCCTCTAGTTCTGGAATCACTGTTACAGAGCTAACAACCGTAGACAAAACTAGAACTTCAATTGAGTTAGTTTTAGATAAAGTAGATGCAGAGATGTTACCGAATTCAAGCAATAAAGAAGTTATAGAAAAAGTACTTGATGCAGGGCGATTAATGTTAGCTGCTGATACTGTTGGAGCTGCCCAAGTGATGCTAGATAAGTCAGTTGCATATTCTTTAGAAAGAAAACAATTCGGAAGATTGATTGGTTCTTTCCAGGCTGTTAAACATATGTGTGCGGAAATGGCTGCTGAACTAGAACCTTGTCATTCCATGATATGGCATGCGGCGCATTGCCAAGATAATGTTCCTGAAGAAGCACGTTTAATGGCGTGTCAAACTAAAGCTCATGTTTCTGAAGTAGGAAAGCAAGTATCTAAAACAGCTACAGAGGTGCATGGAGGAATGGGTTTTACCGATGAACTAGGACTTCATTACTGGTTTAAAAGGATAGGACTTAATAGACAACTGTTAGGTTCTCCTGAGTTAATAAGAGAAGAAGCAGGAAGACTTCAAGGTTTCGATCAATAAAATGAGAAATCCCTTCGATACAGAAGAAAGAAGAACTTTCAGAGAAATGGTATCTAAATTTCTGGAAGCAGAAATTTGGCCTTATGTTGATGAATGGGATGAGGCTGGAGAATATCCTCATGAAATTAACGAAAAAGTATGTGAATTAGGTGTATTTGGATTTGGTATAGACGAAAAATATGGTGGATTAGGGTTTGATGATCAATTCATGAGAAAGGATGTTTCGGTTGAAATGGGAAGAACTAGTGCGGGAGGTCTTTTTGCAAGCGTAGGATCAAGAAATATCATGTTGGGACCCCTTACAGAACTAGCTAATGAAGAAATAAAGTTAAAAGCTTTACCTGACCTAATGTCAGGTAAGAAAGGAGGCTCCTTGGGAATTACTGAACCAGGTGGTGGTTCCGATGTGGCAAGAATGAAAACTACTGCCCGAAAGGATGGAAATGAATGGGTCCTTAATGGATCAAAGACTTTTATAACTGGAGGAATGCAAGCTTCTTACTTCGTAATCGGTGCAAGAACTGGAAAAGAAGGACTAGGCGGTATCTCTTTATTTTTTGTAGAGGCAGATACACCGGGCTTTACCCGATCATCTATTGATAAAAAAATGGGTTGGTGGTCTTCAGATACAGCAACACTTTATTTTGATAATTGCAGAATCCCTGCAGATAATCTAATGGGAGAGGAAAATAAAGGATTTCTTGCCATCATGAATAATTTCAATTACGAAAGATATATGATGGGCGCACAAATGCTTGGCATGGCTAAAAGGTGTTTTGAGGAATGTGTTCAATATAGCCAGGAAAGACAAACCTTTGGTAAAAATTTAATAGAACACCAGGTGATACGACATAAGCTAGCCGATATGTCTGCAAAGATCGATGCTATGGACGCTTATTTAAATCAGGTAGCTCAGCTTATGAATGATGGTGAAATGCCTGTAGCAGAAATAAGTAAAATTAAATTTTATTGCTCAGAGTGTATTGAATCTATAGCTAGTGAAGCTATGCAGATTTTTGGTGGAGCTGGTTACTTAAGAGGAAATGCTGTAGAAAGAATTTATAGAGAGGTAAAAGTGATGGCAATAGGCGGCGGATCTAAAGAAATCATGAAAGATCTCACTGTAAAACAATTAGGACTCTAACTTATATACTTTGCTGGCGGTTTCATAAAATAAATTAGCTTTATCCTCTTCCTCTAAATCTTTGCTGAGTTTTTTAAAGGCATTCCATATAACGTGATAAGAAACCGATTGTCGGTCTACAGGAAAGTTACTTTCAAACATACATCTTTCTGATCCGAAGCACTCTAATGTATGAAGATAGTATCTACTCTGTTCTAGAAGTATTTCATCTGAAGTTGCAGGTAATTCTCTCTTATGCCAATCCCAACCATTAACAGGCATTGCTAATCCTCCTAATTTTGAATAGACATTAGGACACTGGCTCAGATCAACAATATCCTCTTTCCAAATTTCAAATATCTCTTCTCTCTTGTTTTTATATGGACCAATTCCTAAGGGACCACCAAAGTGGTCATGAATGATAACTAGTTCAGGTAAATTTTTTGCTAAGGTAGTTAAGTCCTTAATTTGGTTATGGTAATGCCAAGTATCAAAAACCATATTTAAAGAGGCTAATTCTTCTAGTCCTTTTTGAAATTCATCCTCCAAATAAATATGAGGTGTTGGATGAGAGTGGGCATTCTTAACCCTCTCGTCTTCATCCCATCCTCCTGCATGACGAATACCTCTAAACAAGCCATCACCTTTTTCAATATGCATTTCTAGCACTTCATTTACAGAGGTGCCTAACATCATGTTAGCGTGCCCTACTATTCCGCTAATCTGCGCTTTTGATAAATCTTCTTGAGCCTGCTTGGCAATCTCAACCACAAATTCAGTTTCACCCACAGGCTTAAATCGGTCAGGACCTTCAGAATAATATTCCTGACCACAATCAATAAAAACAGTTTTTTTTATATTATGACCACTACAAGTATCGTTCCATAAATCTTCTAAAAGATATCTATAACTCTCTTTAATGCCAGGTGGGTTTTCAGGACCATGCCAAAGATGATGATGAGGATCAATTATTTCCCTTTGTGGATCAATTATTTCTTCTTTTACTCTGTCTATCCAACCATCTATTTCATGAATCTTTGCCATGTTAATTACCTTTTATTGTCTGAAGTGCATAACCAAATATATCAGCAATCTCATCAATTTGTTTGTCCTTTGAAGTTCCTGCTCCGTGCCCTGCTCTTGATTCAACTCTAAGAAGTATTGGATTAGAGCAAGACTGTAGCTCCTGTAATCTAGCTGCAAATTTATACGAATGAGCCGGGACAACTCGATCATCTCTTGAAGAAGTTGTTATCAAGGTAGTTGGATAACAAATATCTTCTTTAATATTGTGATACGGGGAATAATTTAATAGATAGTTAAAATCCTCTTCATTGTCAGGCTCTCCATAATCACTTTCCCAAGCCCAACCGATAGTAAATTTATGGAATCTCAACATATCTAATACACCTACTTGAGGGATTGCTACTTTAAATAATTCTGGATATTGAAGCATAGTGGCTGCAACTAATAGACCACCATTCGATCTTCCAAGAGAGGTAGTCGTTTCAGGAGAACCAATGTTTAAAGAGTGAAGGTACTTTGCTCCGTAGGCAAAATCATCAAAGACATTTTGTTTATTCAGAAGCATGCCTTCTTGGTGCCATCTATCACCATACTCAGATCCCCCTCTTAGATTTGCAACAGCCAAAACTCCTCCAGATTTAATCCACATATAAAACGTCTTACTGAAATAAGGTAAGATCGGTATATTGAAACCGCCATACCCATATAACAGAACAGGAGTTTGTGAAGTAATCTCTAAATCTTTTCTATACGAGATATGTATTGGGATACTAGTGCCATCTTTAGATTTATAAAAATCTAACCTACCAGCATAATCTTTGATATTAAGGCCTTTAATTTCTGTTTGCCAATAGGGTTTATAGTGTAAGGTTTCTAAATCTAATTCATAAATACTTTGAGGAGTTGTGAAATTTGAAAATTCGAAATAAGAAAACTTATTTCCAAGTTTTCCGTAAAAACCTGACAAAGAACCTTCACCTTTAAACATAAGCTCTTCTATAAAGTTTCCCTCTAAATCAAAGAATTCAACTTTTGATATAGTGTCAACAAGATAATTGATGATCAATTTATCCCCTGCAACAGAAGCTCCTGAAATGGGGAATTCTTTTTCAGCTACAATCTCATCCCAAGTGAAATTACCGTCATTGATTTTTAAAGAAAGTATCTTGCCATTAGGAGAATTCAAGTTGGAAAAAAACCACAAAGTATCCTCATTACCTCCTAAAAATCTATAAGTGGCTTCAAATTTATCTATTAACGGTACGAAATTTAGAGATTCATCTAGGCTGATAGAAAGAAAGTTTCTTTCATCGGTGCCTTCACCTATCGATAAAACTCGATAACGTCCTTTTTCGGGAACGCTTATAGACCATGAGAAGTCAGGATTTTCTTTATCTTCATATATTAATTTATCTTTACCCTGCTCATCGCCAAGTCTATGAAAAAATAATTGTGGACTTTTATTTATATCAGAGAGAGCTTCATCGGGTTGCTGATATTTTTGATAATAAAATCCAGAGCTGTCTGATTCCCAGGTCGCATAAGAAAATTTAGACCATTCAATTACATCATCTGTGTCACGTTTCTCTTTTATATTAAAAACTTTCCATGTTCTCCAATCTGAACCGCCATCAGATATTGCATAGGCAAGATATTCTCCATTGGGACTTACGCTAATATCTGATAAAGAAATAGTGCCATCTGTAGAAAACTGATTTGGATCTAATAAAACCTCTGCTTCACAACTATTGCAATCTTTCATCATAAAGACTGACTGTTGTTGCTTGCCGTTGTCGTAATAATAAAACGTTCTATCCCCTCTTCTGAATGGAATGCTTATATCTTCTGTAATCCAAATATCTTTAAGATCTTCCTTAATTTTTCTTTGGTATTCGTTCTCTAAGAAGGCGTCGGTTAATTTGTTTTGTCTATCTACCCAATCCGTAGCCTCTTTACTAGTGAAGTCTTCTAACCAACGATAAGGATCATTGATATATTTTCCAAAAATAAGATCTTGGATATCTTCTTTTTTTGTCTCTGGATATTTCATTTCAATAGTTTCTGATGTGCAGCCTGTGAGCAAGATAAGAAAACAAATTTTAATTAGTCTTATCAACATAATCCCCTTTTTAATATACTTAGTATAAATCAAATAAAGTTCATAAATTCTATGGTTAATCTAATTATTAAAGTTATATCTATTGTTGTATTGATGCTTCCGCTGGCCTTTCTTGAAGCAGAAGCTTCTGATCAAACTTACACGATAGGATTTGGTTCGTGTATAACTGAAAAAAGAGAACAGCCAATTTGGAAGGCTATTAAAGAAGAAAATATAGATGAATTCTTTTTTATGGGAGATAACGTTTATGGAGATTCTGATGATGGCCTTCTTATAGAGATGAAAGAATCTTATAAAAAGCAAAAAAATATGTTTCCTGATTGGGTTTTTAGCAAAAAACTCAATGCTATTTGGGACGATCATGATTATGGAAAAAATGATGGAGGATTTGAATACCCTTTAAAGCAAGAAGCGCAGGCAATGTTTTTAGAATTTTGGAATGTGGCTAAAAACGACCCAAGGCATCTGAGAGAAGGAATATACTTCAGTGAAGAGAAAGAGATATTTGGAACAAAAATAAACCTAATTGCTTTAGATACAAGATATCATCGTTCTTTCCTAGA
>CETU01164975.1_pt1 | contig 11187 bp, 6 predicted proteins | sample 356531 | NCBI WGS metagenome assembly CETU01 (sample SAMEA2623488, study PRJEB7988) | marine metagenome | isolation source: saline water (ENVO:00002010), including
CAAGCAGCTTCTTCTATTGTAATTGATTGAGCATAAATGTTTACTAAATCCTCTTTACCAGAACTTCTTTTATCATTCCAATAAACAATATATGAATTATTTGTAGCATCATATAAATCAATTTGAGGATATGTTTGACTAAACTGTTCATTACATACTGCTATTCCATTTTGTGCATAAACAAACTGGTTATTGCTAACTACCTGTAAATAAATATCATCATCAGGAGCAAAATTTTCTCCAGCATCATTTCTAGAATCTTGCCAAGCTATGATATAACTTCCATCTAAAGTTGAATAAACATATGGAGATTTCTGATTAAATGATGAATTAGCAATATGAATTTCATCTCCTACTACTAAAGATTGGCCATTAACTGGTTTACAATAAATATCATAATAAACACCTGATCTATAATCTTCCCAGCACACCATCAACTCATCTAGCTGCTCATTATAAGTAATTGAAGGATTTGCTTGGTCAGAGTTTTCAACAGCAATAGAAACACCATCTTCATTACCAAGAAGGTTACCATTAAAATCTATTAATTGACCATAAATGTCATTCCCATCTCCTCTATAATCTTTCCAAACAACGTAAAAGCCATTACTTGTTTTAGCAATCCCCTTAAACTGCTGATTTGAAGAATTTGAACATAGATTAATACCATCTTCCCAACCATCAATTACATTTCCATCATAATCAACAGCAACAGCTTTTACAGAAGAACCCATAAAACTTTCAGTATCATAGACAATAATTATCCCTGTATTGGGAATCTCGTCGATAGCCCTAACATTCTTATCAGCCATAAAGTCACTTACGACACTAATCGGAGTTCCAAAAACTGGATTACCTGAACTATCAAATTTTTGTAAAAATATATTATATATAGCAAAAAACTGCTGTTCAGAATAAGCAAAATAAAGATTATCATTTGATGCATAAACCATATCAAATTTATTTACACTTTGTGGATCTCCTGTTTGAGAAATTAGCGTACCTTGATCATCTCCCTGAATATCTAAATTCTCATTTAAAATCTGATATTTTACCCCAGGGCCTTCCAGAGAACCCTCAGCATCAGGGAAGCCAACCATAATATCATTTCCAAGATTTTCTGCTAGGGGGAAATCTGCTTTATTATTGTTACTTAATTTAGTTCCACTAATTGATTGATTAGAATCCCAACCTGAAAAAATTTTCTGACCATAATTATATTGCCCAAAAACACCTGACCTTTGATCAACCCAATATAATAAAACCTCATCATCTCCTAAATACAACGACTTTGGCCTATAAGAATATTCGCTAATCGTATTTCCACCCAAGCCAGACACATATAACTGACCATCACTTTCAAACTGAGACCCAGAACTTATAGAAACTCTCTGAGAGTAAATTCCAAGGCTTCCTGAACGAAAATCTCCCCATACAAAAAATGCTCCATCAGAACCATCTGATCGAACCAATGGATTCATTTGCAAGCCTGAAGCAGTTGAAATTGATATACCATCAGCATCAAAAGAAAAACTTCCATCTTGATTTAAATGTTGAATGAAAATATCATCAAAATTCTCCTCATTTCTATCATCCATCCAAGTAACAAATACACCGCCTGAATTTGAAGAACCCAATCTAGCTTGAGTTTGGTCACCAGTTTGCTCAGCGCAAACTGGAACTGAGGTTTCCCATTCTAAGCCATTTTCTAATGTTAATCTTTGCATAAATAAATCATTTAAAGCCGGAGTTTGGGTGTTAAATCTTGTATCAGACCATATGACATAAGCACTACTAGAGTCAGATTTAACTCTAGGTCTATATTGCCTAGCATCCTCAACAGAAACCCCAATTTCCTCTTCGAATAAAACATTCCCATTCATATCTACAAACTGCGCATAAATATCCTCAGTATCAGGATTATTTCTATTATCATCCCAAACGATAACTGACGCTTCTTCAGAATAATATGTTACTTTTGCATGAGCTTGCTGACCCAAACCTGAATATATCATAATTCCACCTTCACTTGCGTCTGACCATAAAAGATTACCACTTGAATCAATACGTTGTGCATAAATATCATTACCTAAGCCTTGATTGCTGTTTCTATTATCGGACCAAACCATAATTGCAGAACCTGAAGAAGCAATTTCAATACTAACTCCAGCATGCTCATAACCAGAAGTATTTAAAGCAACTCCAACTCCTTCATTAATAACACCATTAGGCGATAAATGCGTACCATAAACATGTCCAAATGTTCCAGTTCCTGTAGATTTATCATTCCAAATAGCAAAAGCACCTCCAGCTCCATCTCCTGACATGTTAGGTGAAACTTGAGGACCTGAGACTGTTGTTAATGGAACTCCAGTTGGATAAGAATCCCAAACAATTGTTCCATCTGATTGGATATATTGAGCATAAAAGTCTCCATCATCAGGCTCATCCCTGTAATCTTTCCACATAATGTATGCACCACCATTATTATCTGAAATTAGTATAGGATCTTCTTGCCTTCCTGGAGCATCAACAATCAATACTCCACCTGGATTCCATAAAATTTGACCATTTGAATCAATTTTTTGAGCATATATATCTCTACCTCCATATCGAGTGTCAGACCACGCAAAAATCATCTCTCCATTTTCACCTACATCTCCAGTTCTAAGCCACTCAACATGATTACCTTGCCTAACAGGTAAACCATTATCTTGCCAATCAAAATCGGCATAAGATATTGCAACTATTAAAAGTATAAATTTAAATTTACTGAGCATTATTATTCTCCTATATTAAACAACTCTAGTCCTAATTCAGTCCCAACAATTACAGTATTACTATTATATAATTTTGCTTTATAAGCATATGATGATGTAAAATGACCAATAAAAACTGGTTCTAGCCCTGAATCATCATTCCAATCATAAACTAAAACTCCATCAGATCCGCACGACAAAAGCAAAATATTCTCATCACTATCATACTCTATATCATTAACAGTAAAACCCTCACCTAAGTGAAATATAGTATTATTACCATCAAAAAAACCATTAGCAGGTAGTAACGTTATGTAACATCCCTCATTTCTTTGTCCCCAATATATATAGCCTTCATTTTGACTATTGAGCGCATAATTCAAAGTAGAAACTTTTGAACTTGTTACCATTTCATCAATAAAATTCATTTGCTGACTAACTGAGTTATACTGATATACATTAAATGAATAATAATCATCACTGGGATTGCCAACAAAAATAAAATCATTATTAAAATGGACGTCTGTAACATTATAGCTCAAATTATCAATATTTTCACTAACACATGAAGATGTGGGAGAACCATTACCAAAGCAAGCTGTCTCTAATGGTGGAAAAGTATAATTTATTAATTGCACTTCTGAATATGATTCATCTAAATACAGTTCATTATTCGAATTATGTTTATTTAAAATGAAAATTTCTGTTGGAACACCTCCAAGTCCGAATCCACCTGATTGCGAACCAGATTCATTTACAGAAAATTGGGTCGCATGATAAGAATCTATTGCTCCACAAACTAAACTATTTATAGGATTAAATGTATTTACAGAACAATTATTATTTTCGCTATCATCAATCAATAATGCTGGCAAATAAATATTATATACATATTCAAACTTATCAAGCACAAACAAAGTCTGACTTTGCTCAGAATAATATATTGATCTCAACTCTAAATCAACAATATTTTCTAATGGATCATCTGTATATTCGAATCCATTATTACTATATATCAACGATAAGCTTATATCATTTTGATTTGATAGAATTTCATAAATAAGTAGTCCATCAAATTCATTAGCAACAAGCAATAAGTCTTTTGTTAGAGGATCACATTGATTAGAACTCCAACCACACCAAAATCGATCATCACAACTAAACTCATCAATTTCAGATGAACAAGGAATCATAAGGTTAGAGTTAGAATAAAATGAAGAGTAATAAAAATTTTCAGCATTAACATCTTTTAAAATTACAAAATCTCTAGCACTTCCACCCTGATTTAAAGTAGACATGTATGCATCTGAAGGACTATAAACAAAAGGTGTAGATTGCTTATCGCATGATACTTGCAGCAATAGAAAAGATAAAATAATTAAATATTTAAAAAACACTATCATTTATGACTTCCTAATAATATTTTCTTAAAATAAACCGTATAAGATAAATCATATCTTTTAAAAGTTTTTAAATCTTCAACCCAGCCATAAGGAGACTCTGTATTCCTTTCTCTTGACGAAAGTTTAACTTTATGATTTAAATTGTTAATTTTATACTTAAATGAAATTGAAATCGTTTTATCATTATGAGTCCTAGAACGATGAAGATTATCAGTTAATAAAGTTGATGTAAAGCTTCGTTTTTTATTATCGACACTAACTCCCAAAGAGAACTTTTCAATCTTTTTATTTAATGAAATCTTATACCCTCTCTCAGAATAGCTTCTATCCATTTGAGATGTGGAAACATTTCCATTTAGAAATGTAATATTATCAGCATTATTAAATTGATAAGATAAATCATATGAGCCACTATTCATCTTTCCAAAAAATGCTATTTGAAATCCCTTTATATCTAAATCAAATTCCGTAAAATATTGATTATAATAATGAGTTTCATTAGAATATCCTATCTTTGCTTTATTTTTTCTATCTATAAAAGGAAACTCATAATACAAACTAGCTTTAGATAAATTGAAATAACATTTTTTTGCTTTTGCTTCTGGAGTAAGATTATTTAAATACTGATGAATAGCATCAGCATCATCATATTGTCTTAAAAATATATCCGGAATATGTGTGTATGTAAACTTAATAGTTTGGAATCCACCTAATGGCTGACTAGAATTAAAATAAACACCATAGTTTGTTTTTTCATCTAAGTCTAAATATTTATTTAATTTCAATCCTAAACTAACTTTTGTTTTTCTATCAAAAATTGAAAAAGATGTTCTTAATTTAGAATAAAATTTGATATACTTTGTATTAATACTGTATTTACTTAAAAACAAATCACCAACTGATTCATTAAGCTCATTTTTAGATAGCTTCATTGGATTTGAGTCATAACCAATAGTTACATCGTTAACTAAATAAAAATTATTTGCAAACGAAAAGGAAATTAAAGCTAAATAAAAAAAAATCTTCATTTATAAACTATTTTTTTTCTATATAATTTTGAAGTTTTAATAAAATAGCAGAGCTCTCATCTTCTGAAGAACGTATTGTATAATAATGGATACCATCAGGAACATTAAAAAAGAAAGAATTATATCCCGTTAAACTTACTTTATCATCATTTAATATAATGTGAGCATCAAGGGAAGATTTTTCATTAGGATAAAAATAATCACTCATATACTTTCCATTCTCTCTAATACTAAAAGAATAAAAATGCGAATCTGATGCACGGCCCCTTGAAATAATTCTAACCTGCTTAGGACCTTTTAACTTAAACTGCACATCTTTATCGCTATCTATCAAATACCATCCCTTACTCTTTTTGTATGTAGAATCTGAAGTACTGTTTTTATATTTAACTTTATATGATTTTTCTCTATTAACTGGATTTAAAATGCCATCATTTTTTCTATAGTTAATTTTATCAATAACTAATCGAACATCTAACTCAGGACTACCTTCAGCTAATTTTATTAAGATCTCACATCCATCTATTTTTTTTATCTCTTGCTGCCAAAAACCTGCTTGTGTAAAATTAAATCCAGATTTTGAAGATTTTTTTGCTAATGAAGCACCCTTTTTATATTTTAAAATTCTATTTTTTTCAACACCATTTTCTAGCACGCTCAAATCAATACCAAAAACCTTACTTGAATTACTATTAGGCGAAATTTTAGCTCTTGTTATAATCTTTACATTATAACTTGCATCTTTCTCTTCAACATATTTATCTAAATCTGTAAAATACAGTTCTCCATTTTTATCCAAATGATAATATGTCCTTGTTTTTTTATTCTCATCTTTAATTTTAACAATATCTAGCTTTTTATTAGATGGTTTAACTACCACACTATATAAAAAATTCAAACTCAAGATAAAAGCTAATAAAAACTTACAATACTGAATCATACTCCTCATTCTTCATCCTTCTTTTAATTTGCTGGTGACTATATATACCTATAAAAGTTATCAATCCTAAATTTAACAACAATGTAAAAATAATAACATTTAAATTATAATTTTCAGTTTCATAAAATAATTTTCCATTATTAATATCTATAGATTTATCTGGAGGATACAATCCCCAATCCTTGCCTAAAATATTAATATTTTTAATATTTATAAATGTAACACCTTTATTCATAAAATTATAAGCAAGAGATGAACTAAAATACTTATTATCCTCAATAATATCATCAATTTCAATAGGAAACAATACTCCTACTTTCATGCTATCTTTTGCAGCGCCATAACCAATAGACGAAGAACCGCCTCCAATATTTATAAATGCGCTGTAATTTTCAATAGGTAATTTACGCTTATACATATTCATCTTAGAATCAATATTTTCTTTAAGTGAGCTTTCATTAACTAAATCAAAATTATTAGAAATAATATTTTCTTCGATAATCTCAATTCCCTTATCAGTTAAATTTTCACCTAAATCATTTTCACCACCAATTGAAACTGCCAAGCTTTTATCTTTAATTAATTTTTCACGATACAAATATGATTCCATATCTAGCCATGTAAAATCCTCTCTATTTGCCCCCCATGACGAAGAACCAATTGATGACAAAATTACTGGAGATATATCTAATGCTTCACATGCCGCCATAAGCGCTAAATTTGCTCCAGGCAATGAACCTGTCATTGAAACAGCAACAGTATCTCCAGAACTTATCTCAGCCTCTTTAAACAAATGGACGACTAATGCAGAAAAATTAGGATGGGTACAGGATATTTTTGAATTTAAAAAATTCTTACTACCTTCATTATATACTGTTGTAATATTTGAAGATTCTACGCCAATTAAGCCTGTTTGATATAAATCTTCATCATTAATAGAAACTAGATTACTTTTCTTTATTGAATTAATATAGCTTTGCATAATTTCTGTTGCTCTAATTTTATCATCTATGCCATCCTTTTCAATATAAGTATTTGATTGAGATACAAGATAAACTGAGACCATTGACAAACATGCTATAAAAAATAAAGTTTTAGTTTTTTGAATCTGAGGTCTAAACATTTTAATTTGCTAATTTATATAAAAACATTAAAAATAAATGAACTATACTAGACTCAATTAAGATAACAGATATAGTTCTAACAACTCCTTGTCTATCCATCCATGAAGCAATCAAACCAGGAATAATAAAACCAACATAATCAATATTTATTTGCACAAAAGTTCTAAAGGCTAATCCTAGTAAAAACGCTAGAAGCAATGATAAAATTAATCTTCTTTTACCATAAATTAATAATTTTTTAGATAATATATATATAATCAGATATGTTAAAAAAGAGATGAAGAAAGTTAAGAATATAGAAGGTAAATCTTGCAAATGAAGAGCAATGTATCCTGGGACAATAATTCCTCCAGCAACTACCCCCATAGACTCGCTCAATAGCAAGCTTAGAACCATACCTAAACCAATAGCTATATAAACATATTGCTCATATGGTAAAACAAAATACTGATATTCCAAAAAATTAAACATTATATTTATATTTTTTCAATTTATCTAAAAATACATCTCCCCAGCCTACTATATTACCAATACCCATAATAAAATATGAATCTAAATTAATTATATAGGATATGACTTCATCTTGGGTGGACATCATGCTGAATGCTTTTAATTTAATATTAGAATTTTTATAACTATTAGTGATGGATGTTAAATTATCTCCTCTTATAATAAACAAATCTGGTTTTATATTCCTATATACAATATCTATCAATTGCAATGTTCTATATCTTCGATCATCTCGAGTATTTAAAAAAACACACTTCTTTTTATCACTATCATCAATTAATTCCCATACTTTAACAGTTGAATCAGGATCATTTGCAGCAAAGGCACTCACAAACTGATTTAAATGATTTTTATACTTTATTTTCCAAGATAGCAAGGCTCCTGGGTCTGGGGTGGTTTTAAGCATACCATCTAATGCTACATTTTCAGATACTCCCATCTCTTTGCATACACTCAAAGCAAGTTGAATATTTTCAGGGTGTTCAATATAGGGAAAGTTTTTGATATATTCTTTTTTTATTTCTTCCTTATTTGAACTTATAACCTCAGTTTTTCTCTTTTTCCCAATATTTTCAAACAAATTAAAATGTTTTTTTTCTGAAGTAATCATTTTACCATTAAAAGGTATTGTATTTGATATTGACTTAGCAATGTCCTTTACAGTTGTACCCATCTCATCCAAATGATCTCTTCTAACATTTGTTATAACGCCTAAAGTTGAGCGAACAATACGATGCTCAGAAATCCATTGATACTGGGGATTAACAGCCATACACTCAATTACTAAAACATCAGGCTTTAATTTTGAGAAGTATCGAACTAATTTAATCTGCTCACCAATAGATGCACTTCTTAATCTATGAATTTCTACATCATCACCTTTATCATTAATAATGCTAGGAGTTGTTCCTGTTGTTTTTGCAAAAGTTTTCAAACCACCTTCTCTCAATCCAGCTGCTATTAATCTAACAACACTTGATTTACCTCTTATTCCATTTACATGAATTCTATTAGGTATTTTTTTTAAGGAAAGAAAATGAATTTTTGTCTCAATTAATCCCAACACTATAAGTGTAAATATTAAAACAAAAAGAATTAAAGATGAAATTATATTAATTTGGAGCATTAATAACTTTATTAACTAATAAATTGCTAATTACTACTATCTAAAACAAGGTTAATAATTTGAATTATATCTAATATATTAATAATACCATTTCCATCAACATCGGACATGAATTGGCCCATAGAATCCATTGATTCTAAATTAATTATATGATTAACAACGACCACTATATCGAGCACATTAATCTCTCCATCTTGATTTGAATCTCCCATTAATGTAGCAATAGCAGTACGCGTAGTAATAAAAATAGCTGATTCATTTGAAAGAGGCATTGCAGAAACAGGATATTCATTATTAAATGTATATTGCAAGCCTACATCAGCCATATGGTTCTCAATACCAATCGTGGAATATCCACCATGTATAGATCCCCAACCACTGTAGTTTCCTTGAGAGGTGTTATTAAATGTTTTATATTGGATTTTAATTTCATTATCTCCAGTTGGCGTTAAAACAATATCATCATATAAAATAACTTGAAATGTTTCAATATCATTAGCATTATGTGTTCTCATTTCCGACCACTGTATAATAAAATAATCCTCACCAGTAAATTTATATATTTCAGCATTTGAAGAAGTTGTCATATCATCCCAAAAAGCTGCCAACATTGGAGATGGACCTCCAGCTCCTGGAATATGATAATTTCTAAATGATTCTAATTCTGATTCTCCAAAAGCAATCCATCCATTAGTACTAACTGTAATCTGATTATATGTAATACCATAAAAAGTAAATGGGAAAGGCAGGTCAACAACCCTTGAACTTGAAGAAATATTATTACCATCACCACCATCGCTCATATTAAGCTCAATCCCAGAGCCACCAAAGTCAGAATCAATTTCAATCCAATCATAAAATGGTGCAAGAGTGTAACCCAAATCACCAGAATCATAAATATAGTAACCATGTTCATCAGGTCCAGTTGGATCAGTTTGAACTACATTACCAATATTCATATTAAAAATTAACTCCTGATTATAACCATTTGAACTTGTTACATTTGAATTGACATTAATAACAGAGCCATTAATAGTATTTTCATTAATTGAAACTAATAAACTAGATAAATTTGAAGAGCCTGATACCTCACCGTAATTAATATCACCCAAAAAAGTTGTACCTTCAATTATATTAACCAATTGACCAGATGGCAGCAAATCTAGCTGAACGTCCTCTAAAAGAAAATTTCCTTCATTTTTCAAATAAACTTTCAAATATGCATCCTCACCTGGGCTCAATTGACTACCATTAATTAACTCAAAGCTATCAAAAACTAGAAAACCAGCATTTAAGTTTAAGTTGACTAAAGAACTCCATTCATTTTCTCCATCACTAATGCTAAGTCTAAGATCCAAATCATCTATTTGAGTAAAACTAGGATTTAACTCTATAACATAAGAATTATTACCAAATGAAATTTCTCCAGGAGATACACTTCCATAATTATTTAAACTGCTCACTATACTAACTAAATCATCTTGGTTATGTGAGATTAAAGTTCCTTGCAAATTTTGAAGGTTGTTACTACCTAAATTTTCAATAGGAATATTCACAATCACTCTTTCACCAGGGTTTAAAATGCCATCATTATTTCCAGTTGTCAGCTCACCAACACTATCATCAATACTAATATTATCAAAACTTACATTTGCATTATTTGCAGATTGCACAATTTGAAATGATGATTCAATCGGTTTGTAGTTTTGTTTTGTAACTGTAAGATGAACTTCGCCAAATGCAACATATTCTAAGTCAATTGATGCATTTCCAGTCACATCTGTTAATACGGTTTTAAAAATCTCATCATTTCCTTTAAGCAAAGTAATACTAGCATTATTTACTGGAAGACCATCTTCATTTGTAACTAGCACATCAATAAAATTTTCTCCTTCAGTGATAATTGAATCAAAATCTACAAACATATTTTTAGGAGTATCAGTCCATAATCTTAATGCAGGATCTCCAATTAAATTATTCCAATATGAAAATATACTAACCCAGTTGTTTGGATCATCAGGATAAGTTTGCAAAAGAGATAAACGACCATTGGCCATAGCTGCACCGGCATATTGCAAGTTTTTTGGAAAAATCCCATCATAAATCCCCATGTTTACAATATTATTAAAAAGCGTGTGCGTACCAGAAGTTGCCGTACCAACAGAAGCAACAGCTCCTTTAGGGTTTGAAACTGAACCAGCTCTAAAAAACTCTTCTGACAAACATGTACTATTATAGCTACCTGTACCACAAGTTATAAATACAGCAAATGGATTTTTATAACCATTACTGGCACT
>CETU01116607.1_pt1 | contig 11152 bp, 8 predicted proteins | sample 356531 | NCBI WGS metagenome assembly CETU01 (sample SAMEA2623488, study PRJEB7988) | marine metagenome | isolation source: saline water (ENVO:00002010), including
GATTTGGTGGAATTAGAAAAGGTCGGCGCGAAGCCGCTGATAACTTATCTTTTACTGAAGGAGGAGATTGTCCAAGATGTGGAGGAGATGCTGAAAAGTCTTCGATGGCTGGATATCTTAGATGTGTAGTATGCTCACACGAATGGCCAGATCCTGATTATGTAGAGGAAAGCAAAGTAGAAGAAATACCAAGTTACCATAGAGATGCTGAACTTATTGAACAATTCAAAAAAGACGTTTCTTCAGGTAGTTTAGCAAATGTACTAGGCGTGAACAAGAATCTATCTGAACAACAGGAAGCATCGCTTGCTCGTTTAGAAGACAAGTGGATGAGTGGAATGCAGGGCCGATTTAATACTGCCACTGAAGAGCGAAAACCATTGATGATTATGTTTGATGAAGAAGATAACATTGTATCTACTGAAGTAGCTGCACTAACTGTTGTTTCAAATGGTTTTGATGGTGGTGAAGAAATACGGTTAGAATATCCAGGAAAAGGAACCGAGTTTTACGCATTCAATATCAATGATGGCATGGGATGGAGAAGAGGAGCTAATGCAGAAGAGACTGCTAGGTCAATAGCAAATGTAATCAATAACAAATCTAATCTTGTTTTTGCCAATGTAGATGGTGCTAGAATTTCTTTTGAATTAAGGAGCGAAGATTTGAGGCCAGAGTCATTGGTGCTTTTTGTCGACGACCCTGGTGGAACTGATATTATTGCTGAAAAGAATGGCATTATATTAGATGCTAGGAATGCTTCCGATTTCGATGATTATCGAAGGGTCGTGGAAATGGTTCTTGAAGACGGCATAATTTCACCAAGCGAAGATCAATTATTATGGTCGCTTCGTCAAGAATTAGGAATAGATGATGCATACCACATTCAAATGGTTTTGAGTATGTATGGAGATCAAACTCTCAAGGAATGTACTAGTTGTTCTGCAATGGCTGAATTATATGTCGAATATGGAACTTGGTATTGTCATTCATGTGAAGAGTGGTGCTAATTAAAAATACATTATTCAGCACATCTTTCTATAGAATTTATTCTGATTTAATTTTCTACTTCTCTTTTGAACATCATAGGGATTCTTCATAAGGTATGTCGCAATGGCTTAGTTAGGCGAGTCATATGGCTGGAGATGTATTGTATATTGGAATTGATTTGGGAACTTTTCGCTCTGTAATGGTTTCCTCAGATAGTCATGAAGAAGAAGAGTTAACTGTTATTGGAACACCAAAAGACCCTATTGCAAAAAATTTCTTGAAAAGAGATGTTCTATTTGGTGAAGAAGCATTGAAGAATAGATTGGCGCTCAATTTGTTTAGACCTCTAGAGCATGGTGTAATCAAAGATACATCTGAAGATAGAGATTTCATCGCTCACTTCATCACTCATCTAATTTCACTTTCAGACCCTGAAGAATATGACCGAGTTGTGGCTGTTATTGGAGCTCCGGCTGAAGCAAGTTATGTTGACAAGACTGCTATTTTTGACGCCGCTGCTGGTACAGTTAATGCAGCAATGATTATTTCTGAGCCTTTTGCTGTTGCTTACGCTCTTGATATGATTGAACACACCCTAGTAATTGATATTGGTGCTGGAACTACTGACCTATGTCGTGTCTACGGTACTATACCAAGCCCTGATGACCAAATGCATACTGAATATGCTGGTGATTATATCGATAATAAGATTATTGAAGAAGTTCAGTCTAAATATAGCGGTGCACAAATTACCAAAGACATGGCAAGAAGATGGAAGGAGCAGAACTCATTTGTTGGAACTTCAACCCCAGATTCTCCAGTAATGGTTGATTTCTCAATCGAAGGTAAGGCAATGACTCTTGACATTACTGATTGTATCCAAAATGCATGTGAATCTATTGTTGATCCAATTGTTGAGAATGTAAAAACTCTAATCGCTGGTTCAAACCCTGAATATCATGAACAATTTAGAAGAAATATGATTCTTGCTGGCGGAGGTTCTGGAATTGATGGCCTTGGTGCTATGATAGAGAGAAGACTCAGTGATCTTGGCGACGTCAATGTTCATGTCGTTGACGACCCTGTAAGACTTGGTGCTATGGGCGGTCTAAGACTCGCTATGGAAGTACCAGAAGAGATGTGGAAGAACCTAACTCTTGCTTCCCGCTGATTTCATTCTTGTTCTGTTAAGCCGTACTTAGCGGCTAAGTTTGGATCGATTAGTGGTGCCTGGCAATGAGGACATCTGTCACTTGCACTGAGCATTGAAGGCCTAATTGCAAGAACTGCCATACATTTTGGACATGCTGCAAGCATCTCACCTTGTTCTAGTTGGAAATCTATTCCATCAGATTCAAAATTAAAGTAACCTGACTTGTAAATTGGATTAAAGTGATACATAAATCTCCTAAATGAACCAATAGACGCCCAGCCAGTCAAGAATAAAAATAACAATCCACCTACATTACCTGATATGACAAAAATGATTGAATCAAGAGCATTTAGAGCAAAAAACAGACCCGCAATAAAAATCAAAATAGCAGCAGGCCAATATGCCCAAGCAACCTTTGAGCGATATGAGTTCCATGTCACATAACAAATAATTGCGACAAAACAGAGTACTAACTTGGATAATGTTGGAGATATTGCTGAAGCAATTGCCCAAAATAAATACATTACAATAAGTCCGTCAATAAAGACAATAAATGTAGTACCGCGATGAATTCTATCAAATACGCTATTTCTTGCAACTAAACTGTTAGGTTTCATACCAGCAACTACAAGCTGGTCGCCTCGGTTTGGCTGCATATTTGGCGCTGCAAGCCATTAATCTTGAATTGTTGCATTATTTTCAATACAAATAGCAACGAAGGAGTCAAAATGGCTGAACCATTGCCTTGTTCATGGCGATGCGAGACACGGATGTTGAAATTCGTGGCGATAGCCTTGCAGATAAGAAAATCTTGCTTGGTGTTAGTGGAGGAATTGCAGCAGTAGACACTGTTCGCCTAGCCAGAGAGTTACGTAGACATGGTGCAAATGTCATTGTAATGATGACACACTCAGCTCAGAAAATAATTTCTCCATTAGCAGTTGAATGGGCTACACAAACAGAGGTCATTACCAATTGGGAAAGTGATTTGTCTGCTTTAGAAACAGTTGATGGAATTTTAATTGCTCCAGCAACTAGGGACTTGTTAGCGAGTTATTTGCATGGCTTGCAACATGGCCCAATTTTGATGGCATTGAGTGCTGCGAGAACTCGCAAATGCCCGGTCATGATGATTCCAAGTATGCATGCTGATTTAGCAGATGATCCCGTTACCAATGACCTTGTTGAAGAAGTAGAGAAACTTGGAATCAAAGTACATTGGGGAGAAGAACAAGAAGGAAAAAGAAAAACTCCACCTCATGATGAAATAGTTGCTCGATTTGCTAATTACATCAACATGAATGTTGCTGAAAGGAAATCCATTGTAATCACTTTAGGTTCAACACGTTCACCAATAGATGACATAAGATATGTGCAAAATACCAGTAGTGGAAAAACTGGGTTTGAAATTGCTGATCATTTATTTCGGCATGGACATGATGTTACATGTGTTGCTGGAATAACCTCATTTCCACAACCAAAGTGGTTACCATTAGTTATCAAAACAGATACACCTAATGAAATGTTACGCGAACTAAAAGCACTTAGTAATGATAAAATTGATGCTTGGATTCATAGTGCTGCTGTACTAGATTATGTGGTAGATTCTCCGGCTGAAGGGAAATTAGCCAGCCAGCAAGGTCCTTTGCAAATAACATTAGTTGAAAGTGAAAAACACATTTTAGAACTAAAAGATAAATGCCAAAATGCTGTAAGAATTGGTTTCAAATTAGAAACAGGAATCAAGCAAAAAGAACTGGTAAGAAGAGCAGTTGCTCAATTGGAGTATGCTGAAATGACTGCAGTAATAGCAAACAGATTGGAAGACCTCAAAGACAAAAGTAAGCCACGAGCATATCTTGTCGATAAGAGTGGGGCAGATTTTACATTAAACAATATGCAAGATGTCTGTATTGCTATTACAACCATAGTTGAAAGAGGTAATCAGTGATAACATGCGCCGTTTTGCTATAATAGGCCACCGTGCTTTATCTTCAGGTAAAATTCCACTCAATGACCTGGCTGGTGGAGCAGGTAGAATGGATGTTCTAATTAGAGCATTAATGGCATCATTGATGACTAGTCATGGTTTTAGAAGAGACAGTGAAGTTATCCTACATTTATGGGGTGGTCCTGGACCAAAAAGACGTTTGAAAATTATTGGTAATGAAGTGAAAGGAATACATGCAGAAGAGCGTTCTGTTGCTGGACAGATTTCAAAGGTATTACGTGAACCCACGCCTCCTATAGGAAATTGGGTTAAACGTTCAAGTGGCATATATGACAGTGGCGGAAGCATAGAAGAAACCATCAGAGAATGGAGTGATTCAACTATTATTGCCTTAGATGCAAACGCTGAACGACTTTGGATTAATAATGCAGAGATACCAACTAAAAGTAAACCACTCTCGTATGAGACTACTGATGAACTATCATCTAAAATCGAAGGAATAGATATTGGCTTCATTCTTAGTGATGACCAGCCACTGGAACTAAATTTTTCAAACAATATAGTAAAACGCTCTATAGGTGAAAAATGGCTTCAAGGCCATATGGCTATTGCAATTTGCCACTTTCTAATCGATGAAGGCGTTGAACTAAATCTTTAACCAAATAGGATAATTTTCCTCACCTGATTGTAAGCACCAAGTAAGTAATCTATCATCTATAGCTAATGGATGAGTTTGTGGCCATGTAGGTAAGCAAGAAATGCTAGATTTATCCATCATTACTGCATCACAATCACTGCTTTCCACTGGAGTGTGATCGATACTTGCTGCTCCAATGGTGAAGGTTGCTGTATTTTCATTATCTGAATTCTCTGCAAAAGAAATTGCATCTCGATACCAACGCATACCAAGTCGAGTGGTTTGAAATTCACCATTCCAAGTTGGTGGAGTGTTAATGTTGAGCATCAATTCACCATTTCTAAATGCTGTCCTAAGTGCTTCAATTGGATTATCGCTCCAAGCTGGTTTATCTTCAATTATTGGCCATCTGCTTACATGAGGCTTGGATATATCGACACTTGGTCGCCTAAGGTTTTCAGGTACCATTGGTAGAATTTCAATAGCACGTTCAATTAATTGAACAGTTGCATCTACTGCTTTTTGCATTCCTTCATCATCAAATGATGTAAGTGAAGATGCGATGGCTGGCATACCATACAAACCAGCCTCTCTTGCAGCACCCATTGTACCGCTATGATACGAATCTTGTGACATGTTTGGCCCTAAATTTACACCTGAAATAACTAGTCTTGGAATAACCTCGGGCAAAATATGCTGTAACCCTTTATCCAAGGCAACTATCATAGTATCACATGGAGTTCCATCCAATTCAATCAAGTGCAAATTTTCATCATTGACATTCCACTGAGATTTCAAATCATTTCTAAAACGCCAATTTAGAGGTGTCATCAAATTTATTCGCATTCCAGTAGCAGATTGATTGTTACTTGGAGCAAAAACAACTACTTTGTGACCTCTGTCATTTAGTGCTTCTACAAGCAGTTTCATGCCCACTGCTTCGATTCCATCATCGTTAGTAAGTAATAACCAACCTTGGATTTGGGATGTAGACATTTGATTCCCTCATGACTCTTCGAGAACTTCACTCGTTTCATTGTTCGCATCTGCCCGTGAACTTCCAATAATTACCAAAAGGATCCCAATTATCAAAATAGGCCCTCCAATCCAAGTCCAAAAACCTGGTAATCCAGTATCAAACAGCATAAATCCAATTAGTGAGCCAATAATTGGTTCCATAGTAACACTTGTTGAAACCACAAGAGGTGGAACATATCTAAGACAGGTGTTTAAACCAGTATGCCCAAGTAATCCAGCTATCAAGGCAAGAGCAAGAAACCATCCAAAGTAATCCATTTGAATCCATCCAAATACTCCAAATTGAGAAAAATTATCCTCAACAAAATACGAGGCTGGAATTAAAATAACAGCACCAATTAAGGTGACTGGAAAAGCATAGAGGAAAATTGGCATCCATTTCCTGAGAACTCTACCACTGACAATGTAACCTACGACAAATAATGCTCCTAGGAAAGCCAAAAAATCACCCCATGCCGTTACAGTTCTACCTCCTTGCTCATCGCCTAAATCTATCAAAGCCAGTGCTGCTCCAATAAATCCTATACAAGCACCAATAATTTCCCAACGCGAAGGACTACGATAATTAACAAAATATTTCGCAATTAAAGCCATTCCAAATACAATAATAAGTGGATGAGCAGTTACAAAAAGGAGTGAATGAGTCAATGAAGTTTCATCTAAACTTGCAACCCAAGCACCAAAGTGTAATGCCAAAAATATTCCTCCACCAAGCAACCAGAGAATTGTTTCCCTTTCAGTAAATCTGTGCTTCAAAGATTGACCATGAATCCTCCATTGCATTATTGCTAAAGGCGCTAATACGAGAGAAGTAAGTTGTAAACGCCATGATGCACGTAATAGGGGTGGTACATCATCGACCTGTTGGAATAATGCTCCAGCGCTTGAAACACCAAATACAGCAGCAATCAGTAGCAGCCACACCCAATTAGGTGTGGCTCTTAGAGAGGTCATCAAACTCACACTCAAGCAATTTCTGCGTCTAGAATAGCTTCCTCTGGACCGCTACCAATAACACCAGCTCTCTTGAATAACCAATAAATTAGCCAACCAATTGATACGTTAAGTAGCACGAATCCTACCAGTCTGCCAATATACCATGATGTTGCAAATGGATCATCAACCAATGTATCAATGAAAGAAAGAATACTCGATTCAGTTCCAAAGAATGCCTCTCCAGTTAGAAGACCGGCAGCGACCATAAAGGTGCTCAACAGAATTAGAGCTCGTTGCTTTTCAGCTTCATTTGAACCCTTTTCTTGCTTAATCTTATCAATTCTTGGCTTCAATTTCTTTTCTTCCCATTGGTCCCTTGCATATCCTCCAATTAGCATTGGCAGGGTATATGGTACGGTCAAATACATACCAAGTCCGAATGATGTCCCCATACCTGTTGCCCATTCGACAAACATACCAAGTAAGAAACCAAGGAATAGAAGCCATAAGTCCCCTTCCTTTTCAGCAAAGATAACAGAGAATGTTGCGAATGCATTTGCTTGTGGCGCCAATAGTTCAATAGTCCCATCTGCTAATTGAATGGACAGGAAAATAGCAACACCTGCACCAATTATTGCGCCAGGGACAACTCCCATGATATTCCCTTTAGAAATATGATAAGGTCTATTTCCAATGTAAAGACTATTCTTGTAATCACCAATAACTGTACCAGACATTGAAATGGCGGAACCAAACACTGTAGTACCAACTAGACCAAGAAGAATGGCGTCTTGTGTAGTCAAATCTAACAGATCTTGTGCATTTAAGAATACTCCGAGCAACATCAACAGAACAATGAACGATGTACCCGAAACCGGCTCGATTCCAGTTTCACCCATCACTCTAACTGCAATTGCACCAAGTAGGAATGTTGTCAAGATGAGAACTGAAGCAAATATTAGTGATGCAAGTATTGAGAATCCACCAATGGTAAAGATTAGAATCATTGAAAAGAAAGTTAAAATCATGAATATTGGTATATGCTTTAATGGCCATTCATACCATCCTTTTCCTTCCATATATTCTTGGCTACCCTCGCCTTTGAGAGCACCGCCAATATCGCTAAAGATATTGAGGAAGGTCTTGTACATCTTAGCAAGACCAAACATACCGCCACCAACGATTGCACCAATTGCAATTGTTCTAACCGATTTACCAAATGCCAGCATTTGTAGTGCTGCACCAGTTTCACCAGCATAATCTTGTATTGGGACATTAGATTGAGAAATAGCATCATAAATTGGGAAATTAAACCATACTACCAGAGGAACAAGGAAGAACCAACCAACTATTGTTCCAAGATTTACCAGGAATGCTACTCTTGTTTTCATAAACCATCCTATAGCAAACATGGATGGGGTAAGATAAACTCCAATGTAGGTATATGCGAAAGGGTTCCATGCGGTATCTGGGCTCCATTGGGTATAATTCAATGAGACTCCACCATCGGTACCAGACGGTTGATGTATCGTTCCTTTAGAGTATATACTAGCAAGGCCAAAATCTCCTACTGATGCTGTTTGCGCAATCCAGTCAAAGAGTGCTAACTTTTTGTCACCAATCCAAATTAGCGGGTATTCGACTAGGAATAGACCAATCATGGTTATACCTGTCCAAATACCAATAGTCTTGAGAGATTCACGGGCATGCTCAACCGCACCAGTATTAACATCTGAAGCGATATCCAGCATCTTTAGAGTTGCCTCAAAACCCGGGAGTGGAAGTGGATCTTCTACTAACCAAACCCTACGGAAAATAATGAAATACATCACACCAAGGAAACCAGCAAACATACTTGCAACGATACCGATGAATGCTAAATTGAAAGCATCACCATCGGCTAAGGTAATCAGAGGCCCACTAGCCAATTCATACCTCGCATCACTGGCAAGTAGGAAGATAGCCGGGAAGGTGAAAATAAATCCAGTTGATGCATGCGTTGCTCCAGTTGTTGCTGATGTAGCAATGTTCACTTCAGAAGGTGACCATTTTAAGGCCATACCAAGCAAATATGCAATATACCAAGCTGCTGAAATAGCCAAACCAAGTTTTAATCCAATATACGCAGTAACTCCTGAAAATACGGCACCGATTGCAATACCATAGAGAACTTTAGGAGTACTCCAATGTGAAACTTCGAAAGATTCTACAAGGTTTTTTTCCTCTAAATATTGTTCCAAAACACCAGTATTGAGATTGTTATACATCTCGTCATCTAACCATGTGAGTTTGCCTTCTTCGATGGCTTTGAGACCTTCGGGAGTAATTGGTTGACGATATGCAGATTTCTGAACCCCCATCAAATCCTCTCCCTAAAGTGCTTCCGCACATAACATCGTGGGCGCGGCCACTTGATATACTATTACGCTAAATAATGATCAGATTTTTAATCTTCTATATCATTTCTTGAGGAGGATTTTTTGATGCATTTTGCCGGTAATCCAGCCCAAACTTCTCCAGGAGGAATATTCTTCCATTTACCCACCAAACCATTGGTCGCAATAACAGAACCTTCGCCAATAGTAACACCTGGTTGAATAGTCGTTCCTGAACCGATTAAGCAGCCTTTCTTTAGATGAACTCTTGCCAAAACTATCTGATCTTTCTCAACTAAGTGTCCATTGATTATTGAGCGCCCACCAATTACTACTTTGTCTTCAACAGTTAACGTTGAAGGGTCATTAAGATTGATTGAGTTAAGTTGTACTCCTTTACCGATTTTAGCACCAGCAAGTCTGTAATATGCATTACATATTGGGGAAGGAATGGTATGTACTAAAACTGGATGGGTGCAACGATGTAAATGAGCACATACAGCCCACCTTATTGTAGTCCATGACTCTAGGTTGTCGACAATCTTATCCCCCTTAATCCTAACATGAATTATTCGTTGAGTCATCCCAGACATGAAAAGTAATGACAAAATGTAAACCATAAAACAAGCACCAACTGTCAAACCATAAACAACGTAATTGATTATTTTGTCATCGGTTAGAAATTGTTCTGTAATGAGGTCAAACATTGCCAATGCAGGTGCGACTGGCAAACCCCAAAGTACTATTGTGTAAACTAGTAAAACGGCAGAGCCAATGGTCTGAACTAAAGCGAAATTTTTCATTCCAAACACCTAGTTTGATTCAGTAGCAGCTGCAGCAGCACGATTTTTGGCATCCTCTTCTTCTGCAACCCTTATTCCTTCTTCAAGGTCTACCTTACTGGTAAGATATGTTCCAGCAAGAATCACTACTGTGATGGACAGAATTGCCACTCTGCTGTCGAAGGTTGTACTTGCAATACCATAAAGGAAAGTTCCAATCATTGCTGCAGATTTACCAAGGAAACCAAAGAATCCAAAGAACTCAGAAGTTCTAGTTTCTGGCACTAATTGAGAGAACATCGAACGAGCTTGTGCTCCTGCAGAACCCATAGCAACTCCAACAAACATACCAAGAATAATCCATTGCATAGACACTCCTAAGTTAAGCGGCTTCCATACATTATCTCTCATTATCTCAGCCCATGCATCTACTGGCCCACCTTGATCAACTTTGGTCGGGTGCCTATCACCAATCTCGTCTTGACCGGCTAATGGACCATCAACAAAGATAATCGAGAATCTGTGGTCACTAGCATTATCAAAGTTAGCGAAAATCTGTGCGCCATCAGCAGCTGAAATATTGTGCATTTCGACCTCATCCTCTTCAGCCTGGTCTGCTAACATCGATGCACCTAAAACACCTAGTCCGACAATCGAAACCATTAGTATAACCCCTAGTTTACCAAGTTCTTTACTTTGAATAAATGCAATACTACCGCCTATAATTGCTACAAATGCAAGAAGCATTAGACAAACAAGTAAACCTGTACCTATAGTGGATGAACCTGAACTTTCCTTAGCATAATCAGTCGAGTTAGCTGGGAAATATTCTTGGAAATTATCTCTAAATTCGGAATCTCCTGCTGAAGTTTCTCCAACCCAATTCTCATAACCACGATCATACAAAGTAGTCAGCTCATACACTTGCGCATCTTCATCCCACTCAAATGTAAAGTCATAACGGTCAGCATCTTCTTCACCTTCAAGTTCTAATGGAGCAAAGCCTGCTGCTACAACTGCAACAAAGCAATAAATCATTAGAGCAGTCATAAGAGCAAATTTAGTACCTTTGATGTCTGCTAATTTACCAAACACAATAGTCATCGGTATCGCAACTATGTTTACTGTTAATAGTAGAAGTACATTCATACTTTGGTCAAGTCTCAATACAGATTCTCCAAATGCACTAGCCATACTTGCAATAGTGTTGACACCATCATAAAACAGAAGATAAGCAAGAAGGAAAAACGCTAAAACTTTGAAACGCTTTATTTCTTTGAATGTTTGATA
>CETU01015682.1_pt1 | contig 11147 bp, 8 predicted proteins | sample 356531 | NCBI WGS metagenome assembly CETU01 (sample SAMEA2623488, study PRJEB7988) | marine metagenome | isolation source: saline water (ENVO:00002010), including
GCACCCGCTTGGATATATAGCTACCGATATACTTGCCAGATATAAACGCCATCAAGGTTATAATGTGCTACATCCTATGGGTTGGGATGCGTTTGGTTTACCGGCTGAGCAATATGCCATAAAAACCGGTACGCATCCATCAGTTACGACAAAAGAAAATATTAATAATTTTAAACGTCAAATTAAAATGCTTGGGTTTTCTTATGATTGGACTAGAGAAATAAATACCACAGATCCAGGTTATGTTAAATGGACACAATGGATATTCATTCAACTATACAATAAAGGTTTAGCTTATGAAGCGGAAGTGCCGGTTAACTGGTGCCCCGAACTGAAAGCTGTCCTAGCAAATGAAGAAGTGATTGATGGAAAATCTGATATTGGTGGCCATCCAGTTTTAAGAGTGCCTATGCGTCAATGGATGCTTAGAATAACTAAGTATGCCGAATCATTATTGTCTGGTCTAGATGATGTAGACTGGCCTCATAGTATTAAAGAGCTTCAGCGTAATTGGATTGGAAGGTCAGAGGGGACCAAAGTTTTATTTGAACTTCCATCAATCAGCAAGCATCTTGAGGTTTTTACTACACGGCACGATACACTTTTTGGTGCAACTTATATTGTAATAGCACCAGAACATCCATTAGTTGAAGATCTTTTAATAGAAGATCAAAGAACATTAGTCAAGCAGTACATTGAGGAAACATCTAAAAAATCTGACCTAGATAGAACCGAGCTTAATAAAGAGAAAAACGGAGTTTTTTTAGGCTCCTATGCTATAAATCCTGCAAATGGTAAGGAAATACCAATATGGATATCAGACTACGTTATTATGGGATATGGAACAGGAGCCATAATGGCGGTACCAGGCGAAGATGAAAGAGATTGGGAATTTGCAACAAAATACGACTTACCAATTATAAGAACAGTTGAACCAAGTAAAGACTTTTCAGGTGGCGCATACACTGGAGATGGTCCAGCTATAAATAGTGAATTCTTAAATGGACTCTATATAGATGAAGCTAAAGAAAAAATGGCTTCATGGCTTGAAGATAACAAAAAAGGGGAGAGGACTGTACAGTATAAATTGAGAGATTGGTTATTTTCTAGACAGAGATATTGGGGCGAGCCAATCCCAATTATTCATAAAGATGGCAAGCCGCAAGTACTTAAAGAGTCTGATTTGCCACTAGAATTACCAGATATTGAAAAATATGAACCAAGCGGAACGGGTGAATCGCCACTATCTAATATTAAAAATTGGGTTGAAGTAAAAGATGATAGTGATAATATAATTGCACTTAGAGAGACCAATACGATGCCACAGTGGGCCGGATCCTGTTGGTATTATCTTAGATATTTGGATCCATCCAACGATGAAAAAGCATGGGATTCAGAGAAAGAAAAATACTGGATGCCTGTAGATCTCTATATAGGGGGAGCGGAGCATGCGGTACTCCATCTTTTATATTCACGATTTTGGCATCATGTACTATTTGATCTTGGGTTGGTATCAACCAAGGAGCCATTTAAAAAATTATTCAATCAAGGTATGATACTTGGACAAGATGGCTCAAAGATGAGCAAGTCTAGGGGTAACGTGATTAATCCCGATGAAACTGTTGAAACGTATGGTTCCGATTCTATGAGGATTTATGAAATGTTTATGGGTCCTTTAGATAAAGCAAAACCATGGAGCACCACCGGTCTTCAAGGCTGCTCTCGATTTATAAAAAAGTTATGGTCGATCTTAGTAGATGATGAAGGTGTGTTATCGTCAAATGTTACAGATAAAAAAGACGGCAAAGAAACGCTTCAAGCCCTAAATATGATGATCAAGAAGATTTCAGATAATTTAGATCAAATGCAATTCAATACTTGCGTTTCAGAATTCATGATATTTACAAATCATATTCAAAAACTTGATTCGATAAATATTGATACAATAAGATCGTTTATTATTATTATGAATCCATTTATGCCTCATTTAGCACAAGAATTGTGGGAGTTAATTGGTGAAACCAATGAGCTTACCTATCAAGCGTGGCCAGATTACGATAAAGATCTTGCTATCTCTGATGAAATTGTAATTCCAATTCAAATTAATGGAAAAAGACGTTCAGAAATTCTTATTTCTGCAAATGAATCTGAATCTGAAGTTATATCAAAAGCTAAATCTGATGATAAAATAGCTTCTTACTTAAAAAATACAACGATCATTAAAGAAATTTATATAAAAGGGAAAATACTGAATATTGTTATAAAACAATAATCTTAGGATCTAGCATGGCCGAAATTAAACCTAAATTAACCAGACGATCATTTCTTAAAAAAAGTGGCGCTACCGCCTCATTATTAACAGTATTTCCTTATTCTACGCTAAGTGCCACATTGAATAAATCTGATGATAATAGAATATTAGTCATTGGCGCTGGACTTGCAGGCCTATCTTGTGCCTATGAACTAGATCGAGCAGGATATAATGTGGTGATTTTAGAAGCAAAATCGCATCCAGGCGGTCGTGTAAGAACTTATAGAGATGCTTTTGCTGATAACCTCTACGCTGAAATGGGAGCTGAATACGTAGATAGCTCAGATGAGTATGTTCAACAATATTGCAAGCAATTCGATTTAAGTATTTTACCAGCTAAACAATATGATGGTATTTATGTAAGAAATAAGCATATTTATATGAAGGATCTTAGATCAGGTAAGGTAAAGTTACCATTTGATGGAACCTTAAAAGGGAAATTGTTTGGCCAAGAGGTTAAATATATTCAACAATGGATTGATTTAGCTAAACAAGAAGGTGTAAATAGTCAAAAAATCCAATCTTTAGATAAGATATCAGTTGAGCAGTTATTAAAAGAGGGTGGAGCTCCAAAAGATATCATAGAATTATATACCTACTTGAATGCTACAGAATCAACCGCTATACCATCTAAAATGTCAGCATTGTCAATGGTGTTATCCCATGTAAAGACATCTGGATTTAGCGAAAATACCGTTGAGGGTAGAATTTTAGGTGGCAATGATCAGCTTCCAAAGGCTCTTGCGAAAAGAATAGGGTCAAAAATAAAATATAATCACGCAGTAAAGAGGGTAGATGCTACTTCAAACGGTTTGGTTGTGCATTTTTCAACACAAACAAATAACTACACTATTAAAGGAGCAAAGTGCGTTTTTGCCATTCCTACAACAATTTTAAAGCACATTAAAGTTAATCCAAAATTTTCTAAAGAAAAGTCACACAGTATACAAAATCAGTCCTATGGTCATGTTATGAAGATTGCTATGCAATTTCAAAATCGTTTTTGGGATAGTGATAATTCAATAGGGCAGAGAGTCTTTACTGATACACCACTTCGAAGAGTATATCATTTCTCAATTGATCAACCAGGCCCTAGGGGAATCCTACTATCTTTTACATCAGGTGATGATGCACGAAAGCTTGGTAGTTTATCTGAAAATAAACGGATGGAAATAGCTAAGCAATCATGTAATGATATTTGGTCTAAGTCAGATAACTTTTGGGAGAATGGAATTTCTAAATATTGGAATAATGATAAATGGATAAAAGCTAGCTATTCACTGACTGGGATTGGACAAAAAGATTATAGAGATATCCTAGCAAAAACCGAGGAGCCTTTTTATTTTGCCGGTGAACACACAGCAGTTAATTATGCTTCTATGAATGGTGCAATAGAATCTGGAATCAGAGCTTCTAATGAAATTAAATTGAAATAATTATCAAAATGAAACACCTTATGCTTAAATGAAAAATTGGAGAACATTATGAAAAAAATATGCATAATTATATTAATAGCTTTTAGCATTAGCCATGGTCAAGAAAATACCGATGAAAAGAAAGCCGAAAACTATTTTATTTTTGAACCAGATTCCCTTTCATTGAATATCGGTGAAACTGGAACAGTAACCATAAAGTTCGTTGACTCAGAGGGAAATGTAGTTAAAAACCCTTTTTATATTTATGGACGACCAAGACGCACCTTAGAATCTAAGCCACGGATAAGTGATTCTAGCGGAGTTGCTACAGTTACCATAAAACCTTTTAAGCCAGGAAAGTTAAGCTTAAGCGTTAGAAGTATATCTCAAAAAAGAGAAGATAGAGTGATGGGAAATATGCCAATTGAGGTGCCTTTTCCAGAGCTAGACAGGATTGTATTCAATGAACCTGTATCTAGTGTTTATGTAGGAACGTATGTTAACTATGAAACAGAGGTTTTTGATAAAGCAAATATGAAAAGAGAAGAATCAAAAGTATTACTCTCGTCAAGTAATACTGATATAGCTGATCTAGATCGTTATGGCAATTTAGTTGGAAAAAAAACTGGAAAGATAACGCTTACAGCTTCTGTGGATGATGTTAAAGAGACGATTGGTATTAAGGTGATAAAAAATCCTGTTCGCAAAATTAGCTTATCAGCAGATAAAGATAAAATTAGAACCGGCGATGTTTTGCATTTTAAAGCCAAAGCAATGAATAGATCTGGTAGAGCTGTAAAAGATATTCCAATTACTTTTTCGTTTACGGGTACTGCAGATTATGGTATTGGATTGCCAGCCTCAGCTTTAATTAACGAAGAGGGAAAATTTGTAGCAGAAACTCCTGGCATTTTCACTGTGATGGCTGAGTCCGGTGGTTTTTCAGCAAGAAAAACTATTGAAGTTGTAAAAAGGGATGTAAGAAAAAAAGCTAAGGTGGTTGGTCATGGTACAGTTCCTAATGTGCATACTTCAGATCTCTGGGTGTGGCCAGGAGTAGGTAAGCACAAAGGTAAGGATTTTGCAGTTACTGGAACGTGGAGTGCAAATGGGGAAGCTTATTTTTGGGATGTAACGGAACCTGAAAAAATGCATATCATTGATACTGTTACCGTTGATGCAAGGACGGTAAACGATGTTAAGGTTTCTGAAAACGGTGAAGTAGCCGTTATTACGAGAGAAGGCGCATCAAACAGAAAAAATGGATTTGTCATCTTAGATGTAAGAGATCCATTTAATGTAAAGATAGCTGCGGAATACAATGATGATATGACCGGTGGTGTTCACAATGTTTTCATATACGATAATCATGTTTACGCAGTAAATAACGGACGTAAGTACGATGTGATTAATATTGAAGACCCATCAAATCCTTTTAGAGTATCTCGGTATGAGTTAGATACTCCAGGTCACGGTGTACATGATGTATGGATAATCGATGGACTTGCGTATTCCTCTAACTGGGCAGATGGCGTTCATATTGTAGATGTTGGCGCCACAAAATTAAATGAAAAAGATCGCTCTAAAGATCGATATAATCCCTTTCTTGCGATGGCTGGCAAGGGGAGCCCTGGAAACCCAGTGAAGTTAGGAGAAATGAAAGATCCAAATGGGCACAACCATGCAGCATTTCCATTCATTAGTCAATCAGTAGATAAATTTTATATTATTGCTGGTGATGAATATGGAAATGAATTTGGCATGGCTGGTGGATTTCATTTTCTTGATTTTACAGATCCAAACAACCCTGAAGAAACTGCAGTTTATCAAGTGCCAGAGGCCGGCTCACACAATCATTGGGTACATGGAGATACCTTGCTAGCATCTTATTATCAGGGCGGCCTTCGTGTTGTGGATATATCGGGAGAGTTAATGGGAGATATTTATGCGCAAGGAAGAGAAATAGCTTATTTCAATTCAAGCGATCCAAAGGGATATGTCGCGAATAAGCCAAATGTTTGGGGAACTATGCCTTATAAAGGATTGATTTATTTTTCAGATATGAATAATGGTCTTTGGGCAATTCGTTTAGAAGAAGAAAATATGGGCACTAATTAAGGTTTATTACAAAAAATCTGAAATAATTTTCCACTAAGTAATTATATATCTTTTACAAAATTAGATATATAATAGAAAAACTAACAATTCCTACGCTTAGTGCAGCAATAAAACCCAAGTAAAAGGGTTTTAATCCCAGATTTTTAAATTTATCTAGTTTAGTATTATAACCAACTGCAGACATTGCTATTATAAGTAATAACTCAGCGGAATATTTTATGTAGTGTATGAAATTATTCCAGAGCTCACTGCCAATTTGATATTCAAATTGGTCGCCAATAGTTCTAATCATTCCAAAAACTAAAAATCCTATGATAAAATATGGAAAAATTGAGCTAATATTTATTTTGTTATTTTGTTTTGAGTTTTTTCTCGCTACAAATGCTAAAAGTGGTATTACCATAACCATCATTGTATTTCTCACCAATTTTATCACTGTGGCTATATCCAATACTGAGGGATTTCCATATTGTTCGGCATAAATCATTCCTGACCCTGCGACCTGAGCGGTTTCATGGATAGATGTGCCTAAAAATAGACCCACAGCTAAGGAATTGTCATTAAATACTATAAATGCTAATAAGGGGTATAAAAACATCGCTATCAGTCCAAAAACTGTGATATTTGCTATAGCGTAGGATATTTCTTCTTTTTTTGCATTTATGGCTGGCGCTAAGGCTACAATAGCTGTTGCACCGCAAATGCTTGTACCAACCGCAATTAATAATGAAAGATTGTCAGAAACCTGAAAATATTCACGAAATTTACTTACTATAAATATTGAAATTGCTATACATGGTATTATAACTAACAATCCTTGAGATCCATACAATAATATATCTGAAATGCTTAATCTAATACCTAATAGGATTATTCCTAACTTAAGAAGATATTTAATAGAAAACGAAAAACCGTCACTGTAGTTATGGATATTTTTTACTGAATTGCTAATTAATATCCCTAAAATAATTGCAATAATGATAGGAGATATCGGACTTTTTACATGTTTTAGTAGTTCTATGCCTATATAATTTGATAATTCAATAGATAGTAGGGCAGTTATAACACATATAAATAAACCAATGATACTATTTTTCCTCATATATATACCCTATTATACATAATATGTATTATACGCCATTTATATAAATATAGGAAATAGTCATAAAAGTGCCTTAAGAGCATTAATTAAGGTTTCAACATCAGCATTAGAGTTATATCCTTGTAAAGATATTCTAAATGCTGTGTGTCCATCTTTAGTATATGTTGGAATTTCAATATTATAGGTATGATAAAGGGTTTCTTTTAAAACTTTATGATCATTAACTGGAAATATGATCGTTGTCATTTGGCCCAGATATTCATCGGGACAAATTTTAGGAATTTGTGTTAATGTAGAAATTTCATTACGAGCATTTATAATCATACTCATACAACGATCTTGAACTTCATGCCAATTATGATCATTTTGAAATTTTATAGCAGCTGGAATAGTTAAAAATGCACTCATATCCCTAGTTCCTTGCCACTGAAAAATATTTTGATACCTGCTTGTGGTTTTTTGTTCTGTAGAATCTTTAAATTCATCAAACTCTATACCCCAGCCCCAGCTTTTTAAATAGGGTTGCATATTTGATTGGTATTCTTTTTTTACATATAAGAATGATACACCTTTTGGTGAGCACATCCATTTATGACATGCACCAACGTAATAATCTGGATCTAATTTTTTAATATCAAGGTTTATATGTCCGGGTACATGAGCTCCATCAATGATAGTTTTTATTCCCCTTTTTTTAGCTTCGTTCATTATCTTCTCAATGGGAAGAATCATACCAGTCCCGCTAGTTATATGGCTTATAAAAACATATTTTGTATTATTATTTGCATGTTGCCAGAAATTTTGTAAAAAAGTATTGTCATCTATAACAGGTAGTGTAATTGGTGATCTCACGTATTTATAGTTATTTTGTTTTCCATGATAAAACCACATTCTATCACAAGAACCATATTCTAGATTTGTAGTCAATATCTCATCTTCAGGATTGATTTTTATATTATCTATGATTGACGCGACAGCATGTGTGGGATTTGGAAAATAGGTAATATCGTTCTTGTCGCAATTAATATATTTTGATAATTCATTCCTTGAAATTTCCAATTGCTCATAAACATCACTTGTCAAGAATTTTACAGGATCTCTTTCTAATTTTATCTGCCATTTTTGATAATCCTCAAAGACAGGTTTTGGGCATGCTCCGTAAGACCCATGATTTAAAAATGTAATTTCAGGATTTATTTGAAATAATGATTTTAAATATGTTGAGTCGTTATTCATATTTTAAGCAACATTATGGTATTAAATTTATAATTGATAACAGCTTTCAGTATATAAATTTTATTATGCGCCCGTAGCTCAGCTGGATAGAGCGTTGGATTCCGGTTCCAAAGGTCGGGGGTTCAAATCCCTCCGGGCGTACTAGGCTTTGAACCTGCCTCCATCCACTGCTAAATTATGACCTGTAATGTAACTGGAATCGCTGGAAGCTAAGAATAATACTACGCTTGCAATTTCAATGGGTTCAGCCAATCTATTCAATGCCGTTGATTCAGCCCAGCTCTCTTCAATATCAGCCTTCGCTATGTTTAAGGTTTTTGCTTTAGAGTCAGCAAGCTCATCCAATCTACCAGTCTTGGTATATCCTGGAAGTACGTTATTAACGGTAATATTATATTTACCTAGTTCTAACGCCAATGTCTTTGCCCATTGCGCCACAGCGCCTCGAATTGTATTTGAAACTCCAAGTCCAGGTATTACTTGTTTTATTGATGTTGAAATTATATTTATTATTCTTCCATAGTCCTGATTCTTCATAGTGGAAATCACGGATTTGGTAACTATTTGATTGCAGATCAATAACCTTTCAAATGCTACCCTAAATTCTTCAATTTCTGATTCAATCAATAATCCACCATGAGGTCCACCGCTATTATTGATTAAGATATCTATATTATCATTTAACTCATCTAATAGAGAACTTTCTAGATTTTCTGGTTTATTAAAGTCAGAACATATGAATTTATGACTTTGATCATTTGATTTATCTAATTCATCAATTACAGATTGAATTTTAGATTCATTTCTTGCAATAATTGTAATACTTGCACCATTCTTAGCCAATAATTGAGCGCACGATTTACCAATACCATCTGAACCGCCACATACCACTGCCCTTTTATTGTATAGCAACATATCTTTCAAATTATTCAGTACTTTCAGCGGCTTCTATAGTATTCTCAACAAGCATAGCTATGGTCATTGGACCAACCCCTCCAGGGACCGGTGTTATTGCACTGACTTTATTAATAACTGATTCATAGTCAGCGTCACCTACTAGTTTATAATTATCATTATGGTCTTTAATTCTATTAATTCCTACATCAATAATTATTGAACCATCTTTAACATGATTTGATTTTAAAAAATTTGGGGATCCTAATGCCAATATTATCACATCAGCCATTTTAGTAAATTTAAAGATATCAGATGTGCCTGAATGACAGATTGTTGTGGTTGCATTGCTATATTTATTTTTTAAGCTAGTTAAAATTGATACAGGTCTTCCAACAATATTACTTCTGCCAACCACCACTACATGTTTTCCTGAAATATCCAGGTTATAATATTCAAAAAAACGCATAATACCTTTTGGTGTGCATGGAATAAAAAGCGGAGTTCCAGCTGTTAAATTGCCAAGATTATAAGGATGAAAGCCGTCAACATCCTTTTTTGGGTTAATACTTAAGAGTATTTTTTCTGTATTAATATGATTTGGCAGAGGAAGCTGAACCAATATACCATGGTAGGTAGGATCATCATTCAAATCGGAAATTTTGTTTATTAACTCTTCTTCGCTAATATCATTTGAAAAAGAAATCGTACTAGATTTTAGACCTAACTCATTGAATTTTTTAGTTTTACTCTTAACGTAAATTTTTGAGGCAGGATTCTCTCCAACTAAAACAACAGCTAAAGATGGTATAATAGAATTATTTTTTAATGAGGCTATTCTATGAGAAAGTTGCTCATAGACAGCTCTGCTAAGATCTATGCCTGATAGAATTTTAGAATCGATCTTCAAAGGGTATTTAGAATAGCTATTTTTGAATTTCTTCTTCTATCACTTCCAAGAGAGATGAAACTTTACCTTCAACAGAATTTTTTACATCATCATGATCCCGTTTTATTGCAAAGTATTCATCAGCAATATTCATGGCTGCTAAAATGGCGACTTTAGCAGGAACCTGTGGAGTGTTGAGTTCTTCCTGAATTTCTCGCATTTTTTGATCAACGTATTCTGCAATATTTTTTATGTAAGTAGCATCGGCTGGAGCCTTAATGGTATACTCTTGTCCGTAGATAGTAACTTTTACAAAATTATCATTTGATTTCATATAAATAGATTCAATTTTTTATTATAAACATTTTTATTAGTTATCTTAATTTAGCACTGAAATCCTTAGAAACCACCTTTATAATTTCATCAATAACAAGGTTTACATCTTTATCTTCAAGCGTTTTAAGAGGGTGTTGGAAAATTAATTTAAATGTAACTGACTTTTTATTCTTACCAATGGATGAGTGTCGAAAAATATTTTGAGGGTTAACATTTTTAATAATCTGATTATTCTTATTTAAAATAGATTTTAAGACGTCACCAACAACTACTTTCTCATCCAATACAAAATTAATAATCTCTTTCAACTGTTGGATAATAAATAATAGGATTAAAGCTTAAACTGGATTGATTAATCATTCCGATAAGATGATCTAAATTAATTTCAAAAGCATATATGTTAGAAATATCTAAGTTCAATATATGTAATATTTTAGAGTTTATTTTACCATAATGGCCAAGAGAAGTCTTATCAATATTGATTAAAAATGATTTTTCATATTGAGGTAAATCTGTATTTAAAGTATCTATTTCAACTTTTCCAATTTGCAAATGATTCAAAAGAGTTGAAACCAGTCCTTTTATAGCAAAAAAATCAGATTTAATGGCATTGCTTTGATGTACAGATGGATGCAACAAATCTCCTAAGATTATACCAGATAATTGAAAATTCTCATTAATTCCCTTTAAACCTTTTCCAGTTTTATTAAAAACATTGCCAATCTCAAAAAGCATTAGATCTTTTCTGCCGTTATTATGATTAAAATCTGCGGTATTAAGAAGCCCTGGAATTAAACTACTACGTAAATGGGTCATTTTATCTGATAATGGATTCATTACATTGAT
>CETU01030953.1_pt1 | contig 11137 bp, 3 predicted proteins | sample 356531 | NCBI WGS metagenome assembly CETU01 (sample SAMEA2623488, study PRJEB7988) | marine metagenome | isolation source: saline water (ENVO:00002010), including
GGTTGTAGTAGAATCTTGACCCGGTTCAATGTTGTACAAACCGGAGTTGCCTAAAGACAGGGATGCGCCATGTGATTGGCCTACAGTTACGGTTACTGCAGTACGACACTTCCAAGCATTGCCATCTTTTCCTTCAATGTAAAACTCGTTCTGAGTGTTAGCCTCAACTGAGTCGTCCGGAGTAATTTCAATTGTGAATTCTTTCTCGCCATTTCCATTGTTATAATTCAACATCCCGCTAGATGCTCCGTCCACAGTTGCCCAATTGGAATTACTACCATTGAATCCAACGCTAATCGACCAATCTGTATTGCCATCATTCGAATATGTAGCAACCAAGGAACCGGTTTCTCCCGGTTCAAGAGACAGGCTTGTTTTAGACAATGAAGAAGAGCATTTCTTCAATTCTGGAACGAATAGGCTGAATTCCTCTGTATCTGAAGCGCTTCCGTTAGGATTTTGATCGTTGGTTACAACGCCTTCAATTTCCCAACAATACTTGTCGCTTTCCTTACCTTCTGGAACTTCCAATGTTACCGTAACCCATTCTGAGGACCCGTTGTCCAATGTTACAGATTCTGGCTCGACATCAATCGACATACTGCTATCAGACTTACATCCTGATCCGCTTCTAGGGTCGACCGTTAATTGGATCGTTTCCTGAACTCTACCTGTGTTCTCAACCTCTACATCCCACTCTATGGTGGATTCGCCATTCCAAGTTGGATTGACTGGAGCATCAATTGTAAGGTCGACTGCAAAAACAGTCGAGCCTGCTCCATCTCCTGCCGTTGTTTCAACATCTTGTGATTGTTGAGCAGGTTGGCCTGGTTGGTCAGGAGGAGTAACCTGCTCATTGGCATTCGCAGTTACAGTTGTAATACAAGAGTCCTCTGCGTTTTGAGCAAGTGTAACATTGAGGAATGTCTCGCCATAATCATTCGCATCAATCGGTTGTCCAATCTGCCCTATTGCTGAAGAATATCCAGTACAATCCTGTTCATTGGTTGCTGCTAAATTTACGGATACAGGGTTTGCACCGTTGTTATAGACGCGAACAGTGTATTCCGCAGTCTCTCCTGGATTCACAGTTTGCGCACTTGGAGAAATAGAAACTGAAATGTTTGCATCCCTGCCTGAATCGTCCGCAGTGACTGGGTTCGCAATAGCTGGAACCAGTGAAAATAGCATCAAAGCAACCAATAAGACACTGGTGATACTTTGACCGGCTGATAGGTCTTTCTTGCGGGGTTCCATGAACCCCGGTCGAGGTGGTCACATGAAAAGGCTATGGACAAATGCTCAATTCAATCTACATTTACAAAAGTCGTTGAAGAAGCCCCACAATGGACACAAGTTTTGACCTTACAAGTAGAATGATAGCGCGCTCCACATGAAGGACAGCCCACCATCGCGGTTAATATCGGCTGTCTGCAAGCAAAACAGGGAGTTGTATTGGATTGTTGTACTGGAGTGGCAAATGACTCTTGTACTGGGGCCGATGATGGCATAACCGATTCATTTCTATTTTTGAGGAATATAACTAAACCAATAATGATGATTAAAGGAATGATCACCAAAACCGACAAGATGATTGGACTCAAGTTAGATGAGTCTTCAATAATCGCATCTCCTTCGCTAGAAACATCTAATTCAATCCTTGAATTTTCTAAATCTTCGATGCCTGATATAGAAATCTCAAGTGTTCCACTACCGGGCTTAGTAGCAGTAATGTCCAGCCTAATCTTCTGAGATTGGCCTGCTTCTAGGTCAACTGAATCCGCACCATCAAAATCGACGTCCCACCCACTAGGAGAACTGACCTCTATCGCCCCTGAGACCAAGGTGTTTCCAGTGTTGGTTATTGTCAACTGTAAGACTGAAGGCTGGTCTGTTTCAAGAACCAATGGTCCATCGACCTTCCAAGAAACCTCTTTGGAAAGTGCAACCAACATAGTTACTGATTCATTGATTGAAACCATATCTCCTGACAATACAACTTTGAATTCCGGTTCAGATGCTGGGTCTGCCATTGCAGAGATGATTATCGTACATGTTATTGGTTTGATATCCCCCTTGGAAATTGAACCCGGAGAGGTACAATCTCCCAGCAGATTATTGTCTAATTGTAGAGTTGCTGTTGGACTCCAAGATACGCTTTCGCTATTCTCTACCAGCCAAGTGTAATTGATTGGAACACCGGTCGGGTGTTGCCCTGGACCAAATATATTGGTCCAAGTTTGTCCATTGATTTCAACCGATGCAAATGTGAGTGCGGGATTTGGTAATACTACTACTTCAATATCTTCAGAGTGGCTCCAAGAATATTGAGTGGAATCCATAATCAACTTGATTTCGCCACTTCTTGCATCCTGTTGAGCTGTAATTGAAATTGCAAAATTTCTAGATTCAGTCCAAGACAACTCAAAATCCTCAAGGATTGTATTTTGTAACCATCCAAGCGGTAATTGCAAGGTGGGATTTAACATCAAATCGATGTTGCCTTTATTCTCGACACTATACTGTAGAGAGATTGTATTCCCAGGGGTTATCGAAGAGAATGATGATTCTAAATCTACTGTGACATGTGAAATCTCTTCAACTACGAGAGGTAATTCATAATCAACAATTTTCCCCTCTTCACTTTGAGACACCACTTTCAGGACAACTGTCAATTCTGCACCTGCTAAGGTCATAACTTGAGGAGGAGTAAATGAAATTCCTATGTTCATTTGACCGTCTTCCAGCATCAAGCCTGTTGATGCCGAATTAGCTCCTCCTTGTGCAGAAAGATCATCGAAACCTGCGTACCATCCAGGTGGAGATTCCAAGAACAGGTCGTATCCAATATCATCATTACCTAAGTTGAATAATCTAATGTCAACAGAAGTAACATTAGATGGGTTAACAGGAATTGATGTGTAATCAAATTCTATTCTGGTATCAGCGAGTACTGGAACATCTAATGTTAGAACATAAGGACTACTCACATCGTTGTCTTCATCATAACCTAACAAATTGATGAAATATATTCCTGGGCTTGGGCCTGAAGGATGAACTAAGGTGACATTTACCAAAACCCCTTCTTGCCCATCTAATTCGAAGTCGGTTTGGTCAAGGCCGACATACCAAGAGAGTGCAGAATTGCTAGGGCTGGTTACACCTGTTGATGAGATTGATGCGTTAGTGGTTAGCAAAGCGGTATTGGTTAGCGTAACCTGCCACGAGGAGGATGTTGCATTGATGTCATCCAAAGTCACAGTTGAAGATGCTGCCTCAATTCGAACACCGGGTGTTGTTACATTTACAACAACATCCATCCTATTGTTGCCTTCATTGATCTCATCTATATTATCGGATGAATCCACTAAGAAAGTAAGAGTCCTTGAACCCGCAGTTTGAGGTTGCCAATTCCAGAACAAAATCTTGGAACCACCAGGTCCTAAATTGAAAGTTTGTGAATTAAGGAATAGGCCTTCTTCTTGGAAAATAACCTCTACGTTTTCAGCCTCAACGTTGCCCAAATTCGATACTTGCATCTCTACCAATACATCATCTCCAACTTGAGGTATGGAAATGTCTGTACTAAATGAAGAAGGAATCGGAGAAGGGTCGGGTCTCAAATCGTTGACTCCTACCCCAGAAACAGCAACTGCGAATGGTTGTGCTCGAGAACCTGAGTGGCCTGCATCGGTTACTTTCACTGTCCATAATCCCATTTCTGCTGAATCGACAAGTACGACTTCTACATTGTTCAATGTATCATAATTGCCGCCTTGGATTGAGCGGCCTTGAGAGAATTCGTTACCTTTGTATTCGACCCCGCTTGGAGTTGTGACTAGCAAATTCAGATTGTTTACAAGTTGTGTATTTGAGAACCTTGAACCTCGCTCATCCGACCATGCTACTACAGCTTTGAACGCTTGGTTTGGAGTGGTGATATTGAATGAATAACTCTTTGAGTTTCCAGTTGAAGATAGTACTGAACGGTCATCGACCCATATTCCTCGACCATTATTTGGTGCTAGAGTTCCTTTGAGGTCAATTCTTCCCCACCCCTCATCCATATTTGGTATATCTCGAGTCCCAACATCTCTTGCACCCAAGATCATCAATGCCTTCACCAATGCACCTTGAGGTTCAGGCCTTTGAGCAACTTCTGTGATATATTCACGAATTAGGGCTGCAGTTCCTGCAGCATTAGGAGTTGCCATACTCGTACCTGTGTATTCTAGGTACCAGTTACTAGTCCATGTTGCTCCACCAATATCGGTCGCTTCTTGAGCCCTGCATGAGCGCACATATCCACCCGGAGCAAGAATGTCAGGCTTGATTCGTCCGTCATCAACTGGACCTCTACTAGAACCATCCATTATCGAATTAGGTGCACCGGAATATCTGTTCTGTGAATTGCCGACTGTAATGGTGTTCTTGGCAGTACCCGGGGCGCCAATCGTATCGCTATCTGGGCCATCGTTTCCAGCAGCGAACAATACAGTCAAACCTTCTCTGCCGCTGTAATATTGGTCGTAATATCTTGCTCTATCATCCACATCCTCGGAAGTCGAAGTATATGCTCCCCAATCAGACGACGAGGATGAACCCCAGGAATTTGTATGAGTTCGCGCTCCATTACTATACGCGGTATTCAGCATATTGTTGATGCTAGACCACTGGAAATTGCCATTGTTATCATTCTCCATCGCTTGGAAATACAATTCTGCTTTAGGCGCAATTCCTTCATAATTGCCTCTGGTTCCATCACCTAATACAGTGCAAGCAACGTGCGTACCATGCCCTGAATGTGCATCAGCAGTAGAACCATCTCCGATAACATCAACGTTGCCGATTATTCGATTTCCAAAGTCGCCATGATCATGGTCCAATCCTGAATCTGCAACAGCAACAATCTGTCCCGAACCATCGAGGGCTGTTGTGTAATATTGCTCCATGGCATTGATGTTCATATGGTTTCGAGATTGGTCATTCCAAATTGTAAGACTTGGCTGAGGACCAATCCAAGCAACTGACGGTTCTGCTGCAATTGAAGCGATAGATGATTTCGTATATCCATCATATCGACCTGTTTCGGCAAAGGATGAATCTTCGAGGAAATTATGCGCCACTAAATCAAGTTCTTGATGCAATCTCATACCCCAATTATCCGAAATGTCTACCCCAGGCAATATTGTGTCTGCTCGCCAAGACTCTATTCTAACTGGCGTATCTTCTAGAGATTCCATGACCGTGAAATCAACTAGCATTGCTAAAGGCACAGGCTGTACTGAAGCAATACCTTGGATAGACATCATACTAGTAAGACCGTTTTGAGTGCCTTGAACCAACAAACCAGATGGTGCAATAAATTCTCTAACCTCCACTCCAGGTTGGTCTGAAATCAGATTCCTAACTTCAGAAATCCGGAATTCCGTCGATACAAGAACCAATGATAAATCCGGTCGTGAAGTCAACAACTCATCAGGAATTGAATGGTCAAACAGCACTCCTGAAGCATCGTGAATCCCTAGCCTAGAATGAGCTAAAAGTGGGCGTTGTTCGAGTGATAATGATTCATCTAATTCACCGACTAGATTACGAATTGAATCTTCAGGTAAATCAAACCTAATCCACTCAACATTCGATTCTTCCGTATTAGTTACCGGTTGATTCGCAACCGGAATTCCTGACAGAAGGAATATTATGAGCAACAAGAAGGCTCTACGCACATGCCTAGGCCGTCGAAAGTTCGTTTTAGGAGTTACCTTGAATAGTCTCAAAGGAACCACGTTACTTCTTCACAATCATTGTGGAATTTTTCTGTAACATTTTCTGAAACTTTGTGAAGGAATTGCTCAGTATTTTCTTCTCCTCTAAAATTGGTCCACACAATTTCAATCTGAATTGTATATTCATCCCAAACAGAATATCCTCTCACATCCAATTCCATTTTGTCACCAGATATACTTGTATGGCTGGGTATAGAATCGAATGATACTTGCAAACTATCCAAAACCGTTTTTTCTTCGTCTACAAACTCGACTGTTAGGGTCACATTCGTGATTTCCCTACTGCCATCATTGACTAACTCTGTCAACACGACATGGCCGTTTCTCTGCAAATACATGACCTCAATTTCGACATCATCCCTTGGAATCACCCAATACCATGTAGATGCTAAAGCGCCGATAAGCATAATGAAAATGACACCTGCTAAAGCAACCCTCATCGGATGAATATTCTCTGCGATTTCTTTGACTCTCTCACCGATTTCTTGTGACAGTTCGTGGAGTTCTTCCTCCATCTCCTCATCATATTCATCACTCATCCCGTCACCGCCGCTACTGCTGTGGCCAACAATGATGAGAAAGGATCTCCAATCATTATGTGTGTTGTCTCAATTTCTCCGCCCGTAAGGCTGCTAAGTAAAGATAAATCAGAAACTACTCCATTGACACCCACGCTAGATGCAGTCGGTATACCTCCGGTAAATTGTGCATCCAACATTACACCTCTAGCATCAATATCTGTGCCTAATACATCTACCTCGGTATCAGCAGTCGCCACAATTCTACCGCCAGTAATTCCGTCAACTACAATCACTGGGTAACCCAAAGGCCGGTAGATGTGCACTTCCGCTCCTTTCAAATTCTCTCCAACAAGTTCCGCTGAGACAATATTGATGCCATCTTCCATCTGGGTGTCGCTTCTACGAATGTACAACTTCTCAACACCATTTCCTGAGGCAGAAATCCTTGCACCAAATTCTTCAGTGACTTCCATTGTAAAGCGATCAGGAAGATTCTCCGATAGCATCAAGGTGTCGCCTCGAATATTCTGAGCTTTGCCTTTTGTTTCAATAAACATGTCCATGTCGTCACTGTTTGATGAATAATCCATCTCAAACATTCCTTGGAATGAGCGCTCTTCGTGAATGTCGAAATTGTTAGCAGGTGCTGCAAGCAAATGCATTTCGCCCGGCACATCTCTAATGAACATTGTAGCAGGCCACCATAAGCCATCCACCTTCCTCAATTGTTGCAGCATCATCGAATCTGCTGAATCTCTTCCATCGATTCTGTCTTCTGGTGGAACAAGTAAATCAGCCTGCAAAATGTCTCCAATCTTGGAATACAGATCTGCATTTGCAGGTGCATTAAACATCATCATTTCTGTTCTAATTCCTCTTAATTGGTTATTTTGTAAAACTCTAGCAGTTTCTAATCTCTCTCCGAGATCATATGTCATATCGATAGTAGTTCTTGGAATTACCAAATCTGATTCTGTAGAAGTTTGAGCATTAATCGAGACATCTCTCGCTAAGTCGGTATCTAACCCAGTTAGAACCATCAGTGTATCAGTTCTAGTTAGTCCATTTAGTTCAATGGTGAGAACTGGTCTGAACGGAGTCCATCCCTCGAGTGATGCAAGTATCTCAAATGTAGGAACTTCATCTGTAATGGTTACTTCATAGGTCAACTGAATCTTTCCAGCAGGAAGTTGAGGCATCCATATCTTACTGTGCCAGGAACGTCTTTGTTCAAATGTAACTCCTTCTTCTTCTAAAGTAGCATTATCCAATAATTTCAATTCTCTAGGAGAGATAAATCCATCTTCCATCGCATCAACCAATGATTCAGCATCAGTCAATCCTGCCCATCCAAGAGCTTGTATTACATCGGTCCGCTCCAATTCTGTAATGGTGAAATCTTGGAGAGCATCTGATACAACTTCCCTTGAACTTTCAGTGAATTCAGGCATCATAGAGTAGTTGAAGACTAATTGTGTTGCTTCCAGAACCTCTCCCGAAAGTCCGTGGACCCATCTAGGTTCATCTGGGATATTTACTCCTTTCTTAACATCAAGTGTAATGTCGAATTCTTCTCCAGTGATTAGGTCCAATCCTAAACTCATATTGCTTCTGATGTTTGAAGCATCTCCTAAGTTAACCATACTCTCCACTGCGAAATCATTGACTGAAGAGCCGAAGTCGATCATACCTGAAAGGAAGAAAGAGAGAGATAGAATCCCATCTGCTTCGCCAAATTCTGGAATCGAAATTATATCAGAATTCTCTGAAGAGGGTAAGGACATCGTTACGTTTGCAGGTAATGGATCAAGGTAAATTCGTCCTGATAGGCCTAGGAATTCATCGTTTCTATCACTTACATCCTCAAGCAATACGCTAAACGGTGCAGAACCTGTTCTATTCATCACCAATTGGCTGTTTCCTCTAGGGCCGAGAGCGCCGGGTTCTTGTGGCGGATTGAGGACAATAGAAGTCAAATTCGACAACTTCAGAGACATACTTGCTTCACCGAGATTCTGGTCAATCCAGAATCTTGCATGGTCTTCATCCATCGTCAATGGCGTAGTGGCATTGGAAATTTGGACCTCAATAGAACCTACTCCATCTGGAGCGGACATAGCCAATGTATCACCTAATTCTAATTGGAATTGAGAAGGAAGTTCATTCAATCGTAAAGCATTGTATTGGCCATCACCTTCTCCGCTGTATGTGATTGTACCTATTTCACCGGTTGCAGAGTAAGTGATTGTAGAGCCTTGTTGAGATATTGTCAGATTTTCTGGACGGTTTGAAATCGAGGCGAATTGTGTAACCTCACCATCGGTAGTGTTGGAAAAGTGTGTCAAATGTCCGATGATTAATTCTTCACCTGAAATACCAGATAGAGAAATGGTTCGTAAATCTGTATCTTGATCATAAGAGTAGGATACACCCGAAATATCTGTCATAAGTAAACTCATTCCGACAGGAACCAATGGGCCATTAACTCGGCCGTATTTCCCGTCGACATTGCCATTGTTATCGGTATAGTCTAGGTCTTCGGCTAACAGAATGTGATTTTTCTCCATTACGGGATGAGGACTACTGCCTATCGCCAAACTGAGACTAGCAACCGTTGAATCTGACCGGGTACTTCCATCATTCCAAGATTCTCGGACTTGGTCATACATCTGAACGAAAATTTCGCCACTAGACTCTCCCGCCGTCTCAACGATGGCTTCTGGCAAACCGTTTAGGATGGTTCCTAGGTCGAGAATTATCTCAACCAAATTTAGTACTACGTTGTCTAAGACCTCACTCAACAAATCGGGAGCTGTACCGAATTCAACTCTTACTCGATTTGATGAAGGAATCTCAAATGTTCCAAAGACTGCTACAACTTCTGGCAGATCAACAATTTCTACCTCCATTGAGGATGAATCCATTGCATAACCGTGTCTTTGGAAGGTAGAAACATACTCTATCTTGTCGATTCTTTCGGTTCCAGCGATTAGAATCAAACTGTTCCAACGGTTGTCGCTAGGGTCAAATAACAAACTAGAATCTGCAACATTGGCAGAATTATCTGCAGTGTAATTCTTTATCGATATAATCAGAGATAATCTGTTTGGCATCTGCCCAGGGAAATTCGAGGACCCAGGTGCTTCTCCAATCAAAGTGAAAATAGCATCGATTTCCTCTTGCGGCATCGTGCCCTTTGGTAAATCTCTAACCCATCCTCGTGAATCGGTAATGTTGCCAAATTGTCCGCCTTCTTCGATATGAGCAGAACGGTCTTCGAAATAATGGAAATACAAATCTGCATCCGTATCACTAAAAATTTCAATATTGTCAAATGAGTTTTCTCCAGCATTATCGTTACGGATAACCAAATCGACCTCTTCGGGAATCAGAGTACTACCATTAACGGGATGTAGTCCTACGTCGATATATCCAATTTCATCAAGCGCTCTAAACCCATCTAAATCTGGTTCCTTGAAGTGTACATATCCAATTCCTACAGAAAAACCACATTTATGCATGCGACTCTCTACATCATGGTCATTGATTGGGTCGTACCATGATGAATCATCACAATCGGTTTGCAGATTAGCAGAATTTCTATTTGGATTGGAAATCAAAATTGCATACGGTGCTGAAACCGATGTAACTTCAAGACCTGAATCATCTCCTCCATTGAAGATATTCAGAACATCTATGATGTTGGTGAAAGTATCTGTAATGTTTAGTGTCATTTGGTCTAAACCGACTCGTACTTGGAAATCATGGGGAGGTTGAGTGAATCTGGAATCTATAACCAAGGCATAAGATTCACCGTCGCCAGTGAATGTCAAATCATATGCAACGCCTTTCATCATCGAGACTTCCATACTTGCCATGTCATCCCATAATGGATCGGTGTGGTCAAGAACTCTTACTTTCCATTGAAAATTCGGGCGAATCCAAATTGATTCAATTGTTGGAATCAATCCCTCGCTCCACTGAACTCCCCAGCCTTCTCCTTGAGTCCCTAAGCCAACGATTGAAAGGCCAACGGCAACATCATTGCCGCCATCTCCATCAATATCTACTGCATTCTCGAATAGGCCTGCGCCCTCTAATGACAATATGTCACCAGTAAATGTTCCATATTCCCATGCTTCATGTTGGGGGCCATTATCTCTAGCAGTGTAGTTCACGTATAGGGAATAGGTGTTTGCGCCTATCGCTAAGGGATCGTTGAAACTAGGTGGCAATTCGAACAAGGTATCCAAAAGATTGTTTGGCCATCCGTCTGGATGAGAACCGGGTTCTGTCAAGTAAACGTATGGACGAGGGTGTGATGGTACAAGCGGCTCTGTTTCACGCATCGATATGTCGCCGATTACACCATCTGTGGCAAGCAATGCATCTCCATCGCCGATCTCTCTGCCTCTAGCTTCAAGAGCACTAAGCACGGCTTCTGCTGAATCATGAGCAAGTTCGTCTTCTCCTGAATCGCGCTGAGCTGTTAGGGCATTTGCCATTGCTTCGAGGACTCCGAAATCGTCGCGACCAACAGATTCATCGGCGGTTACCGGGCTAAAAATAGGCAACAGCATCACGATTACTAGCATTGCTGCTACCTTTCGCGAATCTAGAGGTTGCGGCACTCCGCGATGAAGTAGCCGCACGCCATCTGTTGACATCAGTTCTAATTGGGTCCTTACACCCAAATGAAACCATCCCTCTCGCGGGCGCGATTATATCGTTTTTCAGCGTTCGAAAAATTAGTCGCTTTGACGAGAAGAATATGGTGGAATCGCGTCGCAAACTGAAAGTGGTAATTTACTGAAAAAGGCTTACCTACGA
>CETU01028035.1_pt1 | contig 11103 bp, 7 predicted proteins | sample 356531 | NCBI WGS metagenome assembly CETU01 (sample SAMEA2623488, study PRJEB7988) | marine metagenome | isolation source: saline water (ENVO:00002010), including
ATTGTGGAAAGCATGTTTGTTGATGCTGCCATTACTGGCATTAACCCCATAGTTACTAGAATTGCACCAATGGATTGTGTGAAGTTGTCTGCATGGGAAGACTCGGTAAGGAAGAATGGAGGAATGGTGATGAATAGTAAGAACATCGATGCCTTAGTTAGGCTACCAGACCATATTGGCTGGCCAGTAACATGAGACAATACATGGTATCCTACACCAAACATTAGAGCCAATGGAACCCATCCTGAAGCCATGATATCAGCAACCCAAACTGTTCCTGTCCAATCTAATGTTTCACCTAGAGCTCCTGCAAATCTGCTGAATAGTAAAGTGAATAGAGCCAAGATTAGGAACCAAGATGGAACCGAAATTGGAGATTCACCACGTCCGCCCATTGTGATCAAAGAGTTGACTAGTAAACTCAGGACTAGTAGTCCGGATACCAATCCGTATAGTGCTGCTTCCTTTACACCATATGTTAGGAAATCCCAGTGGTCTAAAACACATAGAGTCAGGCCTACTAATACCTGTGCAGTCCATGCCATAGCAATCATAGAAGCGTTTGCTTCACTAGCAAGTTTGGAGCCGGTTGTACGAGTGTGTGCAACTAGGCTTCCACCGATTAGAATAGCAAAAATTGCTGTGGTCATTGCAACTTCATTGAAGTAAGCAAGAGCGCTTCCATCATCGTAAGACCATCCTATGTTAGATAGTGAATCTAATGCTGCTGGGTCATAATTATGCCAAGCGGATAGGAAGCCGGTTATAGCTGCTAAAATCAACCAGAAGACTCCGGTTTGCATCCAAGTCTTTGCCCCGCAACCTTCTCTATCTTGGAAGAGATCGGTAGCAGGACCTGCTGCTTTGGTCAAAAGAAACATTCCGAATTGGCGTAACGGTTTGCTCATTCCACCGAATCCTTTCTGCATGTAATGCGTGAACAGTAAAAGGGAAACGAGTAGTATTGCCGATGTTGTAAATGCAGACATTTCAATTCCCCCTTAGTCCGAAAGGACTCCTCCGACTAAATTGGCGATAATCATTCCACAACCAACAAAAATACCGATTAAGTAATACCAAATTCCTGAGCCTCCAAGATTATCCATGAATGGAATAATCTCGCCGATTACAGGGACATTGTCCCAGCCGAAAATATTGCTAAACAATGCGATTAGCCCGATTAATCCTATGCTCATCATTACAAGAATTACTCGAGATGCAGATGGTTCTGCGACTCCTTCGGACACATCGGGCAGTATCGTGTTGTTGGTCATTAAATCACCTTGACCCCGTAGGGGTCATTTACGCCACCGATGATACGGTCATAAACATTGACCAGCGAATAATCAAGGAGAGCGTAGATGCAATAGTGCATTTCCTCGTCGATTTTTGCCCGAACCAAGTGGGATTGGCATCGCTTTATCTAACTCGATTTCTCTCTGCCAAACCTTCTTGCAATCACAATCAAGACCATCCAGTTCATGGATGTCGCCACTAACAGAATATCGTTCAATTGCGGCCACAACATCTCCATCGCATGAGCCGCAATTGTGGGCCCCTCTGACCTTACCGCCTGCTGTTGGGTGAATGATTAGCCGACTGACTTGATCTGCGGCTCCATTACCAGAATTAGTAGGATGAATATCGTAGTGCACATCTTGAATCAATTGAACCAAAGACCAAAGCCATGGCGGCCGGTATTCATTTGCTCTGAACAATCTGTCAATAACAGTCCCTCTCTGAATATTCATTGGATTTACGCTGATTTCATCACTTCTTTCTGCAACATCCCTAATCCATTTTGCACCATGTACTAATGCATCCCCTTCGCTCATGAAAGGTGGCTTGAACATTAGATAGGTCTTGATTCTCAATCCGAACTTTTTCAAGTTCTCTACTGCTCTATCCCAACTCTTGATGCTGAATCCTTTGTTTACATGGAATCGTAAAACTTCATCATCGTACGCCTCCAAACCTATTGCGACCGAAAATTTCGGATTGATTTTAGTTGCCCATTCTAGCTTTTCTTCACTAAGTTGTTCGGTTCTACTTTCAACAACTAATTCCTTACCCATTTCATGGCAATCTCTCAATACTCGCTCCTGGAAATCTAATGGGATTTCTCTGTCTTCAAGTAAACTTCCTGAAGTGTAAACCTTCACCATTCCCATAGAATCAAAATCGTCAAATTTAGCCAATGATTTCTCCCATTGTGAGTGTAAATCTTCACTGGTGACATCGTCTCTGGTGTCGTTAAAGTATCCGCAAAAAGTACAACCGCTCGACCACCACCAATGGCAGCCTTTGGTTCTCAGAATAACGGTTAGAGCGGTGGTTGGTGTTCCATCTGCTAATGTTTCTGGGGTGTAATATACAGTTGCAGGATATTTAGCATCCCACGAATTTTTTCTCTCCTGCGCCCAAGGAGTATTAGCAGGGGCTTTGACCAAGTCATGGATACGAGCAGGACGTTTGTCCGACTCTCCTACCATGGTCAACTTACCATTCGCCATGACAAGGCGTCCGGCTTCGCGTGTTTGAATCCTTACATCAAAGATTGAGTGAAGAAATCAACTATTCGAGTTTCGTATTCGTCTGTATCTGTCAACATGATAGTTTGATGTGCATCGTTTTCCATTCCTTCACCAACATCATATCTTATTATGGAATCTTTGAACCAACAGGAGATATTGCTTTCATTTCCATTTTCTAATGCTTCATCACACATCTGTTCGCCATGATGTACTCTGACTCTCTGGTCTTGGTTTCCATGTACGACATACATGTGTCTGTCGCCAATCTCTGTTGCTGCATCTATTGGGAAATGCTCAATCAAATTCTGTCCTGCAATTATCTTACCTGCAAAAATTCCTGCACCTCCTAAGAAAGTAGGATAGCCTTGGAATTCTAATTCTTCAACCACGATTGCCCCCATATCGGAATAACCTGATTCTAACCAGATTGATTGTAATCTATCGTCTAATGTAAATGCGATTGCAGCTGTTCCTGCTCCCATTGAATTTCCATATATCCCAATTTCATCGGGATTAGCATTATGCTCATCTATTAGCCAATCAAAAACTGTAATCACGTCTACCCATTCATCCTGACCGCCAGAAACGCGGTTATCATCAATTGACGATTCCCCGTGATCTCTCAAATCGAAGACGATGACATTGAAACCTGCATTCGCCAGCATTCCGGAAGGAAGCAGCAAAGCAGCATCTGCTTTACAACCCCTAATTCCGTGAACGAATATAACCCAGGGCATCGATTCGTTTTGTTTTAGGTACCAGGCTGAAAGGAAGATTCCTTCGTCTTCTACCTCAATGGTTGCTGAATTATAATCGCTCCACCAATACTGAGATAATCCTGTCATAATATTGGAAGAAATGTTTTCGGGATTTTGAGATTCGTTCAAAGGAACTTCATTTCTTAAGGGTGCAAATTGTTCAGGAGTATTTTGGTCAAAATTACCCCAACAGTCTGTATTAGTAGATGCCACATCATTGTAAACAATTGAGCCTGCCAAGAAATATCCCGTTGGCAGCAATACGATTAACATCAATAAAAATGGAAAAAATTCTCTCGTTAATTTCATCAAATCCCTCTGTAAATTATAGTAGACCCTGCTTTAACAAACTCGCCTTTAGGGTAATCCTTGTTGCCATCTTCTGCACTGATTACACATGGGTTAAATTTAGCCGCAGGCACTCGAACATCAACTCTGCTACCAAGGCGAATCATTCCATACCTTTCGCCTCTGCGCAATTCATCTCCTTCTGATTTCCATGGAATGATTGTACGAGCCAGTGCGCCTGAAATTTGCATAACTTCAACCAATAGACCGTCCTCTCTTTGGAACAATGTTCTCACTCTTTCATTATATTCACTTTCTTTTCTGAATGCGGGAAGGAATGGGCCTCTTCTCAGACCCTTGCCTGTTCGGTGCTCCATCCGGGTAATCTTTCCAGCGATTGGAGCGCGGTTAACGTGTACATCTAGTGGAGACATAAAGACGGCGATTCTCCATACATCAGTATCTGATTCTTCTCCTTCTGGCACTGCTTCAAAGCGCTGTTCGGTAGAGAATGACAAAATATCTTCACAAGGTTCAGGGTGCCATGACCCTGTGTGCTCATCTTCCTGTGCACCATCCATCTCATCTTTGGATGGTCTGCGCCCAGTTGCTCTCTCTCTCTTGACGAACATAACATGCCCATCTGCAGGTGAGACCAGAACGCCTTCATCTCTAGGGATCGGTCGGTCGGGGTCTCGCCAAAAGTTAGCAAAAAATGCTGCCAACATCAGCATTAGTATTCCTAAACCGGGAGCAAGACCGTAAAGAGGATCGACAAACCATCCCACTAGTATGAATCCGACTCCCATCAATGCAGGCGTAATTACAGGCAGAAATCCGCCTCTGGCTAACATAGCCAAATGGCTCACCTACTGAGCGTCCTGTGAGTCTCCGGAATTTCTCCAGACGACTTCTGGCTCCTTTTCTCCATCTTCAGAGGAATCATCTGCAGATTCCTCTTCAGCTGGTGCTTCTTCAGCAGGAGCATCCTTTGCTACGAAGTCAACTGCTGCCGCTCCTAACTCTGAACCTTTGAGGTATTTGTTTCCGTCCATATCATAGGATTTTGCGAACTCGATGAATGCATCACGGTCAGTGATTCCATTCTTCTGCATGACTCCTACTAGAACTGATTCTGACCAATTCCATTCGTCTTCCTCAGAGTCTTCGGATGTTGCTTCATCGCTTGCCTCAGGAGTGTTTTCTGATTCAACGGCTTCAATTTCTGATGCCTCTTCAAGTGTCATTTCAGCAGCACGCGCCTCGACCATTTCTTCCATTCTTTCACTGATGGCTCTACCCATGTGCTGTGATTGCCTTTCTGCTTCTGCAGCTGCTTCAATCATCTCATATCTGCGCTTGATGGCCTTGTTCAAGTCCTCGAATAATGACATGTGATCCATATACCAATCGTCTCTAGTTTGCAATTCTACAACTGCAAGTCGCAGATCATTATCCAATTCTTCTGCAATGGAGAATACCTTGCCCAGACGGTCCTTTTCACGAGAGAACTTCTCTTCCATCTTCTGCAATTCTGGCTCTAGGTGCTCGACTTGCTTGCTGGACTTGCCCGCTTTCATCTCTAAATCGCGAATTCTTGCATCCTTTTCGGTTAGCAAGGCTTCAAGGCTCTCTTTTTCGATTTCACGCTCGACGATTTCTTTCTCAAGAACTTCAACTTCCGCTTTAGTATCTCTCAATTCTGCTTCTTGCTGCTCATAAGCCGCATACAACTTGAGCAGACGGTCTGTTTCTTCCTCAAGTTTCTCTGTGAGTTCTTTAATTTGAGTTTCTGGAGTAATGGTTCCGGTATCAGACATTTCTCTCACCTAAGGCTACGCCTTCCTCTCTACCCACATTGGTCCTACATATCAAGCCGACGCTTCATCGTAGCGCAAAATATCGTTCTGATAATTATTCAATCGCGTCGGTTGCAGCAACCAATTCTCTCGCAATACTAGTTTCTCCCATCGAATGACCTGCATCAGCAACCATGACTAATTTGCTATTTGGTAATGCTTTATGCAATTGCCATGCGCTACGAGCTGGACAAACCATGTCATACCGCCCTTGAACTATTGTAGTTGGAATTTCTTGAATCGTTGAAACATGGTTGAGAATGTAAGCTTCTTCGACGAAAATTGCATTGATGAAATAATGACATTCGATGCGGGCAAAAGCGACTGCGAAATCCAAATCTTCTGCTTTGTCCAAATATTCAGGGTCGGGAAATAGCCTACTAGTTGCCATTTCCCATCGAGTCCACTCTCTAGCAGCAGCTCTTCTTACCTCTACGTCATCGCTTGTCAATCGGGAATAATATGCCTTGATCAAGTCATGTTGTTCATCGACTGGAATGTGGTCTCTGTAAGAGTCAAATGCATCTGGGAAAACATGGCTAGCACCATCTTGGTAAAACCAGTGAAGTTCACTTTTTCTACACATGAAAATTCCGCGTAATACCAAACTCAATACTCTCTCTGGATGATTTTGAGCATAAATCAGTGATAGAGTCGAACCCCAAGAACCGCCAAATACATGCCATTCATCAATCCCTAAATGTTGTCTTAGCGCCTCCAAATCTGAAACCGATGCTTGAGTATTATTGTCTTGCAATTCGGCGTATGGAGTTGATTTGCCACAACCTCTCTGGTCAAATTGAATGATGTCGAATTTATTTGGGTCAAAATATCTACGATATGATGGCTGGCTACCTCCACCTGGTCCACCATGAATCACAATCACAGGAATCCCGTCTGAATTGCCGCTCCTCTCCCAGGCTATGGTGTGCATTTTGGAAACCTGCAAAAATCCAGTTGAGTGTGCCTCTATCTTAGGATATAGTACGTCGTCGATGCTCTGAGAAGAGATTTGCATAAAGCGGGCAATGAAACCTAGATGATGTTCCTTTCGATTGAGGCATACGGTTATCGAGGGCTTCGTTTTGGAGCGAAATATGGCCAAAAAGGCAGCAACTGAAGTGTTCTCGCAATGGGCTCTTATCGGAAAAGATGAGGGGATGGAAAGAGGGCATGCTGCTTCGGTAAAAGCGATGCTAGAACTTGCATTGCCTAAGGTAAAATCAGATTTTTCAGCAATTGATTTGGGTTGCGGTAATGGCTGGGTTGTCCGCCTGTTATCAGAAATGGGTGCATCTCATGTTGAAGGCGTAGACGGTGCAATCGAGATGATTAAGAAGGCTCAAGAAAAGGATTCTGAACACAAATATTCTCACGGAATGTTACCGGAATGGAGCCCCGGAAGAAGATTCGACTTGGTTCACACAATGGAATTTCTATACTATCTCGATGACCCAATAGAAATGATTTCGACGATACATGATGAATGGTTGAGCGATGGAGGAGTTTTGGTAGCCGGAGTTGATCATTACCTCGAACATGAAGAATCCCTAACATGGCCTGAGCATGTAGGTGTGCACATGACTACTATGTCTATCATAGAGTGGAAGGATGCTGTAGAATCTGCGGGATTTACAGGAGTGGAAATTCATCAGGTGGCTGCGAAAGAAGGTTTTCCCGGAACGCTAGTTATGCTGGGCCAAGCCTCTCATCAATAGGCCCACATAATCTGATTGTGCCGCTATAGTATGGACAAGTTCTGCAGGTTTCCTGTTCTGACATCGGTAAGCGCGCCGGAGGTTGTGCACCTTCGCCAGCAGCTGCCATCTCTCCAGACCATTCTACTAATGAAATCAGATCGATTCTAGATTGTTTGAAATCCTCATCGCGCATTCTAATCATTCTGCCAGAGGCTGAAACTTGAATCGCTGGAGGAAGAATATTTCTTCTCTCATGTTCAGGTTTTGTTCTCTCACCAATCTCTAATGCCAAACTGTACAATGTTAATTGTAGTCGGTGTTCAGCGATGATTTCCTCTTCAGCAGGAGTGGAAGCGAAAGGCGAATCCCGGTCAGCAACAGTCTGTAATTCATTACCTTCAAGTGGGCTTTTCGGATTGAATCCCCCTAAACATTGCTTGGTCTTAGCATCGACGACCTGCAACCATCCTTGTCCTGATTCATCTTTCAAAGCGAGAACTAAATCTGCTCGACCATTGAAAATCGCACTTATTGATTCAACCATAGATGTAACCATTTCATCTTGAGGAGACCACATTGTTCTATGCAGAGAATTAGGTTCATGTTCAAGGGATAGATAAAATGGCAATTCTGTCCTTAAACCTTCAACGGTAAATCCATCATAAGATTCTCCTGAAACCAGTTTTCCAAGAGCGCCTTCTCTGGCTAATTTACCCAAATGGAGTAATCTAAGTTTAGTCCGTTTTGCAACTTCAGAATCTGAAATTGTTGATTGGGCCATTACTTCTTCAATGGTTTTCTCATCTGTGAGATTATCTTTTTGCTGCTGAGTCCACATCGAATCTAAGTTGGTACTTTCAGAGCCAGGGTTTGCTAAACCGATTTCCAGCAATCGGTGGAATAGAGACCCGAATTCTGTTGCACTAGGCCAATACTGTTCTTGAGATTCATCAGCGATCAAATCCATCCTTTCTGGATTCCAATTTAGTTTGGATGATAGCCAATGTCTTCGGTTACAAGCCCATGCAGTGTCCAAACCGTGTGAAGTCATAGGATGCGAGAAAGTAATATTCCGAGGCTCAACTATTTGTTCACCAGATGATGGGTTTTCTGCAAGTTCAATTCTCTGTCTCCAAGAGGCGACTAGTGACGTTGCCGGTGCTTCTTCAAAGCAATCAGGATGATGGAATATCGAAATTCCTCTAACACACTCTGTACCAAGATGGGCTTCTTGGAACAAACTGCCAGGGTCTAAAGTGAGAGTTTTCCCGGTTTGGTCAATCCCTCCATCAGACCAACTACAACCTTCTTGCCCTGCTTGTATGCTAGCGTATGCTAATCCATCCAAGAACATGTAACCCATGTTCTGTCTACCTTTGCCGCGTTTGAATTCAATCTGTCCTTGCGAGTTGAGCAGGGCCCCATTACTCGGGCCACCTGCAATTATCAATCTGTCTCTAGCCCTAGTTAGAGCGACGTAAAATTGCCTACGGCGTTCTGCTCTTTGCTGACCATCATCAAACAGATGAGCGATTGTCCACAATCCGCTCAATGGTTTACTTATCCCCCTCCAAGGGTGGATTCTTCCAGCAATAATATCTGGAGTAACTAGAACATTTTCTGAAGAGGAGAATGTTGAATCTCTAGTCCCTGTTGCGAAGAGGTCGTATGCAACAACGACCGGCGCCTCAAGACCTTTAGAACCGTGAATTGTCATTATTTGCACAGCTCCACCCGAACCTGGCGAACTACTCTTGGGTCCATCATTTTCTAAATCTGATAAATCCTTCAAGCGGCCGTAGACCAATGCTGCGTCTCCTCCCACTGTTGCAGCGATTCGGTCATACAGAGAAATCCAATTTTCCACATCTTGCCTATCTCCTTCCCTAGGATATGCGTAGAGTAAATCAGAATAGTCTATTGCAACATCAATTGCCTGTCTTACACTTCCATTTTCAATGAAGTAACTCAGCCGTTCCAGTAACGATTGAACTTGTTCACTTGGTGCTGCTTTCGCTAAAGATTCAAGTTGGTTACCTTCACTATTCGATAAATGACTAATTATTTCTGAATCGTTCATTCCTACAATGACTGATCTACCAACTGCTAAAGCAGCACTCTTGTCATAAGGCGATGTTAGTAACCAAAGTAGAGACATCAATGTCTGAACTGCGGGCCTGAACATCAACATGCCTTGCTTACCTGCCATCGCCGGAACTCCCTGTTCATCAAGGGCTTTAATCAACAAAGGAACTCTAGCATGAGAGGATACGAGAATCATAATATCTTCAGGTAAATACAATTGGGATTCTGTTGCATTAATCCAAGATTCTGATTCCGCACTGTACACTCTAGCTAAATCTCCGTTTAACAAGGCTGCAATTCTCTTTGCTAGCAAATTTGCACACAGTTCTCTATCATCTGAACCATCATACTCGAAAGGATCGATTGCAACTTCCATGTCTAGTGGGCGCTGACCGATTCCAGTTCTTGTAGGAAGTATCCATTCTAATCTTGATACTCTTTCCGATTCTCTTGCAGGGTGCAAATCTTGGGCCTCTGCATGCCATGGCCCTGGCAATAGGTGGTGTCTTTGAGAAAATGTATCTTGGAAAATAACGTTCATCGTATTCATCAATCTAGGTAAAGTACGGTGATTCGTGGACATCTCAATGTGTCCTTCTCTACGCCTATGGAGTGATTCTGAAGCAATTTGATTATCGTCATCATCTAGGTGGAAAGAAACCCATTCCTCTCGATTTGCATCCTGCCCTACCAATTCGCTAGAACGAACGAAAGTCGTAGATTCTCCAGTAGAGCCGGGTATAGGCCGTGGGTCTTTAGCAGCATCAGGACTTCGAAGAGAATCTGTTCTGTTTTCCATCGTTGCTTCTTCCCGATTCATTTCTCGAATTGCGGCAACTGCTCTACGCATTACAGTTACCTCTGCTTGACGGAAACGGTATATTGATTGCTTCATATCACCGACAATACATATGGTCGGATCCCACTGAGAAGCTGGTGGTTGTGGTTCCCCATCCTCCAGTTTTCTACGACCCCAAAGGCGGGCAAGTAATCGGAAATGTTGAGGGTTAGTGTCTTGATATTCATCGATAATGAATGCGCGATATTGTCTTCTCAGGTCTCTGAGTAGAGAGATTCTGCGCATCAAATCTGAATGCACTTCGTCATTACCTTGGCTAGCAGCAATCGCTCTGAATAAATGATCATCTTGCCAAGGCCTCTCACCCATGGAATCTAGGGCGTCTATGACTGAAGTAGGATACCAAGTTCTACAGACAGAAGGGCAACGGGTGAGAAGTAAATCCTCTGCAAGGCGATGCATGTCATCATGATCTCGGACACCTTCTTGTGATTTCAGGCGAGACAAAATTTCCCTAACTCCTGCATGAACAATAAATAAATCTCGAATGACTTGCAACTCTAATTCAGTGGTTAAACGCATCTCTTGGGAAGGTGGAAGTTGAGGTAAATCAATGCTCAAGCGAGGCGGGTAAGCTGTTTGTTCAGGCACCTCATCGGGGTCATCAAACAATGGATTGAGTAGATGAGACGATTGTCCTAAGACTCGAATTAACAAGCCTTGTGAAGTATGTAACATCTCACGGATATCTAGCGCGTGTGATTGTGCATTATTGATTATCATATCCTTGACCGGATTAGAAAGAGGGCAATTCCCCTTGGTCATGACGCCACTTGGCCACCCTTTCCCATTAGGAGGGCGTGCACGATACAATGCATTACAATCTATTTTATCCAAATTTGAAGCGGTTGTAATAGCGTGAGATACAAGCCAAATCCACTGCAATCTCTCTATCTGCTCTTCAGCATCTAATGTGCACAAATATTGCACATACCGATAACGCGTCATCCCAGAAACCACATCTGCTCCAACCACAAATTGTGCGCCGCTATCCAGCCATGCGTCACACCATTCTGCAAC
>CETU01095645.1_pt1 | contig 11069 bp, 13 predicted proteins | sample 356531 | NCBI WGS metagenome assembly CETU01 (sample SAMEA2623488, study PRJEB7988) | marine metagenome | isolation source: saline water (ENVO:00002010), including
GACATCACAACGCTCGTGGGCCGAACCCCACTGGTGCGCCTCAACCGTCTGCCCCACGACGAGGGCTGCGGCGCTGAGATCGTCGCCAAGTTGGAAAGCTTCAATCCCACCGCTTCGGTCAAGGACCGTATCGGTGTCGCGATGATCCGCGATGCGGAGGCTGCTGGGCGGATCACACCGGAGCGCACGGTCCTGGTGGAGCCCACGAGCGGCAACATCGGCATTCCCCTCTCTGGACTCCTTCTCCAAAATTGCCCTGCAGTTGGCCCAGGAATGGGTGACAGCTCGCATCTGGCGTGATCTGTCCAATGAGACCCATGCCCGGGTGCTGCGTGAGCAGTACGCCTACCACCTCACTCCCAGCACGCTGAGCTCACTACATCGATCCTCTCCAGCATCCGGCAGCCGCTAATGGTGTTATTAGCCCGTGCCTGCGCATGGTCAACGCCGCGGTCTCGATCCTGCTGCTCTCTTTAGGCGTGTTCTGGATTAGCCGTTTCCCAGGGTTTCTGCTGCTCTCGGCCGTGGTGCTTTCCTGCCTGGGCTTATCGACGCTGGTCACCCCGTACCTGCGACATGCCCGCAAGCAGGGGCCTGCGCCTGGAAGTGCGCACCACCCATCTGTTGCTGGAATCGCTTGCTTCGGTCCGTGACATCACCCTCACTGGTATAGAAGAACACTTTCAGAACAGCTTCAGCAGTGCTGGAGAGCGGCCCCCCCCGTTACGCGTTGCGCTCTGTTCTGCTGCCCATCATTCCCTGTCAGTTGATTGAGCCACTGGGGATCACGTTGATTTTTGTCATCGGTGCGGTGCCGGCCCTGATCCAGGGGGATCCCCGTCAGGTGTTGGGCATCCTTCCCTTTCTCTCGGCCCTGGCGATTGCCGCTCAGCGCCTTACCTCTCACCTGCAGCAGTTGTTCCATTCGCTCACCGAGCTGCGGGATGTCTGGTATTGCTGCCCCAACAGTGAGGAGTGGGTGCTCAAGGGCGTCCACCTGACGATCCCTATGGGTTCGAGGATTGCGCTTGTGGGCAACACTGGCAGCGGCAAATCCACCGTCGCCCATCCTCTGTTGGGCCTGTTGAAGCCCGAACTGGGTCAGCTTGAATTCGATGGCAGCCTGCTCAGTCGTGAGGAGCTGCCCGCTTGGCAGTTCAGCTGCGCCCAGGTGCCGCAGATCATTCAATTGCTCGATGCCAGCGTGCGCGACAACGTCGCCTTCGGCATTGATGAGCAGCAGATTGATGACGACCTGGTCTGGGAAGCCCTGGAGTCCGCCCAGCTGGGTGAGTACGTCTCAGAGCTGCCTTACGGTCTCCTGACGCCGGTTGGGGAGAACGGTCATCAGCTCTCGGGTGATCAACGGCAGCGTTTGGCCCGGGCCCGGGCCTTCTACCGCCATGCAAGTTTCCTGGTGCTTGATGAAGCCACCAGTGCTTTGGATAACCGCACCGAAAGTGAGGTGATCAATGCCCTCGAGGTGGTGGGGCGCCGCTGCACCATGGTGATGATTGCTCACCGGCTGAGCACCATCTCCCGTTGTGATCGGATCTATGAATTCGACAAAGGGGAGGTCAAAGCTTTTGGCACCTTCGCCGAGCTGCAGGAACGCTCCTGCAGCTTCCGAGAGCTGGCCCAGCTGGAGCGGCTCGGCTCCAGAGATGGGATCCTGCTGCAGGAATGACCTCATTAGCTCTGATGAACCCCCTCGCTGAAGTGCTGCATCAAGAGGCCGAGGCCCTCAGGCGCACAGCCGCGCGGCTAGGTCAAGAGCAGTGCGAGGCAGCCCTTGTGCTGCTTGAGCGCTGCAGCGATGAGGGCGCCAAATTGGTTGTCACGGGTGTGGGCAAAAGCGGCATCGTGGCCCGCAAGATTGCCGCCACCTTCACATCGATCGGCCTGATGGCCCTCTACCTCAACCCTCTGGATGCACTGCATGGGGATCTTGGGGTCGTAGCAAGCAACGATCTTGTCGTGTTGCTATCCAACAGTGGAGAGAGCGAAGAACTGCTGGCGATGCTGCCGCATCTGCGCCGCCGGGGTAGTTCCTGCATTGCCCTGACCGGTCAGCTCAACTCTTCCCTGGCGCGAGGTTGCGACGTCGTCCTTGATGGGTCGGTGGATCGGGAGGTCTGCCCCCTCAATCTGGCCCCCACCGCAAGCACGGCGGTGGCCATGGCCATCGGTGATGCCCTGGCCGCTGTGTGGATGGAGCGGCGTGGGGTGTCGCCACGGGATTTTGCCGTGAATCATCCAGCCGGTTCTCTGGGCCGTCAGCTCACCTTGACTGTGGCCGAGCTGATGGTGCCTGTTGAGCAGTGGCCGGCTCTGAAGGGATGCGCTCCTCTTGCTGAGGTGGTGAGCCGGCTGACCGGCACTACCGCTGGAGCCGCCTGGGTGCAGAACGAGATGGCCCCTGATCAGTTGCAGGGACTGATCACCGATGGGGATCTGCGCCGGTCCTTGCAGGAGCATCCCCCCCAGCAGTGGGCGTCCATTTGTGCTGCGGATCTGATGACTGCTGATCCCATTACGGTGCTTCCCACCAGCCTGGCTGTGGACGCTCTCGAGACCATGGAGCACAACCGACGCAAACCCATCACGGTGTTGCCGGTGCAGGGCAGCGATGGTTCGCTGCTGGGGCTGTTGCGGTTGCATGATCTGGTCCAGGCGGGCCTGCAACGCCGAGCTGCCGCCGTGGTCCCACTGGCGGATCCTGCTTCCACGCAGCCTCTTGCCTCATGAGCATTCCCTTCACGCTGATCGCTGGGCCGTGCGTGATCGAAAGCCCCGATCTGGTCTTCAGCGTTGCTGAACAGGTGCAGGCGATCTGCTCCCGCCTGGGGATTCGCTACATCTTCAAGGCCAGTTTCGATAAAGCCAATCGCAGCTCCAGTCGCAGCTTCCGCGGCCCGGGGCTGGAGGAGGGGTTGGTGATCCTGGCGGAGGTCAGGCAGCGCTTCGGGCTGGAGCTGTTGACCGATATCCATGAAAGCCACCAGGCGGCGCCCGTTGGCGCTGTGGTTGATGTCCTGCAGATTCCCGCCTTCCTTTGCCGCCAGAGCGATCTGTTGCTGGCGGCAGCCGCCACCGTGGTGAATCCCGCCACGGCAGCCTCAGCGATCAATGTCAAAAAAGGCCAGTTCCTGGCTCCCTGGGACATGACCCAGGTGGTGGCCAAGCTGCGCACCAATGGACTGAACGGGGCTCAGCAGCTCTGGCTCACTGAACGGGGCAGCAGTTTTGGTTACAACACCTTGGTGGTGGACATGCGCAGCTTGCCCCAGCTGCAGGCATTGGATTGCCCGGTGATCTTTGATGCCACGCACTCGGTTCAGCAACCTGGTGGGCAGGGCAGCACCACTGGCGGGCAGAGGGAATTCGTGGCGCCGCTGGCCCGCGCGGCCATGGCGGTCGGCATTGATGGCCTGTTCATGGAAATCCATCCCGATCCTGAGAATGCCTGCAGCGATGGGCCCAACATGGTTCCCCTGCATCGCTTGGAGCCGCTGCTGGAGCAATTGCTGGCCATCCGCCGCGCTGCTCAGACCCAGCCTCAAGCTGTTAGCACGCTGTGATTGGCTCCGGCCTGAAGAGCCGATTGGGGCGATTGGCCTTGCTGGTGCTCGATGTGGATGGCGTGCTCACCGACGGTGGGCTCAGCTACTCGGCCTCTGGTGAGGTCTGGCGACGTTTTGATGTCCGCGACGGCCTTGGGCTCAAGCTGCTGCAGCAGGAGGGCATCGAGCTGGCCGTGATCAGCGGCGGCCGCGGCGCTGCCATTGCGCTGCGGGCCAAGGACCTGGGCGTCGAGCACTGCTACACGGCTGTGAAAGACAAACAGGCGGCACTCGTTGATCTGCAAGCTCAGCTGAGCATTGCTGCTGGCGCCACCGGCTTCATTGGTGATGACCTCAATGATTTGGTGGTGCGCCCGCTGGTGGGGGTGCTGGTGACTCCAGCCGATGCCTGCAGGCCCCTGAAGCGCCAGGCTGATCTGGTCTTGCGACGCGCTGGCGGTCAGGGGGCCGTCAGGGAGCTGAGTGAGCGCATCCTTCGTGCACGCGGATCATGGCATGACCTTGCTCGTCATGGCTGGCGTCAGCGCAATTGAGCGGCCAGCCGGCGGGCCTCCTCCAGTTGTTCAGGGGTGTCCACCGACAGTGAATCTCCTGCGACGCTGAAGGTGCCGATGGCCAGTCCCGCCTCCAGCAGGCGCAACTGCTCCAGCTTTTCGATGTGCTCCAGCGGTGAATCCGGCAGCTCAGTCCAGCGGGCCAGCACATCGCCCCGGTAGCCATAAATCCCTACATGGCCCCAGAAGGGGGCATGGGCGTGCCACTGCTCGGGCGGGACATCACGCACGTGCGGCAAGGCGCTGCGGGAGAAGGTGAGGCAGCGACCGTCGTGGGCCACCAGGCACTTCACGACCGCAGGGTTGTGAATCTTGCTCTGCGGCAACCGGTAGATGGGTGTCAGCACCGGTGTGGAGCTCTCGGGGCATCGTGCGGCCATCGCGTCAATGACAGCAGGATCGACAAAGGGTTGGTCCCCCTGCACGTTCAGTACCCAGCTGTTTTCAGCCCTTTCCACCCCGGCGAGCGTTAACAACTCGGGCAGCGCGGCTGCAATCCTCTCGCTGCCGCTGCTGCAGGCGCGGGGCGTCATCAGCACGGGAACAGGTTTGGGCAGGTCCCACTGCGGCACGAGCTTCCGCAGCTCGTCACTGTCGGTGCAGAGCGCCACTGCTGCAGGCTCCTGCGCCTTAAGGCACTGCTCGAGGACTCGTTGAAGCAGGGGCCGGCCTCCCACATCGGCCAGCAGCTTGCGCGGTAGGCGGCTGGATTCCAGCCGAGCCGGCACGGCCACCAGGGTGCTGGGGACGTTCATTCCTCCCACAGCGCCATCGCATCGGTGCGGGCTCCAAACCATTGCGCTGCCACGGGGCCACCCATCGTGCGCTGGGCCCGAAACCAGGGACCTCCCAGGGTCCAGTGCAGCAGTGCAGCCTCCTCAGCACCCGTGGTCTGCACGCCCACCAGGTGGTTCCAGCGCGGCGGCAGTGGGCCGATCTGGTGATCGCCCTCCAGCCAATGGAAGCGGTGCAGCTCCAGTCCACTGGCGCTGTTGACGAACGCCGGTGTCAGTGCCGTGCAGCGGCTGCAGTTCAGCAGCATCAACGAACTCCAGTTTTTCTTGGGGTAAGCACTCTGCGTTTCCCCCAGAAATTTGACCGTTTCGTTGGGTTGATGGTCATGTTGGACGCACATGACGGCATAGCGCTCATCGCGCAGGCCCCAGAGCTCGGTGATGTCGGCCCGGCAGAGCATGTCGCAGTCCATGAAGATTGCCCAGCCCTTAAAACCCATCAGGTGAGGCACCAGAAAGCGGCTGAATGAGAACGCAGTGCTTTGTTTGGGGTCGCGTGCTCGCCAGTAGAGACCCTGTTGCTCCAGCTGCGGGGTGACCAGCGGCGTGATCGCCAGCGGCGTGCTGCTGTGCTGGACCAATGAATCGATCAGCACATTGGTGGCTGAGCGCTCGCGCGGATCGACGCCGATGTAGATCGGGATCTGCGGTTGGGCCATGGGCTGGCTCAAAGGCGCGGCCATTCTTCTGCAAGCTGCGCCAATGCGATCGAGCGGCTCTCTGCGCTGCTCAAGTCCTTGAGCTGCAGCTGGCCGCTGGCTCCTTCTTCTTCTCCAATCAACACGGCCCAGCGGGCGCCGCTCTTCCTGGCCCGTTTGAGCTGCTTACCCAACCCTGACCCACTCAGATCGATCTCCATGGCCTGGCCAAGCTGGCACAGCTGCCGCGCCACAGGCGCCGCCAGGGCTTCTGCGCCATCGCCTTGACTCAACACCACCACATCGGGGCTGCTGGTGGGCTTGCTCTGTTGGCCCAGCAGCAGCATCAGCCGATCCAGACCCATGGCCCATCCGACGCAGGCAGTGGGGGCGCCCCCCAGCTGCTCCACCAAGCCGTCGTATCGCCCGCCGCCGCAGACCGTCGCCTGAGCACCTAGGGCGTTGCTGGTGATCTCAAAAGCAGCTAATCCAGCCCCCGCACCAGAGGGGGGTTGCAGAGAAAGGGGATGCCAAGGGCTGGCTCTCAAGCCTTCCTTCATCTGTTGGTAGCGCTCCTGGCTAGCTGGACTGAGGGCGTCTTCCAGGTTGGGGGCAAGGCCGAGCAGCTCCTGGGTCTGCGGATGTTTCGAATCCAGGATGCGCAGCGGGTTGGTGGCCAGGCGCTGCTGCGAATCAGCATCGAGCTGGTCTTGAAGCTCCTCCAGCCAGGTCACCAAGCCATCCCTGTAGGCCTTGCGGTCGTCCTGGCTGCCGAGGGAGTTGAGCTCCAGTTACAGGTTGGTGAGCTTCAGGGCCTGCAGCAGGTCCCAGGCGATGGCGATGGCTTCCACATCGCTGCGGGGGTCGGCAAAGCCAAGACACTCCAGTCCGATCTGATGGAACTGCCGCTGGCGTCCGCCTTGGGGACGTTCGTAGCGGAACATCGGCCCGCCATACCAAAGCTTCTGGGGCCCTTGACTGAGCAGATCGTGCTGAATGGCAGCCCGCACGACGCTGGCAGTGCCTTCCGGCCGCAGGGTGCAGGAGCGCTCGCCGCGATCCAGGAAGCTGTACATCTCCTTGCCCACCACATCAGTGGCTTCGCCGATGCCGCGGGCAAAGAGGTCGGTGGCCTCCAACTGGGGCGTGCGGATCTAGTGGACGCAGGTGCGGCGGAAGTGCTCGCGGGCCACAGCCTCGAGCTACTGCCAGTGGGCTGTCGCCTCCGGCAGCAGATCCACCATCCCTCTGAGGGTCTGCAGCTGTTCCAACGCCGGGGTATCTCTCCGCGGCACATCCTCCCTCTCCGCCCAGAATGGGCGTCTTGCCATCATCCCGCTTCCCGCATGGCCCCTTTGCTGATCACCGGTGGTGCCGGCTTCATCGGCAGCCACACGGTGCTGCTGGAGGCTGGATTCGCGATCGGTGGTGTTCCTACCGTCGGCTCTAATGACTCCGGCTGGGGTAAAGATCAGAGCATGCCCGTTGCTCTGGAAACCTGGTATCAGTTCCAGGTCAGCGACAACATCAGCGTGACTCCTGGTGTGTTCTGGATCGCCGGCCAGAACGCCGAGAAGACCGGCCAGTACGGTCAAGTCAAGGTCAGCGGCAGCAACGGCGATGTCTGGGGTGGCGTCATCAAGACCGATTGCAAGTTCTGATCTCTGGTTTGAGTTCGCGTAACACTCCTCACCCCTCTTCTCACACACATCCAAAGCCCCTCCTTTTGCAGGGGCTTTTTTATTGTTGGTATCTCTGGGTTCTCGTGGATTGCGCAATGACCCTCATTGGCTGCAATTAGTCTGCTTGGTTGCGGTGGAGGGAATAGTCTCTTTGGCGAGTAGCTTCAGAGTGAGATGTGGTAGAGGTGTATAAACACGTGCTGCTCTAGATCTGCAATTTGCAAGCCTTTGGTTCATTTGTATGCAGGCTTCAGGTGTTCTTGTCGGGTCTGACTTTGGTCTCATGTCTTTTGCTGACTAGGGCTTTAGTTGTTGAGTTGTTGCTGCCTGATCTGGTGGCTTGCTCGGGGGGGTAAGTTGCTATTTTTTGGATGGTCAAGCGGGTCTGATGGTCAGTTTTTTGTGGATTTTGCAATGATTGGCGATATCAGCAAAGTTCGCTTGGGTTCAAACTATTCTTGTTACGGGCCCTCCAGTTGGAGTGATTATTTCTGCATTTTTGAAATGCCATGCTCGATAATCTGTGATGCCAGTACTGCTCAGCGCAGCCAGTATTCGATCGGTTTAAGTGCAAAACCGGAATATAAATCAGCTTGTGGATTGGATTATTGGAAGCTAGTTTGAAATAGCTTTACTGGCGTAAACGCGTGCTTTGTTGATGACTGCCTAGCTAATTGTTTTGCAGGTTGATCGAGATGTCGGCCCTGTCGGCTTGGGCTTGGAACCGCCGCTTCCCGATTGTTCTGAAGGCATCAAGGCATTTTCAATGCCTTGCAAGAGGTCTTAATCGCTCTTTCTCCAACGCCTTTGGGCGACTGGCTTGGTCCGATTGAGCAGATTTCTCAGTAGTTGGAGGCGTTCATGGCAGGCCTCACTGGCCAGAATGAGTCAATCAGCTGACGCGCTGTAGCTCTATGGCGATTGCCCCTGACATCACCACACTCGTGGGTCACACCCCACTGGTGCGGCTCAACCGCCTCCCCCATGACGAGGGCTGTGGGGCGGAGATTGTCGCCAAGCTCGAGAGTTTCAATCCGACCGCCTCGGTCAAGGACCGCATCGGGGTGGCCATGATCCGCGATGCAGAAGCAGCTGGACGCATCGCGCCTGAGCGCACCGTGCTGGTGGAGCCCACCAGCGGTAATACCGGTATTGCCCTGGCGATGGTCGCGGCTGCACGGGGTTACCGCCTGATCTTGATCATGCCCGACACCATGAGTCAGGAACGGCGCTCCATGTTGCGGGCCTACGGCGCTGAACTGGAGCTCACCCCTGGCAGTGAAGGGATGAAAGGTGCCATCAATCGTGCTCGGGAGCTGGCTGATGAGATGCCCAATGCCTATCTTCTCCAGCAGTTCTCCAATGCGGCTAACCCGGCAATTCATGCCGCTACCACTGCAGAAGAGCTGTGGGAGGACACCGAGGGGCGGATCGATGCGCTCGTTGCTGGTGTCGGCACAGGCGGAACGATCTCAGGTTGCGCAGAGCTGATCAAGCAGCGCAAACCCAGTTTTAAGGCTTACGCGGTGGAGCCCACAGCCAGCCCAGTGCTGAGTGGTGGTGTGGCTGGACCTCACCGCATTCAGGGGATCGGTGCCGGGTTTGTCCCGGAGAACTACCACGCCTCACTCGTTGATGAAGTGCTGCTCGTCGATGACACTGAGGCCATGGCCATGGGTCGCCGCCTCGCGCGGGAGGAGGGTCTGCTGAGTGGCGTCAGCAGTGGGGCTGCTGTGGCTGCCGCGTTGCGGCTTGGTCAGCGGCCTGAATGGAGTGGCAAATTGATCGTGGTGGTGCTGGCCAGCTTTGGTGAGCGCTATTTGAGTACTCCGATGTTCACTGACCTTCAGTCCTGATGGCGCAGGACCCCTATCGCGTGCTGGGGGTAGCGCCTGGTGCGTCGGCTGCCGAGATCAAGTCGGCTTATCGATCCTTGGTCAAACAACACCACCCTGATGCTGCCGATGCAGCGGGCCATGACCCTGCGCTCATCTTGGCGATTAATGCCGCCTGGGAGGTGCTGGGCGATCCGGAGGCCCGTCAGCAATTTGATAACGGCCGCAGCGAGCGGGCAGCCCGTAGCAGTGTCAGCACTGCATCGGCTCCCCGGAAGCGCTCAGCTGCAGCTGATGCCGATTTGGAGCAGTGGTTGGAGCAGGTTTACAGCCCACTGGATCGTTTATTGGGTCAGGTGCTTGAGCCCTTTGCTGCCCAACTCAAAGCGCTTGCTGCCGATCCCTATGACGACGAGCTGATGGAGAACTTCTGCAGCTATCTCGAGCGCAGTCAGCAGAAATTGCAGAAAGCAGAAGCTCTCTACCGCTCTCGCTCCTGCCCATCCTCTGCCAGAGGCTTTGGCTTGAGTGTTTATCACTTCCTCAGCGGCGTTCAAGATGCCATCACCGAACTGGAGCGCTACACCGCCGGTTATGTCGACGATTACCTGCGTGATGGCCGTGAAATGATTCGCGAGGCCAACTTGCGCCGCCGTCGTCTGCAGGCTCAGCTCCCGGGGTAGGCCTCCAGCTGGTCAGAGCGCAGCCAGATGTCAGGCACAGGCTGGCGAAACCTCAACTGGGCGAACTCCCCTTTGAGCGCGAGGACCTCACCGGGCCCCTCCAGCAAATAGGCCGGAGGTTCGCTGGCGCTGGACCGAGCCTCGAGGCTGCCCATGTAGGCCTCACGGTTCACGCGGATCAAGCTGCCTTTTTTGATGGCATCCGCCATGGCCGTCTGCTCATTTTTCGCCAGGCTAATGGCGCAGCCGATGGTCCCCGCTGATGCCGGATGCCCTTGCGAATTATCTAGTGGTCTTTGGGGTGCTGTTGATCGCCGGCACCTATCTCGATCGCATCGGCGACCGGCTGCGGGTGCCTGGTGTGTTGTTGGTGCTTGTGTTGGGCTTGCTCACCGATAACGACATCAGCGCCCTTCCTGGCGACACTCCGCCACTCTTGAGCTTGTCGCATGCCTCAGACATTGCTCAGGTAGCCGTGGGTGTGGTGCTCTTCCATGCCGGACTAGGCACCAACTGGCGTGAGTTCCGCGGTGTGCTCAAACCCGGCCTGCGCTTGGCATTGGTGGGTTCGTTGATCACCGCGTTGTTGTTAATGCTCGCCATTCATGGGCTGCAGAACCAGAGCCTGGTCCCCATGCCCCATGGCTGGGGACCTGCCCTGTTCATCGGAGCGATGGTCTGCAGCACCGATGCCTCAGCGGTCCTGTCAGTGCTGCGCCCCCTGGCCCATCGCTTGCCCAAGCGCCTGCTGGATCTCTTGGAGTGTGAGTCCGGTATTAATGATCCAGTTGCTGTTGTGCTGGCCCAGTTGGGGTTGGTGCTGGCTGCTGGTGCTCTCTCCGGCTCATCAGCTCAGCTTTCATCCCCCGATTGGGTGAGCGCCGGTCCCAAGCTGGTCAGTGAGGTGATTCGTGAATTTGGTCTCGGTGCGTTGATCGGCGCCATGGTGGGCAGTGTGGCTTCAAAGCTGCTGGATGAGCGGAGTCCTGCTCATGTCAGCGAGCAGGAGCATCACCGTGCTGTGCTTGGCCTGGCAATTTTGTTTTTGCTGCTGGGGGGCACCAGCTTGCTTGGGGGCAGTGATCTGCTGGCAGCCTTTGTGGCTGGTCTGGTCATTGGCAACAGCGTTGAGATGGAGGATGAACGCCTTGATCTGAAGCAGGCCACAGGGAGCTATCTCAAGCTGGCGGAACTCCTTCTGTTTCTTTGCATGGGGCTGGTGGTCGAGCCCAGTTCAGTCTTGATGGCGCTGCCCTGGACGGTGTTGCTGTTTGTGCTGATGCAGCTGGTGCGTTTGGT
>CETU01135262.1_pt1 | contig 11066 bp, 10 predicted proteins | sample 356531 | NCBI WGS metagenome assembly CETU01 (sample SAMEA2623488, study PRJEB7988) | marine metagenome | isolation source: saline water (ENVO:00002010), including
GAGTACCGACTGATGACATTGACCAATTTAAAGCTTGGAGTGACCAGCAACTTGCCGAGGCAAGTGCCCCAGATATGGAAGCACCAAAAGCAGCGCGAAAAGCTATGGAAGAGTACCTTCTACAGCAGATTGACGTCAGAAGAGAGGCACTAATCGATAGTGGCTACGCCCCAGAAACTGCCGATCAAAGCACGGCCGGAACCGTACTACCAGATGACGTCATAACAGGAATTCTTCTGGCGGAAGTAGATGGAAGAAAACTAGGTGACACTGAACGCCTAGTTATGTTGAATCAACTTCTTGTCGGCGGTAACGAAACAACAACATCGCTCCTTACAAATATTTTCTGGAGGCTTTTGGAGAATCCAGAGCTTTATAACCAAGTTAGAGATGATCCGACTCTTGACACTGTAGCTATAGAAGAAAGCTTACGAATGGATGCTCCTGTTCTTGGTCTATACAGGACAAACACGGAGGAGACCGTTTTCAATGGAGTCAGAATTCCTGAACGCTCAAAAGTTATGGCCACATTCGGAGCGGCAAACCGCGACCCGAAAATTTTCGAAGATCCAAATACTTTCAGGCTAGATAGAAACCCTGACGAACTAAGAAAGCACGTCGCATTCGGCCTCGGCCATCACTTCTGCCCCGGCGCTCAACTTTCAAGACTCGAAGCCAAAATCGCACTACGTGCCGTAGCGAATCGATTTCCGAATCTGAGACTTGATGGGGAACCACAAAGAATTGCGCCGTTCCTTCTTTGGGGGAAGAAATCACTTCCTGTTCGATGGGACTAAGGAACGATTTTCGAGATTGGCAGTTCGATAATGTCAGTTGCCCCAGCACCCCGTAGGTCTGGAATAAGGATATTTATCTGATCTTTCTCTACGACAGTTTCAACTGCGAAACCATCTCCAGTAGATAGTTCATTCACTGTAGGCGACTTCATCGATGGAAGCTGGCCTATAACTTCATCTAGGTTTTCAGAAAGGACATTCATTTTGACCATTACCTTTCCTCGAGCATCAAGAACCCCTTGCAACAATGTTCGTATTTGCTCCATCGCTTGCCGCTTATCTGGATCTTCAAAAGATGCCTGATTTGCGATGAGCTCTGTGTGGCTTGTCAATATCGTATCCAGAATCTTTAGACCTGCTGCCCTAAGCGCTCTTCCTGTTTCTGTTATATCAACAACAGCATCAACGATCTCAGGTGCCTTTGCTTCAGTAGCCCCATAAGAAAGTTGAATATCAGCTTTAACACCATTAGCTAAAAAATAATCAGACGTCAGTGAAGGGTATTCGGTACTGACCTTAACTCCTTGTGGGAGGTCACTCACTGAGCTCCAAGGGCTTTCTTCTGGAACTGCGACAACGATTCGGACAGGTCGTTCAGTATTCTTGCTATATCGCAGTTGTCCAAGAGATTCGACATCACTTCCGGTCTCTTCGATCCAATCACGCCCTGTAATCCCAAGATCAAAAAGTCCATCAGTTATATATCGACCAATTTCTTGCGGGCGAAGAATTCTGACTGACTCCACTCTGGGGTCATCGATAGTTCCTTTATAGTCAACACTCGACCCCCTTCTAACATAGAGGCCCGCAGAAGCGAAGAGCTCGAGGGTAGATTTTTCTAAAGAACCTTTCGGCAAAACGAGACGAAGCATGCATCTAACCGTAGCGCCAATATGCTCGTGAGTTGGTCTATTTACTTAACTTTGGCTCGACCGATACTTGAAAGTCGTCACCACGCTGTGAGAGGTTAACTATCCGACCTCTCCATAAGTCCTCTATAGCTCGCACCCCATCTCCAGAAAGCATTGAAACTGAATCCCCTCCCCCAAAGAACGCAGCAGCAAAGAAAATTTCATATCTATCTACGTAGCCTGAATCGTGAAACCTACTTATGGTATTTCCGCCGCCTTCAACGAGCAGCTGGAGAACTCCCTTTGCCCCCAATTCGTATAAGATATCTTCAATTTCTCCAGTCATTTCAATACATGGGTGGATTAAAGAGTTCTCAGGTGCCTCCCCGAGAACTACCCGAAGCGGGTCAAGCCCCTCCATTAACCCTGATGCAGGCGACCAATCTCTCACAGTCAACCGAGGATTATCTATCCGAACTGTTTCTGCCCCAACACAAATAGCATCAGAATATGCTCGTAACTTATGAGCTTCTTCACGAGCTTGAGGACCAGTTATCCATTTACTACTACCGTCCGATGCAGCTATTTTCCCATCTAAAGTTGAAGCAACTTTGACTACAACATACGGACGCCCAGTAGTTCGGTGATGAATATACGGCAGTAGTTGTGACCTAACTTCGTCTTCCTTAACTCCCACCTCAACCTGAATACCATTAGCTCGAAGGTCAGCTACACCTTGTCCGTTCACTCTCTCGTCGGGGTCAATGATTCCGACAACAACCCTACCTATCCCAGCTTGAACCAATGCTTCTGTGCAAGGCGGAGTATTTCCAGAATGACAGCACGGTTCAAGAGTCGTATACAGAGTAGATCCCCTTGTTTCCGTATCTGCTTTAAGAAGACAATTCACTTCTGCATGTTCGGCGCCTACCGGCATTGTCGACCCATCGAATACATCCCCACTCGGAGTTACCAAGACTGAGCCCACCCATGGATTTGGAGAGGCAGTAAGCCGGACTGCTTCAGCATTCCCAAGAGCCCTCTCCATCATTAACTCATCATTTAGATCCTTGGAAGACATGGTCAGCCAGCAGATTCTGTCGGGTGTGGATCTTTATTATCTTCGAGAAGACGGACAGCATGATCAACAATATCGAGAACGGCTTCTAAACACTCAACGCTCCCTTTAGCCGAACCTGGAACATTAAGGATAAGACTTGAACCCAAAGTTCCCGCAACAGCCCGAGAGAGCCTCCCAAGCGGATTTGTTAACCGCATAGCTTCAGCAAGGCCAGGAGCTTCACGCTCGAGGACTTTGAGAGTACCTTCAGGAGTTAGATCTCGTGGGCCAAATCCTGTCCCGCCAGTGGTGACTATAAGTCCATGAAAACCCTCAGCGAGGCTAATAAGCGCTGAAGCTACAGACTCAGAACCGTCTTTAACTACAGCTCGCTTCTTTATCACCCACCCAGACTCTTCAAGAAGTTGTTGTAGATTCCCACCAGAAATATCTTCACGTTCACCGACAACTACCCCATCAGACACAGTCAGTATTTTTGCTTCAAGTGCTATTGAGTGTTCCATAAATAAATTCTACTTGGTTTAGATAAATCTCCTATAAAAGCCAAAACTCCTTATTCAACCTGCCACTTAAACATACTCATTCCGTCGGTCTCATGATCTTGAGGAAGCAAGAACACTCCCCCGTTTTTCTTTCGCCAACGCGAGTCATTGATAACTACAGGTTTGAGCCCGTCAACCGATTTAGTAAAACTTTTTATCACGTTCGAAGTCTCAGCTTCTGTTATTGTGCAGACGCTATAGATTAATTCACCACCTGGCTTAACCAACTCTTTGGCTGATCTTAAAAGCTTGAGTTGGAGGATAGCTAAATTATCGATATCAGACCGTTTTATTCTCCACCGTGCATCGGCCCGCCGGTGAAGAACACCCAAGCCTGAACAAGGGGCATCTACCAAAACTTTGTCGAACGTCGATTTAGCAAAACAAGGCTGAACCCCATCGGTCGTCACTTGAAGAACCTCATCCGTTCTTAAACGTTTTATATTCTGTGACATACGACGACTTCTTGAATGATGTAGGTCGGAAGCAACGACGCACGCCCCTTTAGCCGCCATTGCCGTTGCTTTCCCCCCCGGAGCAGCGCACAAATCAAGAATAAGTTCCTTTGGCTGAATATCAATATTCTCCACCACCCATTGCGAAGAAAGATCCTGTATGTACCCATCATCGCGTTCAGTTACCGGAGGAGAGCTATTCATGTACTCAAGCATCTCTTGCCCTTCACGCATCCCGTATTCGGACTCCACAAGTTCAATAAGCCAATCTGGATAACTAAGTCGAATGCTTTCATTGGGCCACTCGATAGGAAGACCTTCAGCTACTCTTCGAAGAACAGCATTAACAACACCCCTATTTTTTTTCGAACTGGCTTCTACCGTTGTGCTCACAGCCGCATGAGGTGGAATGCGAGTGTAAAGCAGCTGATATGCCCCAATGCGAAGAGATGCACGTAAAGCAGCTGGCGGAGGTTTAATCAGATACCGATCAACAGCCCAATCCAAAGCCCGCTGCATTCTCGTAGCACCATAAACAATCTCCGTGATTAGATTTTTATCACGTTGCTCGAAATTCCATTTCTTGAAGGCATTTACCAGAACAATATTTGCATAACTCTCATATTCATCAATTCGGCGAACACAATCGATAGCCGCTTTCCTAGCTTCAACACCATCCTGAGGGGAAGATGAATCACCCATTTCCGAGGTATCCGTTTGTCTTTTCTGAAAGGCCGTTCATCCAATCTTCAGCCAACATTTTCTTTCTGCCTTCTGGTTGAACTTCGATCAGCTCAACCGTTCCATCACATGAACCGACAGACAAACCTTTACGTTGGCCAATCTCCAAGTTAGTCAAACTTCCAATTTTTGCTGAATGTACACGCAACCTACTCCCAGAAACAGTAGTCCAAGCTCGCCCGAGCCGAACCAGCCTCAATATTTCTTCAGATGAAAGACCCCAGTCTATTTCAAGTTCAGAGCTAGAGATCTTATGCGCATACGAAGGTTCTCCTAACTGCGGGGTCGGACTCCCTAGCCCCTCCTCCAGAGACTGAAGCAACAAATCTACACCCTCAGAAACACTCTTTGCCCTCAACTCCTCAAGAGTTTGATTTGGCCCAATTGGTATTTCGACGCAGCGGTAAATCCCGCCAGTATCTAGAGTCTCCTCGAGTTCCATAATGCAAACTCCAGTTTTTGTATCCCCAGCCAAAATCGCCCTCTCCAAAGGCGCAGCACCACGCCATCTAGGGAGCAAGGAAAAGTGAATATTTATCATTTGCACATGATCAAGTATGTGCTTTGGAATCAATTGCCCAAAAGCCACAACAATGGCTAAGTCAACATCAATAGATACAAGATCATCGATATTAGATGAAACATTTAAACCCAGGCGCTCTGCCTCACGTTTAACATCGCTAGGTGAAGTAGAAGACCCTCTACCTCTCCTTTTGTCTGGGCCAGTAACAACAAGCGGTATATCATATCCCTCTTCGACAAGTTTTAATAATGGATCAACAGCGATTGCTGGAGTACCAATATACGCAACACGGTTAATACGCCGTCCGGATTCTGTCACGGAAATTTGATCCTTTGGGTCCCATCTGGGTCATCGTTTCCGTGACTCATGATCATTTGTCGAAGAATCTTTTTCGCTTCCCTCTTCTGGTCATCATCAAGATAATCTAGGAGGAGTTTGCCATTGAGATGATCCATCTCATGCTGATAAAGCCTTGATTCAAGTTCATCAGCTTCTATCGAAATCTCTTCCCCTTCCAATCCGTAGCCAACAATATGTATTCTCTTAGGACGAACAATATTCCATGATAATCCCGGAACGCTAAGACACCCTTCGTCGAACTCCCACTCGCCGTCACTCTCAACTATCTCCGGATTTATCAAAACCTTCGGTCCATCACCATAGTCATAAACGAAAAACCTTTTACTTACTCCAACCTGGGGGGCAGCTAGGCCGATACCTGGAGCTTGGTACATCGCTTCCAGCATACGTCCGCACAAAGAAGCCAATGACCCATCGATGTCTTGAACGTCCTCAGCGACACGTTTTAATACTGGATCGCCAAACACACGAATTGATAAAGATTCCATTCTCTTAGGATATAGCAGCACACGAAGGTTGGAAGCATGTAGCGTTTCTTACATGGATTCCCAGTCACATTATTTTGATGAAGACCCTGCTGGCCGAATGGAAAATTATACAGTTGACCTTGTCCTGCCAGATATCACAGCGACTTTGAGAACCAGTAGCGGTGTCTTTTCTTCAAAAAGAATTGACCCCGGCACAAAATATCTTCTCCAAGAAGCCCCTCCACCAGATACAGCCGTAAAAACTGCTCTAGATCTAGGATGCGGGTATGGGCCAATTGCCCGGATCCTATGCCACCGCTTCCCAGAGGCACAGATATGGGCAACTGATATCAACTCTCGTGCACGCGCCCTAACTATAGAAAATGTTGGAAAATTTGGGGTAAACGTTGAACATCCTGACCGCATCGATAAAGACATACAATTTGATCTAATCTGGTCAAACCCTCCGGTTCGCATCGGAAAATCTAAACTGTACGCATTGTTGGACCTATGGCTACAACGCTTATCTGATGATGGAGAAGCGATCTTAGTCGTCCAGAAACACTTGGGAGCTGACAGCCTTTCAAAATGGTTGGATAAAGTTAGCTATAACGTTCAGAGACTGTCTAGCAAATCTGGATACCGACTACTCAAGGTCACAGTAAAATGAGTCAAAATCTATCTGGAACACAACTCAAAAGACTCCATAGAGAATGGCGAAAAAAACCACGAGGAAAATTAGGCATTATTATTAGTGGGGTACAAGGACCATACAACATCGGATCTATCCTTCGGACAGCAGCAGCTGAAAGGGTAGACCACATTTGGTTCACTGCTAATGCTACAACTCCTGAGAACTCCAAAGTAGGGAAAACTGCATTAGGTTCTGAGCGCTACATAGAGTGGAAAGAAATCGACTCAACGAGTAGCGCAATCATCGAAGCGAGATCAGAAGGATACTCCATCATCGCCCTTGAACTTGCGAATGATTCGCTACCGATCTTTGAGATTGACTTGAGCGGCGATGTTTGCTTTATCATCGGGCATGAAGATCGAGGGGTAGAGCCAAAGATACTTACAGAATGTGACTCAATATCCTATATCCCACAGTTAGGAAAGATTGGTTCATTGAATGTTGCTGTTGCTGCTTCAATCGCTATTTATGAAATCCGGCGGCAAGCATGGGACCAGAACGAATCCTGAACCTTTAGAACCTAAGAGGGTCTATAGCAAGCCTGAGTCGTTTCTTTGGACGCGGAATCTTCGAAAGAGCTTCAGACAGGTCTTCCATCCGAAGAGATTTCACCAGCCAAGCACCATCATTCGGCCCAAGAACTTCCAAATTCCCCTGGGTTGCCACCTCCGCTATATATTCCTCAGATCCAGGGCCTGAAATAACTGCAAAATGCCCAAATGGGGGATATTGGATAATTGCACGCCTGTTGCTCTCTTTGTCGCACCAAGCTTCAATACCCCCCTTGCGCAACACTCCAAAGAACGGATGGTTAGGTTGTCGAGATTGCACAACGACATTTTCCGAGTCACCACTCCTTCTATTCACTAGGCGAATTGCCTTAACTAGTTTTGATAGGGCTTGCTCTTCACAGCGGTATCTCTTGGCGAGCAGCTCTTGATCAAAATCGGCAAACACAACCAAATCAGCCCAGTCAACCCGATGAAGCACAGCTTCAGTTCCTAAGTATACTTTTGACCTTTGAAAATCAATCAACGAAGTTTCCTTTGTCACCTGAGTCACCGGCTCGTTCAAAAGCGCCTCTAGCTCTTCACCAGCACGGGTAACCCCAACACGAAGATTTTTCATACTTGTCGACAGGCAAACAGAACACAATACCGGCCTTGAATGACCGAATCTAATACATTGAAGAAGATGGTCTTCCAACTGGTGCATAGCGCTTCCACAATCTGTACATACTGCTAATTCACCACATTGCCTGCAAGCGAGCAGGCGCGCCCGTCCTGTTCGATTCAGAACAACAATTGAACGTTCAGCAGACTTCAACGCTTCTACAGTCGACCTTGGCCACAATCCACCCATAGCTGAATTATCTTCACGAGGGTCAATAACTTTAATTGATGACCACCCTTGTACCTCTTCGGTCTTCTCTTCATTGATGAGCCTAGTTTGATAGCGCACCTCAGGCGTCGGAATTGGTGAAGTAAAGACGCACGGAATACTTAGTCTTCTAGCACGCTCTAGAAGAACTTCTCTGGAATGCCAGGTAGGTGAAGCTTCCTCCTGAAAAGATTCATCATGCTCGTCGATCATTAAAATAGCCGACAAACCGTTGACAGTAGCAAACGCCGCAGAACGATTACCGACTACTGTTCCTCCCGATAAACCAATAGACCAATCCTTACCATATTCACCTACGTGCACACCCATGCGCCTTAAACGATTAACAACAACCCCCACTTCAGAAGCAGACGGAAGAAGTATAAGAGCATTTCCAAGTGATACTGCAGCCTGTATATACGGCCACCTGTCACCCTTTGGCGATATACGAGCAACAGTTGGAACAGCCCCGAATGCAGAAGCAACAAGCTCACTGGCCGGCATCTTGACTTTTCTTGAGGGCCGGCTCGGCGGAATAGACTTAACCATTCGTTGAGGGCTTGCGGCCTTCAAAAAACGAGAAACAGGGCCTTGCCAACGATTTGCTGCCCAACGGGACAGACTAACTACCTCCTCCGAAGGACCTTGACTACTAAATTTTTTAAGCGACTGCAATTGAATGCCAGGTTCAGTCATAGGATTTATTTGACTCACCCAAGCTCCGATCGAACGATTCCGAAACTGGATCCTCACTAAAGACCCAACAGTAAGTTGCGACGCCAGCCCAGACTCAATCCAATCTATAGGGACCGCATAGTCAAACTCTTTCGAAACTGCCGGCAGGTCCGGAATCACTCTTACAGTTTTTGGAATAATCCTTTTTTCGTCAACCACGAAGCCCACTTTTCAACTGATGGCTTGATGCAGGAAATCGAATTATCCTATAGCCCTAGAGCACTCTGAATATCCGAAACCTTGTCAAGACGCTCCCAAGTAAATCGTTCATCATTGCGCCCAAAATGACCATATGCGGCAGTAGCAGCATATATAGGTCGACAAAGGTCAAGCTCATGGACAATAGCAGCGGGACGGAGGTCGAAAATTTCCTCAACTGCTTTTTCGATAGCGTTAGTATCTACTTTTTCTGTTCCGAATGTTTCTACCAGTATCGACATGGGTCTCGCTACACCGATAGCATATGCTACTTGAACTTCACAACGATCCGACGCCCCAGAAGCAACAATATTTTTTGCCACCCACCGAGCAGCATAAGCGGCACTTCTATCAACTTTGGACGGGTCTTTCCCAGAGAACGCCCCTCCACCATGCCTAGCCATTCCTCCATACGTATCAACGATTATTTTCCTTCCAGTAAGCCCGGCGTCCGCAACGGGCCCTCCCCTAACAAAACGACCTGTCGGGTTAATAAATGTGTTGTAATCATCGTCCTTAAACTGCTCAGGTATGACCGGACGAATAACATGTTCAAGAATATCGGGGGAAATTTGATGCTTCGTATCAATCCCTTCATTGTGATGGGCCGAGACTACAACATTTTCTAAACGGACTGGTACGCCACCCTTGTACTCAATAGTGACTTGAGTTTTTCCATCTGGCCGAAGATAAGGAATGACACCGCTACGACGTATCTCTGTAAGACGGTATGCCATTCTATGAGCTAGATCTATCGGCATCGGCATAAAGGTTTCTGTCTCATTAGTCGCATATCCAAACATGAGCCCTTGATCTCCAGCACCAGTCGTATCCCACTCATCGATTGTTTGCCCTGATCGCGCTTCCTGAGATACTCCCACTCCCTGAGCAATATCACTTGACTGCTCTTCAAGCGCAACCATGACGCCACAGGTACTTCCATCAAACCCCAACGCAGGGTTGTCATAGCCAATTCGACAGATTGTCTCTCGAACAATTCCAGGTATGTCAACATATGCTTCTTCAGTAGTAATCTCACCTGTGACAATTGCAATTCCAGTTGTGACTAGAGTTTCACACGCAACACGCGAATTAGGATCTGAGGCTAACAAAGCATCAAGAATAGAATCAGATATCTGGTCAGCCATTTTGTCAGGGTGCCCCTCCGTGACCGACTCGGAAGTAAATGCAAATGATGAAGACATAATTTCAACTCAAATTTGTGGAACTAGACATACGTATCAGACTTTACTCTCTCTCAATCCAAGTACGGCGTCAAGAATCTTATCTGCTACAACCCGCTTACTGGCAAGAGGAACATTTGTTTTCCCCTGCCCTGTTATCAAGAGAACTTCATTCGTATCATACGCAAACCCAGTACCTGGAGCTGTAACATCATTGGCAACTATAAGATCCAGATTTTTTCTTTCTAATTTTTCTTTCGCATTCTTCTCGAGCTCTTCAGTCTCTGCAGCGAAGCCAACAATAATCTGGTTAGAAGATTTCCCCTTACCCAGATCAATAAGAAAATCGTGAGTGGGCTCAATCTCTAAATTGGTTATTTGCTGTGACTTCTTCAACTTCCTATCTGCTGGCAACGATGGTTGAAAGTCAGCTACAGCAGCAGCCATGATAATCACATCGTAATTATCTGCGCATGACATAACAGCTGAACGAAGATCGCTTGCTGATTCTGCATGTTGGATCTCTACCCCGATAGGAGCTTCCCGATCTACAGTTGTTACTAAAGTAACCGTAGCACCTCGAGCCACTGCAGCTTCAGCTAGCGCATAGCCTTGTTTACCTGTTGATTTGTTTGTAATAAAACGGACTGGGTCAATCTGCTCTCGGGTCCCTCCGGCTGTAATGAGGATTTTAAACTCTGCTAAGTCATCGAGAGTCAACGCTTGCTCTACAGCAGAAACTATTGCACTAGGAGAAGCTAATCGCCCCTTACCTTCATCCCCACCAGCTAACTTCCCATCTTCAGGAGCAACAATAGTTACACCTCGATTTTGAAGCGTTCTGATGTTTTCCTGCACTGCTGGATGCTCCCACATCTCGGTATGCATAGCAGGACACAAAATTACTGGCGCTCTTGAGGCAAGAAGAGTAGCAGTCAATAAATCGTTCGAAATTCCGGCAGCATATGTTCCTATAAGCCTAGCTGTTGCAGGAGCCACTAAAATCACGTCCGCTTCCTGTCCAAGAGTTGTATGAGGTATCGGATCGTCCTCATCCC
>CETU01170748.1_pt1 | contig 11008 bp, 6 predicted proteins | sample 356531 | NCBI WGS metagenome assembly CETU01 (sample SAMEA2623488, study PRJEB7988) | marine metagenome | isolation source: saline water (ENVO:00002010), including
GTATGAAAAATAATATTGAAATAGTTGATGAGCAGTCTAAAGATTGGCCAATTTTTTCAGATTTTAAAGATTATGGTCTGAATGATTTTTGGTCAAAGGATACAGACTCAACTTTATTCTTTATGATTAGAGATTTTGATTTAAATAATAGAGGACTCAAGTTAATTGATGTTCAGTCAAAAATAAACTCTATTTTTTATCATTTAAATTCCAATGGGACAGTTCCTCAAGTTTCTTTAGATATAAATGGGGGATATGGAGAGCAAAACCTCTCAGGCTTAGGTCTTTCAGATGATTTGCTAGAATCGATCCAAGGAGACTCATCTAATGATAATAATGATGGTTCCCAAGGTCAGTCAGATAGCCAGGTTAGCTCATTTGGCAGCTCAACTTATTCAGCTAGATTAAATACCTATTGGGAGATAGATTTATGGGGAAAAATATCCAATATGAATAAATATTATAAATCAAATATGTTGTCCCAAGGATACGATTTAGAATATGCTAGAATATCATTGAAAGCTCAATTTATAAAAGGATTTATATCTACTATTAATATAAATAATGAAATCAAAATTTTTGAAAATAACCTTAGTAATCTTAAGAAAATTAAGGATATAACAGAAAATAGAATCGCTAGTGGTTTATCAAGGCCAAATGAAATGCATATTGCTTCATCAAATTACTTTCTGTATGAATCTAATTTGTTATCTAAAAAAATAGAGCTAAAATCTATTTTACGTAAGATAGAGTTAATGCTTGGCAGGTATCCTTCTGGCAAAATGATGATTCCGGTTAGTTATCCAGATGATGTTTGTGACATTAAATCAAAATTAAGTTCAGATTTAATCTTGCGTAGACCAGATATTCTATCTACAAGAGAAAATCTTAATTCTTCAAATTCTAAGTTAATTTCACATAAAAAAGCAATGTTCCCAAGCTTTTCGCTTACAAATTCTATTGGACAATCATCATCAGATCTGAATAATTTATTTGATCCAAAATCCTCAGTATGGAATATAGGTCTAAATATTGTTCAGCCAATTTTTCAATCTGGTAGGCTTAAAAAGAATGTTCAAATTGCTCAGCACGAACTTACATATTCTGATATTCAGTATATTGAGTCTGTAATGAATGCATTCTATGAGACTGAAAGCTTTTTAGACCTAGATAAGAACTTAAAAGAGATTCAAGAAAAAATTACCTTGTCTGTTGATAATATTCAAAAAGCAGTTGATTTCGCAATTCGAAGCTACGAACTAGGATTGGTTGATTTAGTTTATGTTTTAAATTTACAACAGCAACTCTTTACTACACAAAAACAGCTAGAAAATATAATTGCCAGAAGATACTTAAATAGAATAGACCTTATTTTGGCTTTAGGAGGAAATTTTGAATACTAAACTTAAATCATTTCTTTTTCCAATTTCTTTTTTTTCTTTATCAATAATAATAACAATTATTTTGATTTTTACGAAAGAAGATGCAAAAAAAGAGACATCAGTTAAACCTATATTGACTATTGAAGCGTTAGAGGCTAAGGCACAAAATCATAGAGTATATATAGAATCTGAATCGGAGATTAAGCCTAAGCTTGAATTAATCATTACTCCTTCTGTTTTTGGCGAAATTGTACATGTTTCTGACTTTTTAAACAACGGACTAGTTTTCAAAAAAGGAGACTTGCTATTTCAAATAGATAGCTTGGATTATTCAGTAGCCAGGATTAATGCAAAGTCTATCCTAGATGCTGCTGAACTAGATTTTAAAATAAAAGAAGCTGATGCGAAACAGTCTAATGAAGAGCTTATGGCTTATGGCTCTAAAAATGTTACAGAATTAGCGAAAAAGCTACCTCAGCTTAAGAGTTCAAAATCACGTCTTGATGCAGCAAAAGCTAATTATAATAAAGCTTTGTCTGATTTAAAGAAAACAAGCATTTATGCACCATTTGATGGGCGAGTAGATGTTAATTATGTTGTTGTTGGCACTAAAGTATCTACTATTGATAGACTTGCAAAGATATATTCAGTTGAATCATTTGAAATAGACCTTCCAATTTCATTGTCTGATCTTGATTATTTAGATATATCTAAAAATGATTTAGGAATGATAGAACGGCCAGATCTTTATATTGAGATAATATCTGAAATTGGTGAAAAAACTTACTTTCAAAATGGAGAATATTCTGGTATTTCTGGAAATATTGATAAGCTAACTCAAGCAGTCAATTTAACGGTGTCAATAGATGGTGACAACTTTGCTTTACCAGTTGATAATGGCGTTTTTTCAAAAGCAAAAATTTTTGGTAAAACTTACAAAAAGGTTTTTGTTATACCGAATAAGTCAATTAACGAAAAAAATGAAGTATATGTTGTTGATGAAAATATTTTATTAAAGAAAAAAGTTGATATAGTTAAGCGCTATAAAGATAGTACGATTGTGCAAAACGGAATAATTAACGGTGACTTAATAAATATCACTCCCATATCTATCTATGTTGATAGTATGAAGGTAAAATTATTAGATAAATGAAAGGAATAATTACATGGTTTGTTGATAATATTGTGGTAGCTAATCTCCTAATGATATTAATTTTTGTTGGAGGTTTCTTCACATTATCAAAAATAAAAATGGAAATCTTTCCATCATTTGCCGTTGACATTGTAACTATTTCAGTTGTTTATCCCGGTGCCTCACCAGAAAATATCGAAAAAAATATCTGTATTCCAATAGAAGAGAGCATACAAGGTATATCAGGAATAAAAAAGATAACATCTAGTTCTTCATCAGGATATGGTGTGGTTGTTGTTGAAATTATGGCTGGTGAAGACGTTGATTTTATTAAAGATGAGATTGAAAATAGCGTAGATAGAATTAAAACATTTCCAGAAGATATTGAAAAACCTATTGTAAATCAGATTTTAAGGAATAATCAAGTTTTATTTGTAACACTTTCGGGAAATATGGATGATAGGTCCTTAGATATTTTAACAAAAAAAGTTAAGGATGAGATTGACTTAATCGATGGTATTGATCTTACAGAAGTAGCTATAAATCGTTCTTCATCAATAAATATTGAATTAGATGAGTCTAAAATTGTTCAGCATGGAATTACTACATCAGATATTAAAAATGTAATATCAAAAAATATGGTTGAGTTGCCGGGTGGTAAAATTGAAAATGACTACTCTCAAAAAACAATTAGAATTGAACAAACTTCTTATTCAAAAGAAGAAATTGGAAATATAGGCATATATAGTTTAAATGGAGAGAAGATTAAATTGAATCAAGTCGCTAATGTAAGTGATGGTTATGACGGTGATGCGATAAGACCATTTTTTAACGGACAGCCTTGCTCTTACATAGCTGTTTATAGGGTTGGAAATCAAAATGCTATTGAAGTTTCTGATAAAATAAATTCTTATATTGATAAAAAAAAGAAGACTTTACCTTCAGGGATCAAAATATCATCATGGTCTGATGAATCTGAATATCTAAGGGGAAGAATTGATTTATTGGTAAAAAATGCATGGATTGGATTAGTCCTTGTGATGTTCGTTTTATCCTTATTTTTAAAACCTAAACTTTCCTTTTGGGTTTCATTGGGTATACCGATATCGTTTCTAGGGGCCTTATGGTTTTTTCCACTTCTAGATGTATCAATTAACATGCTATCCCTCTTTACATTTATATTAGTACTAGGGATAGTTGTTGACGATGCTATTGTTGTGGGTGAGAATTTCTATCAGTACAAGCAAAAAGGGTTTAGCTCAAGAGACTCTGCCATTAAAGGCGCATATGAGGTGTCTAAACCGGTTATATTCGCAGTGCTAACTACAATGGTAACATTTAGTCCAATGCTTTTTATTCCAGGAGCTTCTGGAAGCGTTTGGAAAATTTTCCCTCTTGTTGTTATTCCTATATTGTTTTTTTCATTATTTGAATCTCTTACAATTCTTCCAGCTCACTTAGCTCACTCTAAAGATAAAAAATCTCGTTTTATTATAATTAGAAAGGTCTCTCAAAAATGGGATATTGTTAGATTTAAAGTAGACAAAATATTACAAACCGTTATTGATGATTATTATTCCCCATTTTTACATATTTGCTTAAAAAGAAATGTTTCTACAATATCTGTTTTTATATCAATTATTATACTAGTAATCGGTTTAATTTATAGCGGTATTATTAAGTTTAATTTTTTTCCAGGTTTAGAAGCAGATAATGTTAGAGTTCAAATAGAATATCCCAAAGGTACTCCTCTAGTTCAAACAGAAAAAGGTGTCAATCAAATATCTGACACATTAAAAGAATTAGAAATTAAATATGATGGGAAAATTGATAATACAAAAGGTGTAATTTTAAACAAACAAATTATTATTGGAGCTCAACCTGAAAAAGCAGCTTCATCAGGAAGAGGATCGTCTACAGAATCATCATATTCGGGTTCAAATTTAGCTGAAATATTGATTGAGCTTTCTCCAGGTGAAGATCGAAAAATTATGGCTGAAGAAATAGCTAAAGAATGGCGCGCCATGATAGGTGATATTCCAGGTATAAAGGATCTTACTGTTTCAACAGATTTGTTCTCACCAGGTGAGGATATCTACTTTCAGTTTACCAGTATGGATAATCAAAAACTTAAAAATATGGTAAAAGATTTTAAAAAGGTGCTAGAGGCTTATCCTGGTGTTTACAACATTACTGATAATGCCGATAAAGGAAGCATGGAAATATTTATCAAACTAAATCCACAAGCGGAGTCTCAAGGTGTGCAAATATTAGGAATTTCTGAAGCAGTTAGAGATTCTTTTCAAGGTACATCCGTTGCAAAGATTAGAGATGGTAGAGATGAAATTGATGTGGTTTTGAGTTTTCCTGATTCAAACAAAACATCTTTAGAATCATTAAAAAATCTTAATGTAAAGGTAATGCCAAATAAGTTTGCAAAGCTTAAGGACATAGCAATAATAGAACTTAAAGAAGGTTTTTCAAGCATTAATAGAGTTAATAGGAATAGAGCTCTATCTGTTATAGCTAATGTTGATAATAATGTATCTAACGCAAATGATATAATTGCTTCAATTGAAAAAAATGATATGCCAATTTTATTAGACAAATATAAAGATGTTAAGTACAGTTTAGAAGGTCAACAAAGAGAGCAGTCTGAGAATTTAGACTCGTTAAAAAACAATTATATCTTAGCATTATTTGTCATATTTATACTACTAGCAATTCCATTTAAATCATACGCTCAGCCATTTATAATTATGTCAGCCATACCTTTTGGTATTGTTGGTGCTGTTTTTGGTCATCTTATTTTAGGAATGGATTTTTCGATATTGTCAATGCTTGGAATTGCAGCTTTATCAGGTATTGTAGTTAATGATAGTCTAGTAATGATGGATTATATTAATAGAATCAATAAACAGGAAAACAATCCAATGAAAGCTGCAATGAAAGCAGGGCCAATTCGTTTTAGACCTATATTGCTAACATCTCTTACCACTTTCATTGGAGTTATGCCTTTGATTTTTGAAAAGAGTTTACAAGCTAAATTTCTTGTGCCAATGGCAGTTTCACTAGGATTTGGGGTTTTGTTTGCCACATTTGTTATACTAATTCTAGTTCCTTGCAGTTATATGTTCGTTGAAAAAATGAAGCTTCTAACAAAAAGAATTTGAACCACATATAATATTAATGTTATCTTAGTACACTTAATAAACGGAGTTTTAATTTAATGTCTGAAAAAATTAATGAAAAAAAATCTAAAGTTTATCCAATTCTAGCGTTGAGAAACACAGTTTTGTTTCCTCATCAAATAATACCTATCTATATTGGACGAAAACATTCTCTTAAACTAATAAAAGATATATCCAAAAAAAGAGATAAGCATTTAATTGCACTTGCTCAAGAAGATGGCTCTATAGAAAACCCGAATACAAAAGAACTATATTCGTTTGGCACTTTGGTTAAGGTAATGAGAATTTTTGATATGCCTGACAATTCTAAATCTGCAATTGTCCAAGGAATAGGACGTGTTAAAATCACCAAATTTTATAAAAATAACGAATATTATACTGCTTCAATAGAGAAAATTGAAGAGCCTATAGTAGATAGTTCTATGTCTCATGAAGTTGATTCTAAAATCAAAAATCTTGTAACAAATTTTAATAAGCTAATTGATTTAGCCCCATATTTATCAGAAGAACAAGCTAGTACCCTATCAACAATAGTTGAGCCGGGGAAAATAGCTGATAGGGCAGTATCCTTTTTAAATATTCAAATAAAAGATAAGCAAAATGTGCTTGAAACTATTGATATATCAGACAGAATAAACAAAGCCATAAAGCTAATATCAAAAGAGATTCATCGTATAGAATTAAGTCAGAAAATATCTTCGGATGTTCAAGATGAAATTACTAAGTCTCAACGAGAATATTATCTAAGAGAACAATTAAAGGCAATTCAAAAAGAGTTAGGTGATGATGACCCCGGAGTAGAATTTGATGAACTGCATGAAAAAATAAAAAAAGCTAAAATGCCTAAAAATGTTTTAAAAATTGCTAATAAAGAACTTAAAAGAATGAAAAAGATACCTTCGCACTCACCTGAGTATACAGTTTCTAGAACTTATTTGGATTGGCTTTCAGATATGCCTTGGTCTATTGAAAGCAAAGACAATAATGATGTCATTAATGCAAAAGAAACTTTAGATCAGGATCACTTTGGACTTGAAAAAGTTAAAGATAGAATCATAGAGCATTTGGCTGTTAGGAATCTTAAAAAAAGTCGATCGAAAAAGGGAGAGGTTTTAAAAAGCCCTATTCTATGTTTCGGAGGCCCTCCAGGAACAGGCAAAACTTCAATTGGGAAGTCAATTGCAAATGCAATGGGTCGTAAATTTGTTAGAATCTCACTTGGTGGAGTCAGAGATGAGGCAGAGATAAGAGGTCATAGAAGAACTTATATTGGCGCCTTACCTGGGCGAATAATAACAAGTTTAAAAAAAGCTGGAACTAAAAACCCAATATTTATGCTAGATGAAATTGATAAGCTTGGTACAGACTTTAGAGGAGACCCATCTTCAGCTTTGTTAGAGGTACTTGATCCTGAACAAAATTATTCATTTAATGATCATTATATGGAAGTTGATTTTGATTTGTCTAATATTATGTTTATTACTACTGCAAATCAAGTTGATAGAATTCCTGGCCCTTTATTAGATAGAATGGAGATTTTAGAGTTTTCAGGGTATATTGTTGAAGAAAAGGTATCAATATCTAATCAGCATTTAATACCAAAGCAGATAAAAGAGCATGGATTGAAGTCAAAAGAGATTTCTTTTACTAATGAATCTATTCAACTTATAATTGAATCCTACACAAGAGAGTCAGGCGTTAGAAACCTAGAAAGACAAATTGCAAATGTGTGTAGAAAAGTTGCTAAAGATATTCTTGTTAAAAAATTCAAGAGTATAAAACTGAGCCCATCAAAAATACAAAATTATCTTGGACCTATATTATTTCATTCCGAAATAGCAGAAAGATGTAAAAATTCAGGTGTTGCTGTTGGCCTTGCATGGACAGCATACGGGGGAGATATTTTATTCATCGAGTCATCTAAAATGCCAGGTAAAGGGAATTTAAAACTTACTGGTCAGTTAGGTGATGTTATGAAGGAGTCAGCAGAAGCGGCTTTTACTTATGTAAGAAGTAATGCTAAAAGACTAAATATTGACCCAAGTTTTTATGAAAAGTATGATATTCATGTGCATGTTCCTGCAGGAGCAATACCTAAAGATGGACCGTCTGCTGGTATTACTATGGTAATTGCAATTATATCTCTGCTTAAAAATGAAAAAGTTAAAGATAAATTAGGTATGACAGGTGAGATATCATTAAGAGGTAATGTTTTACCTATAGGTGGACTTAAAGAAAAAGCTACTGCTGCTCACAGGGCAGGTTTAAACCATATCATAGCTCCCTTCAATAATAAGAGAGATTTAGAAGAGATTCCGAAAAAAGTTTTAAAGGATTTGAAAATTACATTTGTAAAAGATGTCAATGAAGTTATAAAATTATCATTCTAAATGATATCTATTTAGAACGTTTTGAATGAACAGGGCGATTAACTCAGTTGGTTTAGAGTGCCTCCCTTACAAGGAGGAAGTCGGGAGTTCGAGTCTCTCATCGCCCACAATACTTGGAGAGATGTCCGAGTGGCTTAAGGTGCACGCCTGGAACGCGTGTTTAGAGGAAACTCTATCGGGAGTTCGAATCTCCCTCTCTCCGCGCGTTTCAACAAATTTCTTTATAGAATACATATTATACATTAATTTATATCATAACTTTAAATGAAGAACAATATTTTATATATAATTATCACAATTTTAAGCTTCTTGCTATCTAAGGATAGGATAGCTTATATTGCTGATGTTAGCGGATATGTTGAAATATTATCAGAAAATAGTAATTCTCCGATTTTAGAAGCTGTCAATGGTCGATATCTATATAGTGGTGACTTAATTAGAACGTTTAAGAACTCTAATTGTGTTATTATGTTTAGTGATCAGACTTCAATGTTTGCCATCGGATCACATTCAGAGGTAAAGGTTAGAGACATAAAAGAGAATATAAAAAAAATAAATTTTAATTACGGCAATCTATATATAGAAAACACTAGTGAAAATCACCCCTTTTTTATTTTTACAAGGTCAAGTCAAATTTTATCAAAAGAATCATCTGGTTTTGTTAATACATTGACAAATGGTGCAGATGAAGTTTACTGCATCAAAAATAAAATAGAACTTTACAATAAAATATCTAAATTGGAAGTTGCTTTATATGAAGAGAATAAAGTTCTTTCTCTATTTGATGGTAGAGTTGAATTGAAGAAAAGTGAGGAAAATTTCATTCCAGATGATTTAAGTAAAATCATAAAACTTGCAAGTAAGAATATTAAGTCGCCTCTAGCTGAGTTCAATTATGAAATAGGTGACTTGGTACCAAATTATTCTAAGAATATTTACCTAGATACTTATAGCCCAGTTGCGAAGAAAAATTATAGAATATTTGCTGGGGCTGGAATCATCAATTTAAATAATAATATATATTCTTCTCTAACAATGAAAGGTATTTACGATAATAAATACTTTAGTTTTAATATAGAATTAGACCAATACTTTCCTATTGATTCTTCACCAGCGTTAGATACTTGGAATAGCTCAAAAAAAATATTATCTAAAATTAAGTATTTAAATTATAAATCTAATTCAGGATCTATTGTCCTAAACTCTGGAAGATTGTCAGACATTACTTTCGGTCACGGATTAGTTTTAAAAAGATATTCAAATAAGTACAATTATCCTTTGCGAAATAATTATGGAATTAGTTTTAGATATGAAAATAAAGACTTTTTTAATGTAGATATATTTATATCAGATTTAACGAGCTTATTGGATGATGGAGCGCTTGTGGGTATTCATAGCTCATTATTTATTTCAAAATATATACCACTTAGAATAGGTTTTGGATTAATATCAGATTTAAACCAATTTGCAAATATTCAAGATAACTTGAATTCCTCTTTTGACTTTAGAGCTATTAATTCTTTGCAGATTGACTTGTCATACAATTTGTTATCTAAAAAAGGATATAATGTAGATTTGATAAGTGAAATTGGAGCTATTATATTTCCTGATTCGCATTACTACAAGCGTTATGACTCAACCAACGATAATGACTTAGGATCTGGATTAAAAGATAAAAAAGGAACATGGGGTGCCCTTTTTGGTATTGAGGGTAGTTTTCAAGATTTTGTTAAATTCAAAACACATTTCCACTATAATGATCCATTATTTAATCCTGGTTTTTTTAATAATTCATACGAATTTGAAAGAAGTAGGTTGTTAGGCCCTTTTTCTAGTAGCATACCTCAGATACAATCGATGTTTGATGATTTTCAAATTTCAGACCCTGATGGCAATTTAGGTCTAATTGTTCCAAAAGATTTATATCTAGCTTACAAAGAAGACGAAATGGTATTTCCATCCTTTGGAATTACTTTTGAAGGTATTTATAACTATTACAACAAGATTATCACTAATTTTTCAGTAAGTAATTTTTTTGAATATGATTCAAGATCTAATACAGATTCATATTCGAGCATATACTTAGATTTAGTGATTAAAGATAAAATAATTAGAAATGTTGCGGATTTAACTATATACATAAATAGAAATTTTGCACACAACCCTTTCAATTTTTTTAATTCTACTAATGAAAACACAATAATTGGCGCTTCATTTCATGCAAAAATGAAATCTAACTTTAATTTGATTTTTTATTTTGAAAGAGTTAATTATGATTATAACTTTGACCTAGAGTCTGAGTCAATTGACAATATAAAAATAGAAACTATTTACTCCTTTTAACTGTATATGTTTTTAAAGTTAAAATCATACTTATTTATCATGATAGGAATTACAATCTTAGGAATATCACTGGGAATTGTTATTGGTGCTTATTTAAAAAATAATGCCGAATATATGATTTATTTTTCATCTATACTTGCAGGTACTGGAAGTTTTATGATAGTTGTTGGAGCGCTAAAGGATTAATATGATTAATAAGGATTCTAAAAATGCTAAGCTTCAATTGTTGATTGATAAAATCAAAAAAGTAGATTCAAAATATGGCAAGGAGCTTTGTGAAGTTTTATTATATAGGATTGATATTAAGACAAGTCATTTTTTTCAAGATTTTGAATCTATAAGTAAAAAAAGTTTTGATTTATATTGGAAAAAAATATCACTTATTAAAGATAGGTTCGATGTTAATGAAATTAGTAAAACAAATATTAATGAAAGTGAAAATATAATTCCAAAGTTTATTGAGGAGTTTGAAAAGAAAGTTAAAAAATAAAACTGTGCTAGACGGAGAGTTAGCGGTCCTCTCTTCCTGAAATCCGCTATATGCAGGGTTGAATTCCGTTGAGCGGGTTA
>CETU01025511.1_pt1 | contig 11007 bp, 10 predicted proteins | sample 356531 | NCBI WGS metagenome assembly CETU01 (sample SAMEA2623488, study PRJEB7988) | marine metagenome | isolation source: saline water (ENVO:00002010), including
CCTGTGCTTGAGTATTTGCCTGAACTTTATACCCCAAGAAACGATTTAACTGTTTTTACCTCAGGGAAAGATGGTGTTTTTATTCCAGGTATTCCTATTGGAAAAACTGAATTAGATGGAGAGATCTTAAAGGTAAAACTTTTTTCCGATCCAAATCAACTATCATTTGTGACGGTTCAATTGATAAAAATACGAGAGGACAATTTTTAATGGCTATTCTTTACAAAAATTTAAGAGCAAATATAACAAATTTGTTTCCACTAATTATCCTTTACTATTTGTCTTTAAGTGAGATAGACACACACTTTAGTAACATGTTTGAGATTTTGTCATTTAACTTACAAATAATAATTGTTTATTATTGGATGTTAAGAAACTCCTCTGTTTTAGGAAATGGTCATGTCTTTTTTGCAGGAATTATAAATGATGTTGTAATGGGTCTGCCTTTAGGAATTAGTTCAATTTCTTATTTAACGGTTTCCCTTGTAGCTTCGTATGTTCGTCAAGTTACAGTTAACATCTCTTTGTTTACTGACTGGTTCACATTTTTATTAGCAATTTTTTTCTCGAGTTTGGTTCATGTAGTATTAATTTCAAATTTTTCTAGCCTTCAAATTTCATTTATTGATGTTTCCTATAATGCTTTTTTCACTTTTTTATTTTATCCATTTATTTGGACAATATTCAATTTTTATAAACAAATAATGGTTTTAAAAACTGATGATTAATTTTGGATCTGGAAACACAATAATTAAGTCAAAACTCATTAGTAGACGAATGTTTATATTAAATGCAGCTAAGGCGGCAGTATTTTTTGGTATTTTTGGTAGACTTGTTTCTCTTCAAATTAACGAGGCTAATAAATATAAAACTCTATCAGATAAAAATAGGTTTAGAGAATGGAAGCTAGCTCCTCAAAGGGGAATTATAAGAGATTTTTTTAACCGAGAAATAGCCTCAAATGAAAAAGTATATCAATTACACATTACTCCTGAAAACTCACCCAATTTAGAAACACTTTTTTTTAGATTAAAAACTATTCTAAACCTTACTGATAAAAGAATATTTTTTTTAAAAAGAAAAATGGCTAAGCAGAAACCCTGGGAACCAATAATTGTCTCTGACAATCTGACATGGTCTGAATTTTCACGAATAAACTTGTTTTTACATGAACTTCCTGGAGTTGAACCCGTTGTATCAGTCGCACGTTTATATCCAGATACTTCAGCAGCTCATTTGGTAGGGTATGTTTCACAAGTAAGTCAAAAAGACCTTCAAAAGAAATTATATTTGAAAGATATGTCTGTTGGAATTGCAGTTGGAAAAACAGGTTTGGAAAACAAACTTGATGAAAATATTATTGGTAAGGTAGGATTTCAAAGATACGAAGTTAATGCTTTTGGAAAAAGAATTAAACAAATAAAAGTAGATCCAGGAAAAGCAGGAGAAAATTTTAGAACCACAATTGATTTAGATGTTCAAAAATTCACCGCTGAGACAATTAAAGAGAAGGCTGCATCTGTTTGTGTTATGGATATTTATAACGGTGATATTATTACATTAGCCTCTTCACCAAGTTTTGATCCTAACTCATTTGTACATGGTATAGATAAAAAATATTGGGAACAATTAATCTCTAATGAGAAAAAACCACTTAATAATAAAGCAATTTCTGGATTGTACCCGCCTGGATCAACAATTAAAACAATAGTTGCGCTTAGTGCTTTGGAAAATGATGTTTGGAATCCAAAAAAATATATTTCTTGCACTGGTTTAACCGAACTTTATGGAGAAAAATTTCACTGTTGGAAAAAGAAAGGACATGGCCCAATGAATATGAGATCTGCTATTCAAAGATCCTGCGATGTTTATTTTTATGAAGTCGCAAGAATACTTGGTGTAGACAGATTATCAGAAACTGCAAAAAAATTTGGATTAGGCAAAAAAGTTTTAGATGGATTTATCGAAGAAAGAGAGGGAGTGGTCCCAAACACTGCCTGGAAAAGAAAATACATTGGAAAAAGTTGGTACTTAGGTGAAACGCTTCACTCTGGTATCGGTCAAGGATATTTTCAAAGTACACCATTACAGTTATGTTTAATGACAGCTCAAATTGCAAACGGTGGTTTTGAGATCAAACCAAGAGTTTTAATAAATGAAAACAAAAATAAATTAAGAGAATATATTAAGTTTAAAAATGAAAATCCTAATGATCCTCTTCCTATAGACATGTTAGTATCAAATTTTGATTTAAAACCACTATTTAGAAATCAAGAAAATATAAATTTTGTCAAAGATGCAATGTTTGCAGCTACAAACGAAGCAGGTGGAACTTCTTATCGATCTAGATTAAACGAAAAAAGATTTATGTTTGCGGGGAAAACTGGATCCTCTCAAGTAAAAAGATTTACAGAAGAACAAAGGGAGTTAGAAGTAAAACAAGAAGATATAGTTTACAAAGATAGAGATCATGCTTTATTTGTAGCCTTCGCTCCCGTATCAGATCCTAAGTATGCGATAAGTGTGGTTGTTGAACATGGTGGATCAGGAAGCAGTGCTGCTGCACCAATAGCAAAGAAAGTTATAAAAAAAGTTTTAGAGAGAAATGAGTTAAGAGAGAAATTTGAAAACATAAAAGGAGAAGAAATTTAATGTTTCAGCCTAGATCAATACAGTCAAATTTAACTTTTAGAGATAAATTTTTTTCTATAGACTTCATTTTGGTCACAGCAATTTTTGTGTTGGGTGTAGTAAGCATGTTTGCAATGTATTCTACTGATGGTGGAGAATTTAAGTATCACACAAAAAGTCATATTATAAGATTTGGTGTTTTCTTTTTGATGTTTTTTATTATTTCTTTTTTTCAAATAAGATTTTGGTATCAAACAAGTACTTTAATGTATGTTGCATTTTTTATTTTGTTATTAGGCGTAAAGTATTTTGGATTGACATCTTCCGGTTCTCAAAGATGGTTAAATTTTTATTTTATGAATTTACAACCCTCTGAACTTATGAAAATAGGCTTAATTGCCTTTTTAGCTAAATATTATCACAGAATACCAGCGCAGGATGTTAATAGAATTAAATTTTTATTTTTACCTATAGTTGCTTTAGTTTCACCTGTTCTTCTAGTTGTGGCGCAACCAGATCTGGGAACGTCTATACTAATTGCTTTAGGAGGCATTACAGTTGCTTGGCTTGCTGGTGTGAGAGTTAAATTTTTTGCATACGCCTCAATACTCTTTATTTCCTTAATGCCAATTGCCATTTCTTTTCTCAAACCTTATCAAAAAGCGAGAATTTTGACATTTTTAAACCCTGATAGAGACCCACTTGGTGCTGGTTATCAGATTATCCAATCAAAAATTGCCATTGGATCGGGGGGGTTATTCGGAAAAGGATTTTTAAACGGTTCTCAAAGCTACCTCGATTATCTACCTGAAAAACACACAGACTTTATATTTACCTTATTCTCTGAGGAATTCGGTTTTTTAGGGTCTATCTTTATTCTTTTGCTTTATGTCTTGATTATATTAAGAATAATCAATATTGGAAACCTAACAAGAAGTAACTTTGGTAAGCTTTACTGCTACAGTTTTGCCACCGCCTTTTTTATTTATGTAACGGTAAATATGGGAATGGTTTTAGGTCTACTACCCATTGTTGGTGCACCTCTACCTATAATGTCGTATGGGGGATCTTCAATGATGGCCATTATGCTAGGCTTAGGTATAGTAATGTCCTGCAAAATATACAAAGATACCCCTGTAAACTAAATACCGTCTTTAAATCAAATTAGGGACCAAAATGAACAAAAATATTTTAAATTAGTACTTGCTTTAATTTCTTATAGATGATCTAATTTTAATAATAAAATTATGTTTGGTGATAAAAAATTAATAAAAGATTCAGAAAGATCATTAATAAGTGAAACTGTTAGTATTGATGGCACAGTTAATAGCTCTGGAGCCATAGATATTGCGGGACTAGTTAAAGGTCCAGTTTACTCAAAAGAGATAGTAATTAAAGAAACAGGTTCAATTTCAGGAGGCGTTGAAGCCGAGACAGTCGAAATTCATGGACATCTTGATGGCAAAGTTTCAGCTGATAATGTTGTCATAGGTTCTTCGGGTGTTGTAAAGGGAGACATAGAGTTTTCGAATAATTTAAGAACAGAAAATGGCGCTGATATAGAAGGATACATCAAAAAAACAGCTTCTAAGAGCAAAATCACTGGAGACTTTTTATTCTCTAAATCAAAAGAAGAGAAAAAGGTTAAGAAAAATGGTAAGCCAGAAACTACAGTGAACAAAGAGAACGAAGTTCTAGTCTAATTCATCGCACTATAAAAAATCAGTTTTTTAAATTATAGTTCATCCAAATGACAAATTATAAGTGTAGCTCCGTTGGAGTTATTGGCGCTGGTATCCAGGGAGTTTGCATTGGATTGCAGTTGGCAAAGAAGGGAATTCCAGTTACAATTTTTGATAAGAAAGATCCAGGTAGCATGAGTTCTTATGGTAATGCTGGGCATTTTTCACCTTACGCAGTCGTACAATTAAATCGTCCTGATGTAATCTCTGATGTTCCAAAAATGTTACTCAGCTCATATGGACCGCTTGCTTTAAAATGGAATTATATTCCAAAAATGATACCTTGGATTTTTCATTATCTTAAATCATCCACCTCTAAATCAATGATGCATACAGCGAAGTATATGCACCAAATACTAAATCTATCACTAAATGCGTATGATGAAATTTTAGAAGAAATTGATACAACCAATTTAGTAGAAAGAAAAGGAATAATATACATTTGGACTAATAAAAATCTTAAAAGTAGAAATTTGGAAATAAAAATCAGAAATCAGCTCGGTATTAAACAAAAATTATTGAGCCAAAAAGAAATTTTAGACTTGGAGCCAAAACTTAATCCAGTTTTTGATGGGGGAGTAATTTATGATTATGCTTACCATGCCAGAGATCCAAAAGGAATAACAAAAAAACTTTTTGAACTTTTTATTAAATACGGTGGAAAATTTAACAAAAACGAAGTAATTGAGATTGAACAAAATAAAGTTAATCAGACATCAGTCAAAACCCATTCTTCAAATTATAACTTTGAAAAGATAGTTTTAGCTTGCGGAGCTTTCTCAAAAAAATTGACAGATAAATTAGGAGAAAAAATTCCTTTAGATACTGAAAGAGGATACCATATTCATTATAAAAAAATGGATCATTTACTAAAAAGGCCAGTAATTTTTCTAGATAGGGGTTTTGGAATGACTCCAATGAATCAAGGTTTAAGAGCTGTTGGTACAGTGGAACTAGGTGGTCTGGATAATCCAATATCAAAAAAAAGAATTGATTATATAGACAAATGTGCAAAAGAATTACTCCCTCAGCTAGGAGATTATCAAGATGAGTGGTTAGGTTTTAGACCAACTCTTCCAGATTTTTTACCTATTATTGGACCTTCATTAAAGAATAAAAACATTATCTACGCTTTTGGTCACCACCATTTGGGCTGGACTCTCGGTGCAATAACTGGAAAGATTGTCTCAGGAATAGTTAATGAAGAGAAAACTAATTTAGATTTGTCTCCTTATAGTTCCGCAAGATTTAATTAGGGGTTAATTTGTCAAAAAATTACTTAGCATATTCATTACTTGTATTTGCAACATTATGTTGGTCGGGCAATTTTATAGTAGGTAAATTTGCTTATCTATTTGAAGTACCTCCGTTAACTTTAAATTTTTTAAGATGGGTTTCGGTTTGGCTAATTTTAATTCCATTTACTTATAAAGAAATTTTCAACAATTATAATTACATTAAAAAAAATTGGATGGTAATAAGTTTTATGGGAGTTATAACAATAAGCACGTTTAACTCTGTAGTGTATTTTGCGCTGAACTATACTCAAGTAATAAACGCAGTTTTAGTTCTTGCTGCAATTCCAGCTGTGACGATAATTATTTCATCCCTTATGAAAGTAGATAAAACAAATATTTTTCAATTAATAGGACTATTATTATCAATTATCGGAATTAGCGCAATTATTTCAAATGCTGACCTAAATAAGATTTTATCTTTAAGCTTTAATAAGGGGGATATGTGGATGTTAGTTTGTGTTCTCTCATGGTCAATTTATTCAACATTACTAAAGAAACATAGTTTTAAATTTTCTCAATTTACTTTAATACAATTAATGGTCACTGTTGGAATAATATTTTTAATTCCACAATTTTTTTATGAAAGATCAATTGGTCTAGAAGTAAATTTCAATAAAGCTTTTTTCGTTATTCTCTTTTATGTTGTAATTTTTCCTGCGTTAGCGGCTTATTACTGCTGGCAAAAAGGCGTAGAGATAGTGGGACCAAATCGAGCAACAATGTTTGTTCAATTGATGCCATTACTTAGCGCTATATTAGCAATTGTAATATTTAGAGAAAAACTTGCATTATACCATTTTATAGGTGCCTCATTTATTTTATCAGGCATTTATTTGTCCAATAGGAAAGTATATGCTTAAAGTTGCTGTCTTAGATGATTATCAAAATGTGTTTCATCAATTAATTAATACAAAAGAATACGAAAAAAAATATAAATTTATTTCTTTTGATAAAGCCTTTCAAACTGAGTTGGAGACAATTGAAGCTTTAAAAGATTTCGAAGTTTTATTTTTAATGAGAGAGAGAACTAAAATATCGAAAACCTTGATTGAAAATTTACCAAATCTAAAGTTCATTATGACATCAGGAATGAGAAATAAAGCAATAGATTTATCATCAACTAAAGAAAAAAATATTATTGTTTGTGGCACAGAAATAAATCCTAATCCAGCTGCAGAAATTACATGGCTGTTAATACTTGGACTATTGAGAAATATTAAGCAAGAAGTTGATAATATGTTTCAAGGTTATTGGCAATCTACAATAGGATACGAGCTTAAAGGGAAAAGATTAGGATTAATAGGTTTAGGAAAAATTGGAACTCAAGTAGCTATTGTCGGTAAAGCTTTTGGCATGGAGGTCTCTGCTTGGAGCGAAAACCTAAATCTATCAGAGGCAAATAAATTAGGTGTTCTACCAATGAGTAAAGAAGATTTAATTAAAACTTCAGATATCATATCTATACACGTAGTATTAAATGAAAATTACAAAAACTTGATAACAAAAAAAGAATTTGAATTAATGCAAAAAACTTCATTTATTATAAACACTTCTAGAGGAGAGATAATTAACGAAAATGATTTAATTGAAGCTCTTAAAAACGATGAAATTGCAGGCGCTGGTTTAGACGTTTATGGACAAGAGCCTTTACCACAAGATCATAAATTAAGATTTCTGCCAAATGCATTATTATTGCCGCACATAGGCTTTGTCACTGTGGAGAATTATGGGAAGTTTTATTTTCAAATGATCGAAAGCCTTGATTCATGTATGAATAATGATCCGATTCGAGAAATAAAGTAAAATAAGTATTACAATTTCTGGTTGTTTTTGTTAAGCTCAATGTGAGCTAGAGATAAGTTTTTTAGTGGAAATAAGGGTGTATAAATTTATAAGAAAAAGGAAGTATGAGAAAAATATTATTAGGATTTGCAGGAATTTTACTCTTAACAGGTTGTGTTGAGACTATGGCATTCATAGGACCTACTTCATCAGCAGTGGGTGGAGGAAATGTTATGAGATCTTCATTAACTTCAGCCCTTGACTTAGGCATTAAGAAAACAACAGGCAAATCAACATTTGAGCATGCAATGTCTTTTTCTCAAGAACATAACCCAGAAAAGACAAAAGAAAAATGTGTTTCATTTCTGGAAGCTACTGAAAGTGAAGTATGCGCATTGCTAAAAAAGAAAGTCTCAATGCTTAGAAGTCAAATTAATGAAAATTCAAAAATTAAAGTTCTAGATTAAATTAACTGGCTCACTTTCAAAATTTTTGATACCTTAAAGAAGTGAAAAAAAAATATTCAATAGCAAGTATTGTCAAAAATTCACTTTCCAATAATGAACGTTGGGAGAAAATGTGGAGAAATCCTAATCCCAAAAAAAACTATGATGTAATTATAGTTGGTGGCGGAGGACACGGTTTAGGTACAGCTTATTATTTGGCAAAAGAACATGGAGTTAAAAATATTGCAGTAATTGAAAAGGGTTGGTTGGGGAGTGGAAACACAGGAAGAAACACTACAATCATAAGGTCAAATTATTTATGGGATGAAAGTGCTTATTTATACGATCACGCTGTTAAACTCTGGGAGAACTTATCTGAAGATTTAAATTATAACATGATGTTCAGCCAGAGAGGTGTTTTAAACTTAGCTCACAACGAGCACGATATAAAAGAAATAAAAAGAAGAGTTTCAGCCAACAGATTAAATGGTTTGGATACAATGTGGCTGGACAAAAATGAAGTTAAAGATTTAGTTCCTATAATGAACACAGATAATTTGAGATACCCTGTTCTTGGAGCCGCATATCAGCCAAGAGGTGGAGTTGCAAGGCACGATGCTGTTGCTTGGGGTTATGCAATGAGAGCTGATGAGCTTGGTGTAGATATAATTCAAAATTGTGAAGTTAAAGGAATAAAAACTGATAATTACAAAGTTGAGGGAGTAGAAACAACCAAAGGTTTTATTAAATCAAAAAAAATTGGTGTAGTAGCCTCTGGGCATACTAGTGTGCTAGCAGCTACGGCAGGAATAAGACTTCCACTACAAAGCAGACCATTACAAGCTTTAGTTTCGGAACCAATTAAACCAGTTATTAATACTGTAGTGATGTCGAACGCTGTGCACGCATATGTAAGTCAATCGGATAAAGGTGAATTAGTAATTGGAGCGGGTACAGATGGTTATAATTCTTTTACTCAAAGAGGAGGATATGATGTAATTGAAGAAACTGTAAGAGCTATTGTAGAGCTTTACCCAATCTTTGGTAAAATGAAGATGTTAAGACAATGGGGCGGTATAGTAGATATTTGTCCAGACGCGAGTCCTATTATAAGCAAATGCGATGTGGAAGGATTGTATTTTAATTGTGGTTGGGGCACTGGTGGATTTAAAGCTACCCCAGGAAGTGCTAATGTTTTTGCCCATACAATTGCTAAAGACGAACCACATAAAATTAACGCACCATTTGCACTAAGTAGATTTTCTGATGGTAGACTTATCGATGAGCATGGTGCAGCAGCTGTAGCACATTAAACATGATTATAATAAAATGTCCATATTGCGGAGAAAGAGACCAGTCAGAGTTTTCTAATGGCGGCGAAGCTCATGTAGTTAGACCAATTAATCCAGAAAGTTTATCTGATAAAGATTGGGGAGAGTACGTATTTTTTAGAAATAATCCCAAAGGTATTTTTTATGAAAGATGGGTTCATTCTCATGGATGTAAAAAATGGTTCAATGCTGTAAGAAATACCTCAACCGACGAAATACTAAAAATTTATAAACTTAATGAAAAAAGACCCGAAATTACTGAATTTAAAAATTGTCTAAAATCTCCATCTGGTGAACCTAAGGTAGGATCTGGCAATTTTACGGTAAAAAAATAGGAAATGACTGCCTTAAGAAACCATAACTGCAATTATATTTCAAACGTTAAAATTAATTTTAAATTTGATGGAAAGTCTTATTTTGCTTATGAAGGAGATACAATAGCATCAGCATTACTAAGAAATAATATTAGATTAGTTGGTAGAAGTTTTAAATATCATAGACCTAGAGGTATTTATACCTGTGGTATTGAAGAACCTAATGCACTAGTTCAAATTATTAGTGAGCATAATGAGCCTAATACAAGAGCTACAATTAAACGTGTATACGATGGTATGGTGATCACTAGCCAAAATCGATGGCCATCTTTAAGTTATGATTTTGGAGCCATAAACAACATCTTATCACCGATTTTTTCAGCAGGTTTTTACTATAAAACTTTCATGGGTCCAAAAGGATTTTGGAAAAATATTTACGAACCTTTAATAAGACGGTCGGCAGGACTTGGGAAACCTCCAAAAAATTTTAGATCTAAAAGTATTCATCAAAATCATAACACTGATATTTTGATAATAGGTGCGGGACTTAGCGGTTTAATAGCAGCTCGAAAGTTTGCAAATACAAAGTATAAAGTTTTAATAATTGAACAAGATAGTTTTTTAGGTGGAATATTAAAAAATTCAAATAAGGTTGATACAATAAATGGGTTAAATTCATCTGAATGGCTTGAGGAAACTGAAAAATTATTGAGCAAAGCTCAAAATATCAAAATTTTAAGAAATACATTGGTCACCACTTATAATTTCACTAATCACCTTGTCGCCCTTGAAGATAAATTTGCTGGTAAAAAAATTGATTTAAATAAATCTGAGCTCACCTTACACAAAATAAGAACCTCAAATACTATTTTGTGCAATGGTCACATTGAAAGGTTTATTTCATTTAGAAATAACGATTTACCAGGAGTCATGTTAGCATCATCATTTGAAAAATATATACATAGATATGGAGTCGTGCCTGAGGAAAGGCCAGTAATATTCACGAACAACTCATCTTCTATGAGTTTATTAAATTCGATGTTAAGTTTAGGTTGCAAACCAGAAGCCTATGTTGACTCCAGAAAAAAAGAAGAAATTGAAACCGATATTAAAAAAATTTTAAAAGAAAACAATATACCATCTTATTTTGATGCAGAAATTGAAGGATGTGATGGAAATAAAAAAATTGAAAAAATAACTATTAGACAAGGTAAAATATTTATTAAAATAAAAAGCTCAATGCTTTGTGTCTCTGGTGGATATAATCCAGATATACATTTATTTACGCAATCAAAGGGTTTAGTAAAATGGGATAAAAATATATCATCGTTTAAACCAGATACTCCTTTTCAAAAAACACTGACACTTGGTTCAGTGAGTGGAAATTATAATTTTAATAAATTATGTGATGAAATCAATGAGAAGCTATCATTTTTAAATACTGCAAAATTAGATTTTGAAAT